>Ga0163144_10003330_pt1 | contig 36600 bp, 33 predicted proteins | sample OliLak19BULKMAT1_FD_123175 | JGI IMG/M metagenome (GOLD analysis project Ga0163144, IMG submission 123175) | Freshwater microbial mat bacterial communities from Lake Vanda, McMurdo Dry Valleys, Antarctica - Oligotrophic Lake LV.19.BULKMAT1 | ecosystem: Environmental > Aquatic > Freshwater >...
AGGGCCGAGTATTCCGTGCTGATGTCCTTGTCGTCGAAGTGGACGAGTTGCTTAAAGCCGAGCACCTTCTCGTAGAAGCCCACCCAGGCGTCCATCTTCCCTTCCTCGACGTTGCCGACGATGTGGTCGATCGCCTTGAGGCCGACGGGATGAAAGGCGTCCGAGGTATAACGCTCCGGATCCAGGGGCAAAAACCCCGGCGCGAAGACGCCGCGATAACGGTCGCGGTTGACGAAGGTGTGCGTCGTATCGCCGTAGGCGAGGATGGTCGCCGTCTCGTAGACGCCGAAATTGTCTTCCAGCGCAGCCGGTTCCCGTACGGGCGCGGCACCCCGCTCCACTGCCAAGTCGAAGCTATGCCTTACGTCCTCGACTTCCAGCGCGATGTCCTGCACGCCGTCGCCATGCTGGATCAAGCGCTGGCTTTCGGGATGCTGCCCGGAGAGCGGCGAGATGAGGACAAAGGTGATCTTCCCCTGCCGGAGTACGTACCCCGCTTCATGCCGCTGTCGCGTTTCCAGCCCCGCGTAGGCGACCACATCGAAGCCGAAGGCGTTCCGATAAAAGTACGCCGACTGCCGGGCGTTGCCGACATAGAAGCGGACATGATCAATCCTTCGCAACGGCAGCGAATCTTCAATCATCGCAAGTCCCTCAATGCCTCATCATTCTGACTTCTGATTTCTCAACGGGTTCATTCGAGAGCTTGCGCTCTCGGTCTGGTCTGGATTCACACCGTCAACTTAAACCGCTTCACCAGCCCCTCCAGTTCGCGCCGCAAGAACGGCAGCGACGGCGCCACGAACAGGTGATCCTGCATGCGCGAAGGATCGTAATCGGTTGCGATCACCACATCCGTTACGAACGGCGCGCGCTTCACTTCCGGCGACTGGAGGGAATAAGGAATCTCGCCCGTCGACGAGAGGATGCCGGCGCCGAAGACCTTCGTCTCGCCCGCTTCCTCGATGAGCCCGAATTCGATGCTGAACCAGCTGAAGCGTTTCAGCGCCAGCACCTGCTCGCCGACCGTCGTCGCCGCCACCGCCTTGCCGATGAGCGTCAGCAGTTCGGCATAGTCCTGATCCATCAGCGGCGGCACATGGCCCAGGCAATCGTGGATCATGTCCGGCTCCGGCGTGAACTCCGGATGCGAGCCGTGCCGAATGAACTGCGTGACCGGAAACCCGCGCTGCGCGATGTATTGATAAAAGGTGCGATACGGCAACGCGCCCTCGGCCGGCACCAGATGCATCTTCGTTTCTTTTTGAAGCCGTTCGCTTAGATGGCGCAGTTGCGGAATCTCATCGCGGGTGATCGAAAGCCGACGCTTGGCATCGAGATAAATCTGGCTGGCATAGCGGATATGCAACTCGTCCAACATCGGACTGACTTCTCGCCAAATGCTGGTTTCCTCGGGCGTGTAGTCGATGAGCGGCGGCCCCAGCGATTCAAGCCGATGTTTTCGACAAACGGCGAACAACTTCTTGCGCCGCTCAATATACTCATCGTCGCCCTGTCCGGGATGGCCCGGCTCGAGTTCCAATTCGGTCGTGTCCGCGGGCGTTACCATCCGCTCGGGATCGATGGGCAAGCCATACTCGACCAGCGTTTCGCCTTTCATCTTCCGCCTCCCTCCGTCCGGATTCCATCGGGCAGGAGAATTAGTTCCACTTATATTTTACCTGATGGGGGCGTTGCGAACAATGCGAGCCGTCTTGCGGCTTTTTGGAGTGCGGCGATTTATCGCCGCTTTTCCACGCAAACGTCCAAGCCTGAGTGTCGCGCGAAGGGCCATCGTTGCGCCACTTCATCGCCGCTTTGTTTTCCAGCCAATACAGTACCGACATCCATCCGCCTTCGTCTCAATTGGCAGGGAGACCGGTCATGCTCGAAGGACAAGCCGTCGCCGCCGGATTGCGCGACGCCGGCGTCACGCATGTCATTTGGATTCCGGACAGCGAACTGGGAACCTGGAATGAAGCATTGTCTTCGACCGAGGGCCTCGCGCTGGTGCGCGTCTGTCGGGCAGGGGAGGCGTTCGCCATCGCGGCCGGGTTGTGGATCGGCGGCAAGAAGCCGGTGGTGATGATCCAGTGTACCGGCCTGTTCGAAGCCGGCGACGCCTTGCGCAATGTCCTCCACGATCTCAAGATTCCGCTCTTTGTCGTCGTCGGCGTGCGCAGTTGGCGTGCCCATCAGGAAGGCAAGACGGCGGACAATTGCCCCGTTTTCACCGAGCCGATCCTGAACGCCTGGCAAATCCCGACGACGCTCCTGCCGCTTGATGCGACCGCGGAAGATCTGATAGCCGAGTACCGGCGTCATCTCGACGACGGCGGTCCGCACGCGGTTCTTTTGCCGGAGTAATGGTATGACGCAGCTGGAAGCCATGGAGATTCTCGCCCGACATCGCGGCGAGCGCATCGTCATTACGACCATGACGACGGCCGGCATTTGGCCCGCGCTGTCGGACACGGGGCTCGACTTGCCTTATCTTCCCTCGTCGATGGGGCAAGCGCCGGGCCTCGGTTTGGGCCTGGCGCTGGCGACGGGGCGGGGCGTCATCGTCGTCAACGGCGACGGTTGCATGCTCATGAACCTGGGCAGCCTGGTTACGCTCGCCAACAACCCCGCCGACGTTTTCTTGATCATCATGGACAACGCGCTCTTCGAGGTGACGGGAGGCCAACCGCACGCCGGCGTCGGCAATACCGACTTCGCCCAACTCGCCCGCGGCGCCGGCTTCTCCCGCGTTTACACTTTCCCCTCCTTCGCCGACTGGAAAGACGGCGCCGCCGAAGCCCTCGCCGGCCCCGGCCCCGTGTGCCTTTGGCTCAAGGTCGAAGGCCGGCTCGGACAAAAAACGCCGAAGGGGCCCCGACCTATCCCGGAGCAGATTGCGCGTATGCGGCAGGCGCTGGGTGTAAAATAGAAGGTTAGCACGACGCGCCAGCGAGTGAATTCACTCGCTGGCGCGTCGTGCTAACCAGAAACTTTTATGTCGAGGTCGTATGAATACGAATCTGGATGCGCCAGACATTCCGCTGCCGGGGCTTCAAAGGACTTCGCTTCCTTACGAAAAACAGCTCGACCTGGATCCGAGGTGGGCCTTGAACGAGGGTAGCCGTCACTTCGAGGAAACGAGCGCCGTATTCGCTGCCCTGCGCAAGATCGCGAAACGCCTGGAAGAGTTGGGGATACCCTATGCCGTGGTCGGGGGCATGGCGCTGTTCCGTCATGGCCTGCGCCGGTTCACCGAAGATGTCGACATTTTGGTCACGAAGGAAAGCCTGGCGAAGATTCATGAGGCTCTTGATGGGCGGGGTTATCTTCCTCCCCATCGCCACAGCAAGAACCTGCGCGATGCCGAGTTGGGGGTGCGCATCGAATTTCTGATCACCGGCGCCTACCCCGGCGACGGCAAGGAAAAACCGGTCGCCTTCCCTGATCCGGCTCAGGTGCGCTTCGAGGCCGACGGCATCCAATACATCCAACTCAACAAGCTGATCGAATTGAAGTTGGCCTCCGGCATGACCAATCCCGGTCGACTGAAAGATCTTGCCGACGTGCTGGAACTGATCAAAATCCTAAACCTGCCGGAATCCCACGCCAATGACCTTGATCCGTATGTGCGTGAGAGGTTCGTTTCTCTATTGAAGGAAGCGCGGAGACGATATGTCGCCGTCTGGACGAAAGGTCAACTTGATGATCCGGCATTTTCCCGCACTCTCGCGGAAATGCGGGCGGATGGAATAGTCGTCGAGGAAATCGAGCATTCCGACGATGTACGTCTGGTATCGATCAACGGGGCGGTTGCCGCGAAATACGACATGATCGAGGAAGCGGAGTATTGGACCCGAGACGACGCGAAGTGATGTCGAGGAATTGATTTTCTTGCGTGGCCCTACTTCGCGACCTATAGTTGTCCGCTGGGCAAGCCGTCCGGCGAAGGGACAATCGCGCTGCCGGGAAAGGGCACCTGACATGAACCACGATCAATCCGAGTCTTTCTGCCCGATGGGCATCGTCGTCTTCCCCGCGATGGTCGCGGGCCTGGTCTGGCTCTGCATCGTCATCGCGCAAATGGGATATTAGCCACGCCGCTCGCGGCTTAGCGTTCGCGACGCCCGATCCTATCGAAACAACCACCACGCGCCGACCGCCCCCACGCACACGAAGCCCAAGGCGTTGAAGATCCAGCGAAACGCCCCGCGCGCCCGTGATGCCGCGGGCGCCGCCATCTTGCGTGATCCGGACTCGGCCGCGACCAGCGGTTTGCTCGCATACGTCAGCCACGGCTTCAGCGCGTCGCGCACCTCGGCCGGCGTTTGATGCCGATCCTGCGGTTTCTTCGCCATCATCTTGCGGACCAGGGCGCACAACTCCAGCGGAATCTCCGGCCGCAACTCATGAAGCGGGGGCGGTTCCTTTATCTGGTGGTCGATCAATTTCTGCGTCAACTTCGAGCCATGAAACGGCGGTTGCCCGTTGAGGAGCGTATAAAACGTCGCGCCCAAACTGTAAATGTCGGAGCGGATGTCGACGTCATGACAGCTGAGAGCTTGTTCGGGCGAAAGATAGTCGGCCGTGCCCAGGACGGCACCTTTGGAGAGATCGCGGGTCAGCGTGTCGTCGATTTGCTCGAAGAATTTGACCAGCCCCATGTCGAGGATCTTGATGTTGCCCTTTTTGTCGAGCATCAAATTCGCCGGTTTGATGTCGCGATGGAGCAGCCCGTGTTGATGGGCGTGGTCGAGTCCGTCAATCGTTTGATGGATGTAGCGAGCCGCTTGCGCGGGCGGCACGGGGCCGTTCTTTTCGATAAAGTCCTTGAGGCTGGGGCCGTCGATGTATTCCATGACGAGGTAATGGATTCCAGCCTCACAGGCGATGTCGTGCGCCCGGACAATCGCGGGGTGATCGAGCATCGCGACCGCCCGGGCCTCGCGATAGAACCGTTCGAGCGCCTCGCGGTCGGCGGAGCGGTGGGGCGGCAGCACTTTGATCGCCACCCGCCGCCGCATCGCTCGATGCTCGGCCAAATAGACTTGAGCGTTGCCGCCCTTGCCGATCGGCTCCAGGAGGCGATACGGCCCGAGCACCAGGCCGCGTTTGCGTCCCGCGAGCAGATGCTTTGCCTGAAAGGGGGTCAGCACCCTTTCCCGCACCATCAATTCCGCCAACGGACCGGGCGCGTCTGGCGCCTCGGGATGCTTGGACAGAAACCGTTCGATCTCCTCCGCCCCCAAGACGGCGCTATGCCGAATGAGGTCCAACAGACCCGCTTTCGTCGACACGGGAACTGCCATGAGGATGCCTTGGTGGAGAAAATAAACGCCTACTCCTTGAATTATGCGTCAAGATTTCCCCTTCTCCAAAAACCCGCGGCGTTTTCTTGGCAATTTCGCGAGGATGCGCGTTTCTACCCTTCCGCTTCCAGCGCCATCTTGTGGAAGCAATGCGTGATCTGGGCCTGATTCTTGAGCAGCCAATCGATGGTCGGTTCGCCGCGCATGGCTTTGCCGATCGCCTTGGCCGTCGCTTCGCGATGGGTTTGGAAGAGCACGTTAAAGTCGACTTTCTCCGTCAAAACCGACGGATCGAGCCAAACAGAGACGATGATGCCGATCTCATCCGCTTTGCTCTTGGGAATGTCGCCCGCGCGCACGGCGTCGAGAACGCCGTTGGCGATGGCCGCTTGGACGGTGCCCATCAGGATGTTCGTGTATTTCGTCTTCTCGACCGTCACCTTGCTGACCATGACCGTCACCGGCTTCACCTGGACGTCGCAATCCAAAAGCGCGAAAATGCGCGAATGCCCTTTCGCCTGATCCCCGATCAGCTGCGCGATCGCGTAACCGACGGGTCCGTCCAGCTCGCCGATGACCACTTCCGGCTCCGCAGCCGACCACCCCTGTTCCGCTTCCACGAGCGCCTCGCCCGTACGCAAGCCAATCCGCGCCGTTGCCTTCGCCACCTTCTTCTTCGTCGCCTTCTTCGCCATGCGAATTCCCCCGTAGGACAGGCTTCCAGCCTGTCCAATGTTTTTCCATTGCCATTCACCGGAAACTACTTTACCCACGGCCGCCAACGATTCAATGCCCCGCGCCTCACACATACTCGAGCAACTGCATGTTCACCCCGCCAAGTTCGATCCCAGGAATGGTCGTGATGCGCGTGCCCGGCAACGAACCCGCCGCCGGATCGGGCACGGTGAAACCCGCGCCGCGCGCGAATCGAACCGCCTCGGCCATAGCGCCCACTTCCCACGACGCCATGCTTATTAGCCCCGGCGCTCGTTTCCAAAGCGGGCTTTCCGGCGTGGTCGGTCCCAGCAGTTCGAGTACGGTATCGCCAATCTTCAGTTGCCGTATCACCATCGTCGGCGTCGCCACCTCTCCCGTGACGGGGACATCGAGGACATCCGACCAAAACCGCGTTTTTTCCTCCAAATCGTGGCAAACGATGGCGAGGTGATCGAGGCGTTTGAGAGGAAAGGCCGGTCGCGGATTGATGCTCTCGACCTGCTTCGGTTCACTTTTCGTTCTCAACAGGAGATTAGCGCCTGCTTGGGCATGAAGCGAAAGCCACGCACCCGGCGGGCGAATACCTTCCAGCGGATCGGCGGCAATCCCACGGGATGCCAACCGCGCAAGCGCCGCATCGAGGTCGGCTACGCTGAGGCCAACAGCCAACAAGCCTTGCTCCGTCGCGGCGTTGCCCCAATATGGACTGCCTGGATCAGCAAGATACAAGCGGGGCGTCGACTGCGAGAGACCGCCAAAGGCCAATGTACACACGCCTGCGGATTCCTCCGTCACCGTCCAACCCAGGCGTTCGTAGGGCGCCGCAGTTGCGCCGGCGAGAATAAGGGAGTCGATCGCCTGAAATATCATGGTGGATTCCAGAAACAAGTACGAATTACCCGCGAACTTGGCGAACGACACGGATGCACACGAAAAAAGTCGCCTAACGGGAATTGCTTCTCATTACCTTTTCATATATCCTAGGTAGGATACATCATCCTACCTGCCCAGGCATGGCCCTTCCATGCGCCTGACTCGTTATCTTCCTTCCATCCATCCGCACTTTTTGGGGTCGAGATGTTTTCCGTTCATCTTTCTCGTGATGCTCATGAGGAGCAGGTTACAGTCATCACCCTTGAGGTGGCAACCCTTGATGAAGCCGCCGTCAGCAAACTGGACGAGCGCCTCACCGAGGAAATCGACGGCCGCCTCCATGAAACGATCCATCTGGACATGAAGAATGTCGACTACATCAGCAGCACCGCCATCGGCAAAATCATGGCCATCTATCGCCGACTGAAGAACGGCGGCGGCAAGCTGGTGCTCGTCAACGTCAATGAGTTTCCGGCCGATGTTTTCCGCATTACCGGTTTGAGCAAGGCCCTCGACGTGCATCCTTGTCCCACTCCCTCGGCAAAGTAGCCCGGCGATTCCCTTCCGCCCAGGGAGGTATTCTTCATGACGAAATCGAGAGTGGTTCCTTGCTCGCTGTCGCGCACACGAAGCGTCCTAGGCGCGACAGTCGTCGCCGCGCTTTGTATTGCCGCGCTCTGCCGCGCCGACCTGCCCAGCCCAAAAGCCGGTTTCGCGGCGACCGCATTCCTTAAGTCGCCTCATGCCACGCAAGCCGCGGCGGCCGACGCTGACTTCGTCTACGCCGTCTCCAACACCGCGGTCGTCAAATATGATCGCAAGACCGGCAAAGAGTTGGCGAAGAGCACGGGCAAAGCCGAGCATCTCAACAGCGGCTTCCTTTTTAAGGACCGGCTTTACTGCGCTCATTCCAATTATCCGCGCAAGCCGCATCAAAGCGACATCCGCGTGCTCGATCCCGCGGCGATGACATTGACCATCTTTCACACTTTCGCCGACCCGCCCGGCAGCCTAACCTGGGCCGTCCGCCGCGACAATCAGTGGTGGTGTCATTTCGCGCACTATGGCAAAGACAACGCAAAATCGGTCCTCGTGCAGTACGACGACGCCTGGAAAGAGTTGAACCGCTGGACCTATCCCGCCGATCTCATCGCCGACTGGGGCGCCTACAGCCTCTCCGGCGGCATCTGGCACGGCGACCACCTGCTCGCAACCGGGCATGATCGCAAGGTTCTGTATCGCCTGCGCGTCCCCAAAGCGGGCAAGGTCGTTGAAGTGGTAGAAGTGCTGCACTCCCCATTCCCCGGCCAAGGCATCGCGAACGATCCGAAAACCGGCGGCCTGGTCGGCATCGACCGCGCGAAGCAGCAAGTGGTGTTCGCGGGGTTCGAAGCGCCGTGAAGTAACACGCCATTCCTGAAAAATACTTGTTGCCCAACGACGAACAATCGATGGGAAACAATGGGCAGGGCTGTTTCGCGCCCGCTTGGTATAGTGACACCATCGCTTTCAGCTTGGGATTCGTGAAGGAGTCGTCAATGCGGATGTTTAGCCAGGGTCTCTCCTCCAACTTCAAGTCGTCGCGCCTCTTTGCGATGGCCGCCGTCGTGGTTCTCGGCAGCGCATGCCTCGGTTCCCCTTCCCCGGCACACGCTCAAGAAGCTGGTCAAATCAAAATCGAACGGCCCGGCGATAAGGAATTCGTGCGCGATCTGGCCGGCATCCTTCGCGAAGAGGACAAGAAGAAGATTCAGGAGATCGGCCTAAAGCTTCTCAAAGAAAAGGCGACGCCCATCATCGTCGTCACCATCGAGCGGATGGCCGACTACGGCGGCGCCGGAATGCGCATCGAAACCTTCGCCACGCTGCTGTTCAATCAGTGGGGCATCGGCCATGAAAAGTTGAACGGCCAAGACTGGAACACCGGCATCCTCGTGCTCGTATCGCAGTATGACCGTAAGGCCCGCATCGAACTTGGGGCCTATTGGAAACGCGACAAAGACGCTTTGGCCCAGCAGATCATGAACGATCTCATGGTCCCGCAGTTCAAGTCGGGCGACTATTCCACCGGCATCGTCGCCGGCGTCGAGGCGCTCGACAACATGGCCCGCGGACTGCAAATCCCCACCAAGCCCACGCCCTGGTGGCATTACGCCCTCCTCCTCGGGTTCGTCGGCGTGGTGATCTTCACGGTCGTCTCGCTGATTCGCCGCGGCGCCAGCGGTTGGGCCTGGCTCATGTGGGCGGCGATCTTCGGCCTGGTCGGCTATTTGCTCTATAGCATGATGCAGAACTCCCGCAACAACAGCGGCGGCTTCGGCGGCGGCTCTTTCGGCGGCGGTTTTTCCGGCGGCGGCGGCGCTACCGGCTCCTGGTAAACCGACTGTTAGCACGAAGCGCAAGCGAGTGTTCGCGCGATGCGCCATCCTAGTCAGCGTCCCGTTACCACGAAGCGCTAGCAACTGCCTTCCCGACGATACGCCCAAATCTTCAGCAAGGGGAATCAACGTGGCCGATGTGGCAAAGTTATTCAGCGACGCGGATCGAGCCCGGATCAACAACGCCGTCGCGACTGCTGAGGCAAAAGCCGCGGTCGAGATCGTCCCCGTCGTCGCGCGCCACTCCGGCCGTTACGATCGCGCGGAGGATGTCGTCGGCCTGTGGGTCGGCCTACTCGCCCTCGCCGCCGCTTGGTTGTTTCTTCCCCGTGAGGATCCGGTTCCCGGAAGTTGGGGCGGCGTCCCCGAGTGGATCCAACTGACCGCCTTGTTGCTCGCCGTTCTCTTGGGTTTCATCATCGGCGCCGTCGTCGCCAGCCGCATCGATTGGCTCCGCGCCTTGTTCTCGCCGACGCGCGAAAAACGCGAGGAAGTCCTGGGCAGCGCCCGCCAGGTCTTTTTCGACAATCGCGTGCATCACACCTCCGGCGGCAACGGTCTGTTGATCTACGTCTCGATGCTCGAGCATATCGCCGTCATCCTCGCCGACCGCGCCATCGTCGACAAGGTTGGCCAACCGGCATTGGACGAGATGTGCGCCCAACTGACCTTACGCCTGCGCACCGCCACGCCCACCGACGCCTTTTGCGAGACTATCGATCTCGCGGGCCAACGCGTCGGCGCCGTGCTGCCGCGGGTCGAGGAGCAGGGGAATCAACTGCCCAATGCGCTGGTAGTGATCGAATAGCGGATTGCATGTGTTTCGGCGCGGCTCAAACCGAGAGACCGAGAATGAACGATCCGGACACATCGAAAAGCCGTGAACCGCTTGAGGGCGACGACGCCACTCTCGCTTCCGCGTCGGAGTTGCGCGGCGCGGAACATTGGGCTTTGACGAAGGATCGATCTCAACCGGCGGAAAGCGATGCCACTCTACCGGCATCCATATTGGGCAATCCCGTTGCTCAGGCGACCATTGACTTCGAGTCCCCACGTTGCCAGCGTGCGGCGCCTGCAATCGTCGAGATTCCCGGATACGAGATTCTCTCGGAGTTAGGTCGCGGCGGCATGGGAGTGGTCTACCGTGCCAGACATCTGCAACTGCATCGCATCGTCGCGCTCAAAATGATCCTGGCCGGCGGGCACGCGGACGCCGACGATCTCGCGCGGTTTCTGGGCGAGGCGGAAGCGGTGGCGGCTTTGCAGCACCCAAATATCGTGCAGGTCTATGAGGTCAGCCGGCACAATCATCTGCCTTACATGGCCTTGGAATTTGTCGACGGTGACAGCCTGGCAGCCAAGTTGAAAGCGGGGCCGTTGTCGCCCAAGGAAGCGGCGCAGCTTGTCGCACCCATCGCCCACGCCATGAATGCCGCACACCAAGCGGGTATCGTTCACCGCGATCTCAAGCCGGATAACGTGCTCTTAAGCGCGGAAGGCATTCCAAAGATCACCGATTTCGGATTGGCAAAGCGCGCCGCCGACGAAAGTGGCCTGACACAGACCGGCACCGTCATGGGCACGCCGTCTTACATGGCGCCCGAGCAAGCCTCCGGCGAAAGCAAGCGCGTTGGTCCAGCGGCGGACGTCTACGCGCTCGGCGGGATCCTTTACGCCTGCCTTACCGGCCGTCCGCCGTTTCAAGGGAACACACCGGTCGATACCGTCATGCAAGTGGTCAATCAGGAAGCCAAACCACCGACGCAGATCAACGCGAAAATCCCCAGAGACCTTGAAACCATTTGTTTGAAGTGCCTCCAAAAAGATCCAAGACGGCGTTATGCGAGCGCCGCCGCGCTGGCCGACGACCTGAACCGGTTCTTGGCGGACAAACCCGTCGAGGCCAGACCCGTCCGCGGGGCCGAACGGCTGGCGCGCTGGTGCCGGCGCAATCCGCTGCTGGCGTCCTTGACCTCGGCCGTGGCCGCTCTGTTGGTGTTGATCGCCGTCGGTCTCGCGGTCGTCGCCTATCGGCTCAACCAAGAACGCATCGCGGCGGAAGACAGCGCCCAACGTGCCAACGACAATCTGCAACGCGCCCTCGTCGCTGAGGAGGAAAAGACCGAGCAATTGTGGCAATCCTATCTGACCCAGGCGCGCGCCCTGCGATGGAGCGGTCAGGCGGGTCGGCGCTTCGAGAGTCTCGCGGCTTTGCAAAAAGCAGCCGCCGTCCGTCCAACCCTGGACCTGCGCAACGAAGCAATCGCCTGTCTGGCATTGCTCGATATGCGCGTCGCCAAATCCTGGGAGGGTTGTCCCGGCGACCTGACGGAAATCACCAGTATCTTCTTCGATTCCCGCCTGGAGCGTTATGCCCGTAGTGACAGCAAGGGAAACATTAGTGTCCGTGAAGTCGAAGGGGACAAAGAGATCATACGCCTGCCCGGTTCCGGGAAGCCCGCCTGGCTCATGCAATTCAGTCCGAATGGAAAGCTATTGGCGGTCAATTGCCACATGCAGGGCAAACGTTTCCAAGATGAATCCGCTCTCTGGGATTTGGAAAACGGCAAGAAGATCCTGGATTTTTCCCGCCAGATGAGTGGTCGAGCAATGGATTTCAGTCCGGACGGGCGCTCGTTCGTCATCGGGCATCGCGATCGCTCTCTACGCGTATTCAGCACCCAAACCGGCGAGGAAGTGCGTCGCTTTCCCCTCTTTGTCGTCCCCTACCTGATTCGCATTGATCCCACGGGGCAACGGTTCGCCGTCTCGGCAAGCGACAAGAAAGGCGCGGAAATTCGAGACTTGGCCACGGGTGCGCCGCTACGGACGCTGCTTGCGATTCGCCCGGTCATCGATCTGTCCTGGCATGGGCGGGAAGACACTTTGGCGGGCTCGGCCGGCGACCGCATTTATATCTGGGATATTTCGACCGGAATGACCAAGAAGATCTTGGAAGGCCACGCCAACAGTACGATCAGCATGATCGCGTTCAATCGCGCCGGCGATTTGCTGGCCAGTGGCGGTTGGGACGGCGCCGTGAGTATCTGGCAACCGCTGACCGGCACAAAACTGCTCACCCTCCCCGGTCAGGAAATGCGCGGCTGGGGTCTACGGTTGCAATTCAGTTCCGACGACCGCTACTTTGGCTATAGCATTCTGGGAACCAAGGTTCAACTTTGGGAAATCGCGCGCGGCGAAGAGTGTCGTCAGTATTTCGGCACGGGCGGGCGCGACGCAGCTTTTCACCCCGGAGGCCGCATCGCAGCCGTGGCGGACGACCGAGGCGTGCGGTTTTGGGATTTGGCGGAAGGCCGATTCCTCGCCTGGCTGCCCTTGCCCAATGCCTGCAGCGTTCATTTTCCGTCCGACGGCAACAGCATGGTCACCAGCGGTCATACCGGACTGTTTCGCTGGCCCATCCAATTCGTCGCGGACGGTGCGAAACGTTCGATGACGATCGGACCACGGGAATCCCTTTGGTCCGCGAAGTCGGTTTCGGCCTCCGAGTTATCTCGAGATGGTTCGACCTTGGCCGCAACCAGTTTTCGCGACAACATGGGAATTCTCATTGACTTGGTCGGCAAGACGCCGCCCGTTTCATTGCAGTCGCACGAACTCATGTCCTGGATTTCCACCAGCCCCGATAACCGCTTTGTCGCTACCGGCGCCTTCACGGGGTCGGACGTGAAAATCTGGGATCGCGGTACCGGCGAATTCATCCGCAAACTGCCCGCGCATCATCATAGCGCGCGCGTGCAATTCAGTCCCGATGGGCATTGGTTGGTGACCAGTGAACACGACGAATATCAATTCTGGAAAGTCGGAACCTGGGAACTCAATCATTCGATCGCCCGAAAAAACGTACCCGGTCCGATTGCGTTTTCCCCGGACGGCAGGATCGTGGCGATAGCCCCTTCTTCCAACACCGTTATGTTGATCGATATGGAGACCAAACAAGAATTGGCCACGCTCGTGCCGCCCGACCGCAGGAACTTGGAAGGGCTGAGGTTTAGTCCGGACGGCACTCGGTTGGCGGTTTCCGCCGGCAATGCACTACAAGTATGGGATCTACGACTATTGCGCGCGCAACTCGCGAACATCGGATTGGACTGGAATGCGCCTCCTTACCCCCCGGCTGATCCCGTCCGTTTCGATCGGCTGCCGCTGGAGATCAAGCTGCTTCGTTAAGTGCCGTGGCGGTAGAATGGTCATGAATCCGCGGAGGATCGCCCCATGCTGATGCACGACTGGACTCGGGTGACGTCCGGAACATTTCACAACTTCCATTATTGCTGGCTCGCGAAAATCATGGACCGACTGTTGCCGCTGTTTCTCGACGCGGAGCTTTACGTCATGGTGCCGCTGGAGGAAACCTACCAGGCTACCTGGAACGTACTGCCCCAGATTCTCCGCGACCTCGTCGCCCCGCGGGAAAAAGCGACCTGACCGGCAATGACACATCGCAAGGCGGATCCAACTGAGCAAATTAACGAACTATGTCGAGAATGCCGATATTGACGAAGATGCGATGTGTGTCGTTTATGATGGCGCCTCGCGCCGACAACCGGGGCAAGCCAGGGGAGATGCGATGCGTGTTGGAATCGTCTGTGGCCTTGGCCTTCTCGCCGTCTGCTGTCTAAGCATGTTGGGTTGCAACGCGGGCGGCGCCCTGACAAAGAGCGATCCTGCGCTCAGACCAAGACCGATTTCACCACTCGACAATCGTTCCTATTCGCCAAAGTTCGTAAGCGCGCCGTCCCTTCGCACTTCGCGGTCGGCCGAAGAAGAGCAATCCGAGCCGCCCGACGCTTCGCCTGCGCGCCTGTCGCCTCCCAAGGACGCGATTCCCCTGCCCGCCAAGAAACTCGCCCAGCCCGCTCTCGGCCTCAACGAGGTCATCGCCGCCTGCATCGCGGGAGACCCACGCATTCGCGCGGGATGGGAGGAAGTCGAGCAAGCGACCGGCGACTATATCACCGCATCCTTGCCGCCCAATCCGAATCTCGCCGTCACCGGCAGCCTCCTTCCCTTGACACGACCCTTCACGGTCGATCGCCAAGGCGGTCCTCCGCAACTCGACGTCTGGATCGGCTATCCCCTCGATTGGTTCGTGTTCGGCAAGCAGGCGGCCGCGAAAGCAACCAAATCATCGGGAGTGCGCGTCATTGAGGCGGAATACGAAGACTTGATCCGGCAACGAATCCGGGCGGCGGGACTTGCCTATTTCGATGTACTCGAAGCCAGGGCGACCCTCGAGTTGGCGCAGGATGATTGGCAACGCCTCCAAGAAATCGAATCGCTCTACAAGAAGAGCGCCGAGGCGGCTCTCAAAGGCGAGCGCGAGCTCAACCTCATTCCCTTGGAACGAGCCCAGGCCAACCGCGCCGTCCGCGAAGCCGAAGCGAAGGTCAAGGAAGCGCAGGCCCAAGTGCGCGCGCTCATGGGCCAATTCACGAACCAGACCGGTCTGGAAGTCGCCGGCTCGCTCGCAATCCCAAAAGACGCTCACGGCGTATCCATCGAGGATGCGTTCGCCCTCGCGCAACAGAGCCGGGCCGACCTACAAGCGCAACGGGAGCGCATCACCCAAGCGCAGTTCAGCGTCTTCGAGGAGAAACGCAAAGCCTGCCCCGATCTCACCGCCCGCGTCGGCTATACGCGCCAATATCAAACCAAGGCCGTCGGCTTTCCCGACGCGAACGCCTGGGGCGCCGAGGTCGAGATGTCTCTGCCCTTCTTCGACCGCAATCAGGGTAATCGCAGAAAGGCGGATTCCACACTGCTGAAGAACCAACAACTCCTGAGCGCCTTCCTCTTTGAGCTCAACGCCGAGATGGAACGCGTCGTCGAAGAGCACCGCACGACCCTGGAAACCGCTCGCTCCATCACATTGGAACAGGTCAAACAGGCGCACGACACCCGCGACGCCTATATCAAGGCGATGGGGGCGGGAGTCCGTTCCTTGTTCGACGTCGTCGAGGCCCACCGGAACTACCGCGACCTAAGCCGCATCTTCGTTTACAGCCGCGCCAATTACGCACGGGCCGCCGTCCGCCTCAACGCCGCCGTCGGCAAACAACTGGTCCCCTGATGCCTGTGGTGCCGGTATTCTACCGGCACGGGAAGGACGAGGGACGTGCGGATCTGCTCGTGCCGGTAGGATACCGGCACCACCGTTTTTCATCCTATTCGTGCCGGTAGGATACCGGCACCACAACAGAATACCGGCGCCACAATCACTTTCCAGGTGTCGCCTTGCCGGGATCTTGAAAGAACAACAAGATCGTCATCCCCTCCGGGCGAGGCTGCACGTCCGCTGGCTGCGACCAGCTTTGCACGCCGCGGCCCGGTAGAACTCGGCTTACGTTGAACGCCCAGGCGGTGTTCACCGGGATGCGTTCGCCCGTCAATTCACCCAGTGGAATCGCCGCTTCGATGCTCCAAGCCTCCTCGGTCGACTTGCACGCCACGAACCAGCGTGGGTTCCATTTTCGGTCGCCCCAGCAATCCTCGCGGGCGCAGCCGCGCTGATCGACCTCGAAGTGAAAGTATGTCGAATAGTCCCGGTCCAGATCCAAGAGGATGCTGATCCGATCAAAGGGATCGAGGTTGTCGTCCCGCCCTCGACCCTTGACGGCGGGCACTTGCATTCCGGGCGGGTGCTTACAGCGCAGCGCGACGTAAAGGAATTGGCTGTCGTAAGCGAACCTCGCTTCGGTCGGGTATTGCTTCGTCGTATCGCCGACCGCGTTGTCCAAAACCATCGGCTTGAGCCCGGCCCAGCAAGGTTCGTCGAATTCGCCGTCGAGAAACGGCTTGGAGGCGGTGAAGCGACACAGCGTCAGTTTCTTGGGGGCCGGGCCGCCCTTGGCAAGCCAAACCTCGGCCGCCGCCGCTTCTTGCCAGGGGCCCTTGGGAGCGAAATCGCGGAAGCGCGTGTACCATTCGGTCGCCGGCGCGAAATCGCCCAATCGCCTCCGCGCGGAGTTCAAGCAAAACTGCAACTGGGGGTCGGAGGCATAGAGAGGGCCATAAGCCGAGAGGCGTTTGCCGATCTCCAGGCTGCCGCGATACCAAAGCCGCGTCTCTTCTTTGTCGCTGAGGTAGGTCAGCCGGGCATCGCTGACGGTGTCGGTGCCGCTGACCACCTTGATCGGACTATCCTTGTCGGGCGTAAACTTCTTGGGCGGCGTGGGCATGGAAAAATGGACATTCGACACCGCGAGAAACTGTCCCAATTCCTGACGGCGTCGCGCCTCGCTGCTGCCCACGAAGCGAACCAGCCAGCGATACGCGTCCGTTGAAAGCGGGTGCGAGGGATAGCGGTCGACCATGAGCAGATAGGCCTCGCGAGCAAGGTGCCATTGCCCCGCGCGAGCATATTGATTGGCAATCGCCAACATTGCCTGGGCCGCGTGCGCTTCCGGCAATTTCGCAAGGCTCGTATTGATGAGCGCGAGCGTCTTGCTCGGATCGTTCATTTTCTCGGCGAGGATGTTCAAGTTTCGCCGCGCCGTCAGCGCCGCGAGAAGTTCCTTGTTGTCCTCCGGTTCCGCCGGCAACGCCCGACGGCTCTCGCCTTTGACCTGCGGGAGATTGTCCATCGGATGACGCTGCGTCGCCGCGCCGGGCAGCTTGCTATCGAGCAGCCGAAAATAGCGCTGCGTCGGCGGCAGAGTGGGTTCGTCGTGGAGATAGCCCAGCGCAATCGCGCCGAAATCGCGGGCGCAACTCTCCAACCGGCCGTGCAGGGCGTAGTTGTCGAAGATCACCGCCGCGTCCTTTCCGTCCCACAGGCAATAGAGTTTCTTAACCTGCCAGGGCGCCAAACCAAGCGTCTCGATCTGCTCGGGAAACGCCTTCGGATCGGCCGCGAGCCGGATCGCTTCGTTGATTCCCTCCGCGACCAGCGCTCCAGCGGCGCTGCCCTTGGCGGGATCGGGATGATCGGTGAAGACCACGTCCGGCCGCCAGGTGCGGAACGACAACACGAGTTGCCGCAACAGTTCCTTGTCCGCCTGACCGGCGTGGGCGGCGTTCCAGAACGCCAGAAGTTCTTTGCGGCCGCGCTGATCCAAATGCTGCGGCATGGGAAAATGCCAAAGGCTCTCGCCGAGCAAACCACCGGCGCGACGGACGGCGAAATCAAAGCGAATCGCATCGGTCGAACGGGCCGGCGCCGCCGAGGCCGGATCGGCGCCCGCGACGCGCAGCGCGGTCAGGTTATACCCTTCTTCCGCGCCCATGATTGCCAGCGCATCGGTGGGAAGGTCGCCCTGTTGCGAATGAACGAGCATGCCCGCCGCGCGCTTGCCCCCCTGTCGTTGCACCGACCATGTTTCGCCGCCGTCGCTTGAGGACAGGATCGTCCCCATCGCCCCGACAGCCCAGCCCGTCTTTTCGTCCAAAAAGTACACGCAATGCAGCGGCGCGTTCTGCCCCGTCTTGACCAATTTCCACGAGGCGCCGAGATCGTCGCTCGTTAGAATCGCCGAACCAGGCCGGCCCACGATCCAAACCTTTGACCCCATCGCCGTCACCGACTGAAAATCCAGACACGCCAATACCGCGTGCGGCAGATTCATGTCCGGCGGAAAACCCCAGCGCGCTCCGCCGCTGATGCTCGTCAGCACTAAACCGCCCTGGCCGACGGCGAACGCTTTCTTGGGATGCAGATGCAGCGACGCGATGGAACGTCCGCCCAACGTGTCAACTTCCGCCGCGCCTAGCTTATCTTCTCGCAATGTCGCCAGCCGACTCCACGCGCCCGCCAAGGAACCTGTCGCCCCATTCTGAAAATCGCCGCCCAGCCACGTCGTCACGCGCGGCCCCAGAACCGGCTCCCAGTTTCGCCCGCCGTCCGTGGTCTTGAAGATGCCGCTGCCGAATTGATCCGACCCGTCGCCAAAGATGTAGCCATTCTTCGGGTCGGTGAAGCGCACCTGATTGAGGCCCGGCAACGCGCCGCGCAGGAGCCGTTGCCATTTCAGCCCGCCGTCGCGTGTGAAGAGCAACACGCCGTCGCTACCGTTGCCGTTGGGTTGCTCCTCGCGCCCAACCGCCCAGCCAAGAAACGGCGACAAAAAACACACGCCGCGCAGCGATGCCCGCGTCCCGGTCGGCAGACGCTCCCAGAACTTTCCGCCGTCGACCGTATGCCACACCACGCCCTCGTCGCCCACTGCCCACCCTTCGCGCGCATCGATGAACTGCACCGATCGAATCGTAGCATCCTCGGGATAACGCAGATCGACCGCAAACGCCGTCGAAGCGCCGAAGATCACCACCATACTTGCCAGCAGTAGCGAACGCATGAGCAACCTTCCCTGTGCCACGTTTGTGGATTCCGCCGCCCCAGACGCATCCTCTTACTTGAACAGCCAATAGCGAATGATCGTGAAGAACGCTTGAAACGCGTCCTTCAGCCCGATCTTTTTGCCTTCCTCATAGGTCCGTCCCGAGTAGCTGATCGGCACCTCGAAGATCCGCCACTTCTTGGCCCGGGCGATCTTCGCCGTCACTTCCGGCTCGAAGCCGAACCGATTCGACTGGAGCGTAATGCCCTGAATCACCTCGCGGCGAAACACCTTGTAGCACGTTTCCATGTCGGTCAGGTTCAGGTTGGTGAACATGTTCGACAACGTCGTCAGCATGTGATTGGCGATGCTGTGCCAAAAATACAGCACCCGATGGCTCTCGCCGATGAAGCGCGACCCGAACACCACGTCGGCGCGATTCTCCATGATCGGCTGAATCAGTTTGGGATACTCAGCGGGATCATATTCCAGGTCCGCGTCTTGAACGACGACAAGATCGCCGGTCGCATGCTTGAAGCCTTCGCGCAAGGCGGCGCCTTTGCCCTTGTTCACCGGTTGATAAATCACGACATGGCCGCGCTCTTCGAATTCCTTGAGGATCTCGCGCGTCCCGTCCGTGCTGAAATCATCGATTAGGATGATCTCCGTGGGCAGCGGAACCGCCTCGACGCGCCGGACCAATTCGCGAACCCATTGCTTCTCGTTGAAGACGGGGATGATCACCGACAACTTGAATCCCGCCGGCAACGGATAAATGCCGATGTGCCGGCAGGCCTGCTCGCCCAAAATTTTTTGCAGCACTTCGACGCGCTCCGCCGGAGACGTCGCCATCCTCGCCAGAATCTGATCCACTGCGTCCCCCGGCGAACCGGGCTCGACGAGAGGCGCGTCGCTTGGGTCATGCAGTCGCATCTGCGGACCCGTCGACACGTTGATCGGTTTGGTGGCATTCCTTGCAGCGCTCATAAATCCTCCCTGACGCTGGCCGACTGGTCTCCGTGCCGCGAATTATTGAAGAAATGCGTTGCGCTAGTCAAGCCGAAGAAAACCCGCCCTCCCCTACGTTCAAGTGACGGGCGGCGTCATGCCCCGGTGCGCTACGCCCCTTGGCCTTGACTGAATTCGCGCCTCCTTTTAACTTTTCTTTCCTGATGCCATGACGGCCGTTCGATTGATAGTGCGTTTTTCTTCGGAAGGATCCAAGCAAATGACCGCGATTTCGGGCGTCCCCCTTTGCGACTTGAGCCATCAGTTTCGCGAACTGGGCGAGCAGTTTTTAAGCGCGGCCCAACGCGTCCTTCAGTCCGGCCAGGTCATCGGCGGCCCCGAACTCACGGGCTTCGAACAGGAAGCCGCCCGGTACTGCAACGCCAAGCACGGCATCGGCTGCTCCTCCGGCTCCGACGCTCTGCTGCTGGCCCTCGCCGCCCTTGACATCGGCCCCGGCGATGAAGTCATCCTGCCGCCGTTCACCTTCTTCGCCACCGTCGGCGCCGTCTCGCGACTTGGCGCGACGCCCGTCTTCGCCGATATCGAGCCTGACTCCTTTAATCTCGACCCGGCGCGCATCGAAGAAAAGATCACGGTTCACACTCGGGCCATTCTCGTCGTCCATCTCTTCGGCCAATGCGCCGAGATGAACGCCATCCGCGCCATCGCTCGCAAGCACCAGATCCGCATCGTCGAGGACTCCGCTCAGGCCATCGGCGCCGAGTATCACAGTGTCCGCACCGGAACCCTGGGCGACATGGCCTGCTTCAGCTTTTATCCCTCCAAAAACCTCGGCGCCTATGGCGACGCGGGCCTCGTCGTGACCGATGACGCGGACCTCGCCGCCAAGCTCGTTTGTTTGCGCAACCATGGCATGGAACCGCGCTACCACCACAAGATCATGGGCTGGAACGCCCGCCTCGACGCCATCCAGGCCGCCTTCCTCCGCGTCAAACTCCCGCACCTCGACACCTGGACCGCCGCCCGCCAACAAGCCGCCCAAAACTATGACCGCCTCATCCAGGAGCAAGGTCTCGACCGCTTCCTCACCCGGCCCACGCTCCGCCCCAACCGCCGTCACGTCTTCAACCAATACGTCATCCGCATCGCCGACGGACGCCGCGACGCCTTGCTCAACCACCTTAAAGCCAACAAAATCGGCTGCGAAATCTACTACCCCATCCCGCTCCACCTCCAGGAATGCCTGCTCTCCCTGGGCCACCAAGCCGGCGACTTCCCCGTCAGCGAAGCCGCCTGCGACGAAGTCCTCGCCGTCCCGATGTTTCCCGAAATCACGCTCGAACAACAACGGCATGTTGTTCAATCAATGGCCGGGTTTCTGCAATCCGCATCCCGCGAGGCGGCGTGATCTTCTTTTAGACTGCGGCTCTTTTTTGGACTGCGGCGATTCATCGCCGCTTTCTCCTTCGTGCAATCTCTCGCCAAACCGTCGTCTGTGTCATCCTCACGCAGGTGATCCGCTCCTATTTCGCAGAACGACCGCAAACGGAAAGCGGCGATGAATCGCCGCACTCCAAAACTTCCACGCGCGCACGCTTCACGCCAACCCTTCTGCGGGCCACGCGCTCGGCCTCTGTTCCAGCACATCCCTGCCTCAATCCGTCCCCCAAAGCCCCGCTCGACCACCTTTCAGGCAGCCAACCGAGCCTCGCCAGGGGCCCAATCCCTTCCTCACCGTTTAACCCGTTTACCTTTCCCGTTTCGCGTTTTCTCCTGCCCGTTCAATACCGCCGTCCCCTTCTCCAACTGCTCCCGCGCCCGCGCCGGATCGGATATCATCAATTCCGATAACGCGTCCATCTTCACGGATTTCCCGGCCCGCCTTTCGCGCCAGCCACAAATCGGCCGGCAGTATCCCGCCCGCCCGAAAGCCCAGGGACAGCCGTCCCTGGGCTTTCGGGGTGTTCCGCCGTTCCGACATGGCCATTCCCGGAGAACCGTGTGTTGATATCCATGACACGTCTCTTCTTCGCCCGGTCGCCCGCCGACCTCTCCGCGTCCGTCTTCGTCACTCAGGAGCAAGGAATCACGCAATGGTTCGTCCGCGGCATAACCAAGAACATCGGCGGCCTCGACTATGTGTCGGCTCATGGCAGGCTTTATTATCCCGGCCGCACCCTGACGCTGCAACAAGTCACCCGCGGCGCTCGCCCCGGCCGCCCCGATGTCGTTAGGGTATTGGCCACTAGGAGAATCTCCAACCTAAAGGCCGGCGACTCGATCACCCTCAGCACAGTCCTCACCCAACAACCCGCCGCCGGCACCCGCTTCCAACTCGTCATCAGTCCCGGCGATCTCCAGTCCGACAACGACAAAGCGGAGAGGATTTATCCCCGCTAGATCGGCGAAAATGGCAACTCAAAGCACTGGTGACAAGAACGTGGTCGGGAGTCGAAAGGAACGACTCCCGACCACGTTTCGTTCGACGTTTCCTTTAGCCAGCAGGCAAGCAAGCTGCTTGCCGCTACGTTCGGTCGTAGCCACAAGCGGCCCGCTTGTGAGCTAAATGGACGGCGAGTAAGCTGGCAAGCGAGGCCGCTTGCCGCTACGTTGGGATCACCGAAACGAAAAGAACCCGCGCTTCTCTTTCTTCGCCTCTTGCGGCCCCTTGCCGCTCAGCGTCGCGGCCAAGCCGACGATGCTTTGTTGGGCTTTACATTTGGGCGCGAAGGTCAACAACGGGACGCCGGCGTTGCGGGCCCCCATCATCGCCTTGAAATCGTTGGGGATCTGCCAATAGATGGGACGAGCTATGGTTTCCTCCGCCTTGGCGAGCGGAATCTCGCCGTCCTCCGAACCCACGCGATTGATCACGACCTTGATTTTGTCCGACATCCCCTCTTCGCTGGAGAGCGTATGCAGCATCCGCACGACGTTGCGCAGGCTCGTCAACTCGAGCTGGGCCACCAGCAAGATCACGTCGCTCATCCGCATCGCCGTCAGGTCGGTCGGCGTGAACCGCTTGCTCAGATCGAGCACCAGATGCGTGTAACTGGCACGCAACAGGCCGATCACGCGCTGCAAATGGTCCTCGTGGATCAGCGAGATGTCTTCCATCTGCACGGGATGCGGCAACAGACTCAACCCCGACTCATGTTTGCACAACGACCGCCGCAAGAAGGTCATATCCAGTCGATCGATATTCATGGCCACGTCGGCCAACGTATAGTCGGGTATCAAATCCAACGCGACGTCCGCGTCGCCCAGTGCGAGATCCAAGTCGACCAGGGCGCAGTTGTTCGCCTTGTCCTGCGCCAGGGCCACTCCCAGATTGACGGCGAGACTGGTGCAGCCGACGCCGCCTCGGGAACCCACGATGGAGATGATCATCGAGTCCGAGCGACCCGTCGTCCCGGCCACGGACGTGCTTCCTTCCACCGCGCCGCGCGAGGACTTGAGCCTCTGCATGGCCAGCAGCAACTCTTCCAAAACGACCGGGGCCGTGAGAAACTCCTTCGCCCCCGCCCGCAGCGCCTGCAAGATCGACTGCCCATCGCCGCGACCCGATACCGCCAGCACCGGAACTTGGGCAAACTCCACTGCCAGCTGTTGGATGAGCTGCAGCGCTTTGCCGTGATCGGCATCCAGCGACACGACCACCAGATCCGGATTGGACTGCCGGACCACGTCGATAAAGAACTCGTAGCGCGAACATTCCGCTTCGAGCCAGACCGAATCGAGTCCCAAAAGCAGATTGCGGAGGGGATCGCGGGTGGAATCGCTGGGATCCACGATCGCGACGCGTTGCACGTCCTTCATGAGCCACCACCGAGATAGAAAAAAATCCGGGGAAAACGCCGCAAGCAGCGACCCGCATCAAGGTCGCTGCCCGGGGGCGCCAAGGTCCATCGGAACTTTCCTTTCCGGCACTTGGCCGGAAAGAAGGTGAAGATCGACCTTGGAACCAAGTTACTTGCCGGCACGTGTGTCCGTCAAGCGATCAGGGCCTCCCTGAAAGCGGGCCGAATAGTCCCGCCTCCTGATCCTTATTCTACGGAGCGGTAGGAACCCGCCCCATTTTCCCGTCCTTCTCTCCAGTTTACCATACTTCTTTGGAGAGAAGTCCCACATTCCCGTCGCGTTAGCGCGGATCTTCCAAAAGCGGCGACGGCAAGCCGGCGGTCGGCAGGCTCGGCGCCGGCAGTTCCGTCGTCGGAACGTTCGGAGCCGACGGCAACCGCGCGGGCGCCGTTGCGGGAACGTATTCCGAGGCCTGAGCCGGCACAATCCGTCCTTCCGGCTCGACCAGCGTCTCCACCACGATTCCGCTGGTTCCATTTTCGTGGACGTACCCCGACGTCCTGATCGGATTGCGGGTCGGAACGTAAGGCGTGGAGGCGGGCACGCGCCCGGTTCCTCCGGATACCCCGCCGCTGTTGCCGCACGCTCCGCTGGGGCACAAACCGGACCGGCAAGGACCGTTCACACCGCAAGCTCCCGTCGCACACGAACCGCCTTGAAGGTGGCGGCTGAGGTGCGACGAACTGCCGTCGTTGCACGGATACAAGCCGGCGCTTGGTCCCTGCGTATGAGCGGCGGTCCAGCGTCCGCCGTTGCCGACGCAGATCGTGCGCTGGCCGCGGGGAGCTTCCAAGATGCCTTCCAAGAATAGCTCATAATCGTCAGGGCTGCGCGTTTCTCGGCCCGGCAAGTATTTGGGCAGGCTGGTGCAGGGGATCGGATCGACCAACCGGGGGGTAACGAGGATGATCAATTCCTCTTCCTTCTCCAAGTAGGTCGTATTGCGGAACGCGGCGCCCACCCAGGGCAGATCGCCCAGGATCGGCACCTTCGTCGTCGATGCGTTCACGCTGTTCTGGATCAACCCGCCGATGGCCAGCGTCTGGCCGTCTTCCATCTGTACGGCGACCTGCGCCTTACGAGTGCGGAAGCCCGGAGCCGTATTCTGGCCCAGCGTCACCCGCAGCGACTCGTCGATGTCGCTGATCTCCGGCCGCACTTCCAGATAGATGCGGTCGCCGCTGAGGATGATCGGCAGAAATTCCACCGTCGTGCCGAACGATTTGTAATTGATGGTGGCCTGACCCAAGCCCGAGGTCGCGAAGGTCGGCACTTCGCCGCCGGAGTTGATGTAGGCGGACTTGCCCGACAGGGTGACGATGCGCGGCTCCGACATGACCTTTGCCAAACCCTCCGTGCGGAGAGCCTGCAAATACCCGGTAAAGCTCGCGTTATTGGTGGTCACGCCAAAAATCAGGTTCGGGCTGCCCGACAGGGAGGCCGCCGAAGCCGCAACGCCCGGAGCGATCGCGCCGGTGAGCGACAAGGGCGCCTGCAGCACGCTGCTCAAGAAGCTGTCTTTGCCTTGGCGGATGAAGCTGAACGCGATGTTGCGCGCTTCCGTGCGATTCACCACCGCCACCACGACTTCCAGCTGAACCTGCTGGACGCCGGCGCGATTGAAGTTCACGACCACGTTGGTGCGGCCGAACACGCGGTAGGCCAGTTCCGTGATGCCCTCACGCGGCGTTACTCCGGACGCGTTGGATTCGCCGCCCGAATCGCCGTGGACGACGAAAGTGTCATTGGGTCCGTAGAGGACGTGCACCGACGCGCTCGGATACACCCGCGACACCAGTTCCAAGAATTCTTTGCGTTTTTCGTCGGGGGATTTCTCGCCCGGAGTGGTCACGCGCACGTCGAACACTTCGACAGCCTTCGTCTCGTCGGTGAGGAAGACTTTCGTCGTGCCGGGGCTCTCGCCCTTGACGGTGATGACGTTGGGCTTTTCAGGATCGGCGAATAGGCGAACGATCTTGGGATTCTCGCTCCGCGCTTCGCGGATGTTTTGTTTCTTGCTCATCTGAACCTGGCGAAACTCGCCGCCGGGTATCGTCACCAGGGGAGTCATCGGATCCTGAGCATGGACCACGCCGCCACGCGTGGATGCCAGACTTGTCAGTAATGCCAAGAGCATGGCCTGCCAGATGGATCGGCAGTTGGAACGGGGCACGAAGGTCGTGCGGTGCATCCTTTCACCTCTTCCTGATGAGATATGTCTGGCGAGCGTAGATACCCGCCGCGTAATCAGATGGGATTCCTAGGCGAGCCTTCCATGCGGATTTCAAATATCCTTTTTCGCGATCCGCATGATCGGCTTCACCCATTATTCATGAGCGGGACAATTCCCGCTTCATTTCATTGTCCAAGAAACCAAAGCCCGCATCGGCCAAGCCCGGTCTCGTTCGCCTAAAATTTCCCGTCCGCCTCCGGCACGGCCGGTTGAGGCGGGGCCGGCGGCGGCGTCACGGCCGGAGCAGGCTGCGGCGGCGATATGCTGACGCTCGTTCGCGTCACCTCGCGAGGAATCACTTCTCCCTTGTCATCAAGGAAGTATTCCGTCCGCTTTTCCTGGTCCCCTTCCAAGATTCGCAACACATGAACCCTGTGCTTCGGATCTTCCACCGGCGCCACCGCCACGTCCGCCGACTTGGGCGTCGTTTTGGGCAGCGGCGGCACATCGATGGACGCCACCGGCGGCTGTCCCGTTACCTTCGTCCATTCCGAATCCTCCAGATTGGACTTCGGGGCGGTGTTGCTGATAATGTTCTCGCCCGTCACCTTGTCCACTTCGCTCTTGGTATGGTCGTTGAACTTCCGCAACGCCAAACTGAGTGGTCCATACTCGCGGGCCATCGTGATCTTGAGCATGTCGTCCGGCTTAAGGGCCAACGTCACCACGTTGCCCGGCATGGCCCGGCTCTCCGCGTCGCGCGAAAGGTTCGTATCGACCGCGAGCACCAGCACGTTCTCCAGGAGAACCTGCGAGAAACTGTCCTTGTCGCTGCCGCGGCGGATCGTCGAGATGACGTCCACGCGCGACAAAGGCAGACTGGCGAAGCCGCCCGCCGTCGATTCCATGTTGACGCGTACTCCCAACGCGCGATACCCCTGCGCCATCATGGCGGCGATGCCCCCGTCCTTGTCGGACAGCAGATCCCCCGCCGTGATGAAATCGCCGGCGCGGAGGGAACGCTTGAGCACCTTGCCCTTCAATTCTTCAGGTTTCAAAATCGCGTCCTTGGGCTCCGTGCCCGCGAGAAACGGCTTTTCGACGAAACTCTCTTCGATGTTCTTGATCATCAATCCTTGATCGAGATTCTTCGCCGCGACCAGAATCGCGACTGGTTCTTCGGATTCGCCCGGCGTTCGGCCGGCGAGAAGGCGGCTGGTCATGTAGCTGGCGCCCAGGCCGCAGGTGACCGCCACCACCATGAGGATCAGCGTTTTTGGTTTCATGGATGCAACCTCAATTGCGTGAAGGGTCCGGGTTAGGCTTTGGGGAGACTGCTTTAAGCCGCCTTCAGCCGACGCCGAGTTCCCGTTGATATTTTCGACGGGTTGTGCGGGAAACTTAAACGATTACGGATGCAGCGAACGCAACGATTATGCGGGCTGTACCGGCGAAGGGAGAACTCCGGGGATCTGGAGAAGATGGACCGCTCTGGACGCCCGCCGCGTCTGTCGCCGTCCCATCCCAAACGCCCCGCAACCCGCGAGTTTCACCTCGCGGGTTGGGGACCTCCTCCAACCCTTAGAACAAAAAGATTCCCGACAGAAACAGGTAGCCGAGGAATCCGATGCACAGCGGAACCCCGTAAGGCAAGCGATGCCAACGCGGCCGACGACGATTGGCCTTGTCGTGCATGTCGCCGATGCCGTTGGAATGGAAGACATCGTCGACGATCTCACGAAAATGCGAGGCGTTCTGCTTGTATTGCCCACGCACCACGATCATCCCCAAGGCGATGACGCCGCCGACGATCGTGCCGGCGCAAAACGCCAACAAGATGATCCAGAAGCCGGCGGCCAAGCCAAAGAAAGCGCCGATCCAGGCGCCGAAGCCCATCGTCATCTTGACGTCGCCCGCGCCCATGCCGCCGATGGCATACATGGGCAACAACAGCCCCATGCCCAAAAAGGTGCCGGCGAGCGAGGCGCCGATGCCGCCGCCAATGCCGTCGTAGCCCGCGCCCAGGCCAAAGTTGTTCGCGATCCCGAGCGCCCAACCGCCGAAGATCAGCGGAAAGGTCAACTTGTTGGGAACTTTGTATTTCCACCAGTCGATGACCGCCGCGGCGATCATCCCCACGCACACCACATGCATGGGCCAGTTTTCCGGGGTAAAGAAGTGCATGGTGTTCGAGTCCTTGTGGGCTGTTTCCAAAGGGGTTTCCGCCCCTTGCGAAACAACCATTATTCGGGGATGGAGGGGAGTTTTTCACGAAACAAGCCGCGAAACCCCAAGGCTCCGCGGCTCGTTGCGGGCCAAGGCCTTAGCCCAGACCGCCAAAATTCACAGTCCCGGTTCAGCTCGAGGTGGAGCCGACAGCCGTGCCGACGGTCGTGAACGTCTTGTTGGCGTTGGTGCCCAGGGCTGTGATCGCCGTGATGCAAACCACGATGATCAAGGCGAGCATGACGGCGTATTCGACCGCGGTCGGGCCATCTTCGCGTTGGATGAAGTTGACGACGCTGTTCAAAATCTTTTGCATGGTTTGGGTCCTTTCGTGTAACCCGTGTCCCTATGATGTGCCCGAATTCTTCCCTGGGGGGGATTTCGCTCGAGCAAGATTACCCGTCGCGCCACGCGGCGAGTCGTATCCCTTAAGTAAATCCTCGTCTTGATCTGGCGCCTGCACCCTCGGGGCGTGCGGCAATCTCAAGTCCGCACTCAGCTCGAGGTGGAGCCGACGGCCGTGCCGACGGTCGTGAACGTCTTGTTGGCGTTGGTGCCCAGGGCCGTGATGGCGGTGATGCACACCACGATGATCAGGGCGAGCATGACGGCATATTCGACCGCGGTCGGGCCATCTTCGCGTTGGATGAAATTGACAACGCTCTCAACAAACTTACGCATGGAAAAAACCTTTCTGAAATGGAGGAAATTGATTCGACTTCGGCGACGGTACGACTCAGCTCGAGGTCGAGCCGATTGCCGTGCCGACGCTCGTGAACGTCTTGTTGGCGTTGGTGCCCAGGGCTGTGATCGCGGTGATGCAAACCACGATGATCAGGGCGAGCATGACGGCGTATTCGACCGCGGTCGGACCGTCTTCACGTTTCAGGAAATTCAGGACGCTTTCGGTAAACTTCTTCACGTTGCGCACTCCTTGGGATGGAAAGACATTGAGAAAGTTCGTTTGCTCTCTCGCATCGGGTCGTCCCCTTTGCGAATTTGACTTTGTCCGGTCGATCAGGACGAACTGACCGCCGAATTCAAGGCGACGTTGCCGAATACCTTGTTCGCGTTGGTGCCCAAGGCCGTGATGGCGGTGATGCACACCACGATGATCAGGGCCAGCATCACGGCGTATTCAACCGCCGTGGGGCCGTCTTCCGCTTGCAAGAAACGAGTCACGCTTAGAAACCAGTTGCTCATTGGACCTTGTCCCCTTTCAGTGTCCGTAACCTGTCCGCACAGGCACGGCCAGGCCGACCTCTTTCGATACTTCGATCGGGTGTAATTGCGGGGGGGATTGGAGGAACGACGCCGTGGTGGGGTGCGCCGGACTCTTCCCTACGGCAGCCTGGCGACCCATTGCGTTGGGCCCATGGCTTTGCGTCGCCGCCTCTCAGCGGGTTTGCCCTTTTCGAGGTTGAAGAGGCGAGAGAGTGATTTTTTTTATCGCGGAACCCGGTGTTGGATCGCCGCGTGCATCCTCTTTATCGCTCGACAAACCAAACGTAGGTCGCAAGCCAAATGCAGTCAAATCGCGAGGTGTATTTTTTCCCGGTTTTCCCGGTTGCAACGAAAAAAGCCCAGGGACAGATGTGAAAAAAGCCCGGGGACGGCTGTCCCTGGGCTTTGCTTCCCTTCGATCTCTCTCCCCTTTACCAGCGGAATTCCAAGCCGAAACTCACGCCTTGCGCCCAGAACACGCTGTCCTGCACGCCGTTGGTGAACGGACTGAGCGGCCCTACCGGCACGGCCGCCGCGCCTCCCGGCGCTTGCAGCTGTGTCAGATTCAGATTGTTGCTCACTTGATTCCCCGGCCGGGCCGCGCTGGTCACGATCAGCGCGCTATACCCCGCCAGGATCCGGCAGCCTTCCGTCACCTTGAACCCGACGTTCACGCCGAATTCCGGCACGAAACACAGTTCGCCCTCGCGATTGGTGCCGATGTTCGAAGGCAACGCCAAGAAGCCGCCCGGCGCCGCCGCCACGACTCCCGCCGCGCTCGTGCCGACCCGACTGCCCACGCTGCTGGAGTACTGATCGACATAGCCCACCGCGAATTTTCCCCACGGATTCAATATCAAGCGGCCCCAGTTCATTTCCGAATCCAAACCCACCTGGCCGCCGTAAAAATTGTTGCGCGTCTGGAACTGATCCGTCGTCACCAGCGACCCGCCCGCGGCGAAGTTCTGCGTGGTATCCACACGTAGCGCATCTTCCAAGTTCAAATAGCGACCCCCAACCAGGAGGTCCAGATGCCCGCAGCCAAAACGGCACAGTTCCTTGCGGAAGTTGAGCTCCCCCGTGTAAAACTGCGAATTCGAGCTCATCCCCGCCGATCCCGTAACGCCCGCGCCCAGCACCACCAGATTGCCCGGCGTTCCCGTGGATGTATTGAAGAACGGCCTGCTCACCGTCGGCGCGCCCGTCACGAATTGCGGAGTCCGATTCGCCAGCCACAAAAACGATGCTTCCAATCCGACCGTATGGCACGAGTTGAGCCAAAAACCCAACGTCGTCCGCGCCCCGATCCGCTCGCCGTTATCCAGGCTGCTGGCGTCCAGATTCGTCGTCCCGCGCGCCGTGGTCGACTGCAAGAGCGTCGGCGAACTCTGATTGTCCAACCACCAGAAGAGCACATCCGCCCGGCCATACGCGCAATACCCGCGCGGCTGATAATTCAATTCCCGCTCGATGATCGGCTGCCCATGACAATCCACGTTGTACAGCATCGGCATGCCGCACAATGGCCCGCTCACCGGTGCGCACGCCGGCCCACAGGCTGGCCCACACGCCGGCCCGCTGGGCGGCGTCGCATGCGACTTCCGATGAAACACCGGAATCACCGGCGCCGCGACGAATCCCTTCGCCGCCGACGCATCCGGCAGCATCGCGGGGCGCACCATCGGCCTGGCTTCCACCGCGCTCGGCGCCTGCGACCTTGGCGAGGGCGCCTCCGTCACCAATAACGGCACCACAGGCGGCCCCGACGCCGCGTCCGGCGCGACGGACCCGACCGTCGCCCGACCGATCGACGCGGGATCCGCGGGCACGATCGTTCCGCCCGGTCCCACCATATAGGGCGGCCCCGGAACGACCGGATAGCCTGCTTGTTGGTAATAGGGGTGCCCATACGCCGGAACCGGCGCGACGGGATACTGCGGATAATAGCCCTGGCCTTGGACCAGGCCGCCGCTCGCCAGCAACGCCGCCAGGGCGCTGAAGAGTCGCTTTTTCATGGTTGCATCCTTGCCGCCAGTGCAGTGGTTGGAAGGGACGCGGCCCAAAACTTCTTGTTCCGGACCTCTCACCCTGCTGAATTTAGGTCACTGGCTCCAAGCGATACCCGCACAGCGCGGATTATTCCCGTTCGGCCAGGCGCCTGTCCCTTTTTTAGAGCAGGCTGCTGTTCCTTCATCGGACGACCCCTTTCCCCAGGGCAAGCATTCCCCCACGCTTTCCCGCGATTTACCCCCTTGACCCTGCCTATCTTGGCGCGGGCGCGGGTCGATCCGGCAAGGCGCGGTTTAGCGATTTGGCAGTCTGCGCGAGAGAAAGATCGAAGGGAAGCAAAGCCCAGGGACAGCCGTCCCTGGGCTTTTTTCACGGCCGTCCCTAACTTCCCCCGTTCCAATCGGCCCCCTGACCGCTCCCGATCCATCTCCCATCAATCCTGCTTATCCAACCTCAGAATCGAAAAGAAAATCTCATTACCCCTCGAAAGCCAATTCATTAGATTTTCATTGCTTCCCCGCCAGAAATATTTTACGATTCCTTTATACTGCCCCCCAAACTTCTTTCGTGAATATGACCATGCGTCCGCTTTCCCTCCTTTGCGTTACGCTCTTCCTCGTCGGCTGCGGTTCCAACACCGGGCTTTACGAAGTCTCCGGAACCGTCACCTTCAAGGGCGCTCCCCTGGACCACGGCACCATTCGTCTGGAACCCGAGGACACCAAAGAAGGACGCCCCGGCGGCTCCAACATCGAAAACGGCAAGTTCCACATCGCGAGGGAACGCGGCCTCAAGCCCGGCAAGTACCGCCTCTTCATCTCTTCCGCCGAAAAAGGAACGGTCGCCGTCGAAGAAACCCCTGGCATTTCCGGTCCGCCCGCCAAGGAACGCATCCCCCTCGCTTTTAACGTAAACTCCAAGGAAACCATCGAAGTGACCGCGGACGGCAAGAACAACTTTAAAATCAAGATTCCATAGTCCCGCTTCTCATTTTTTTGTCCTACACAGGAGTATCTCATGCGCAGGAATCGTAACGCTTTCACCCTCATCGAATTGCTCGTCGTCATCGCCATCATTGCCATCCTCATCGCCCTTCTGGTCCCCGCAGTCCAGAAAGTCCGCGAATCCGCCGCGCGCACCCAGTGCCAGAACAACATTCGCCAAATCGGCATCGGGATGCACAATTACCACGATGTACGGAAGACGCTCCCCGCCAGCATGGGCTTCTCGGGCTGCTGTTGGGGCACTTGGCCCATTCCGCTCATGCCCTACATCGAACAGGATCCTCTCTACAAGGTTTACACGAACTGGGGCGGCGCCGACGCCAACGGGCCTCGCTATGGCGCCGCGCCCAACACCGGCGTGACGACACAACGCCTCAGCATTTTCACTTGCCCCTCCGATAACTCCAATACTCCGATCGGAGCGATGACCAATAACAACTACGCCGTCAATCACGGCAACACCGGCAACGCCCAGCAAGCCACTCTCAACGGCGTCGTCTTCGGCGGCGCGCCCTTCGGTCGCGCCAAGAAGGCCTTCGATGCCCGAGGCATCAGCACCATCCAAGGCATCGGCGACGGCTCCAGCAACACGATCATGCTCGCCGAAATCCGCCAAGGACAGGGTTCCGATCTGCGCGGCTTCTTCTGGTGGGGCGACGCCGCCGCCTTCACGACCTACAACCTCCCCAATAGTACTACGCCGGACGTGATCTATACGCCCGGGTACTGCAAGAGCGAGCCTGGCTTCCCCTGCCACGGCGCTCCCACCGCCACCGACCCCGCCAACATGTCCGCCCGCAGCCGACACACCGGCGGCATCAATACCATCATGTGCGACGCCAGCGTCCGTTTCGTTAGCGAGACCGTCAGCATCGGCAGCTGGCGCGCCATCGGCACCGCCCGGGCCAGCGACATCCCCGGCCCGGACGCCAACTAACCGTCGCATCTTTGGCGAGGCGTTATTCCGGTTAGCACGACGCGCAAGCGAGTGAATTCATTTGCTTGCGCGTCGTGCCATTAATAACGTGCGTCCTTCGGTTCCTACAATTTCCTCCATCCTCACCATCGCCTCTCCCTCTGTACAAGGAGATCCCCCATGGACTATTCCACCATCCGCGCCGCCGTGCTCGTTGAGCAGCAATACCAAGAAATGGAAGTCTGGTATCCCTACTACCGGCTCAAGGAAGCCGGCTGCAAAGTCACTATGGTCGGACCCGAAGTCGCTTCCTATCCCAGCAAGCTCGGCTACCCGGCCAAGGCCGACAAAGCCGCCAAGGACGTCTCCGCCGACGACTTCGACGTCCTCATCATCCCCGGCGGCTTCGCCCCGGATTTCCTCCGCCGCCATGAATCCGTCATCAAGTTCGTCAGCGCCATGGCCGAACAAAATAAAGTCGTCGCCGCCATCTGCCATGGTCCGTGGGTTCTCTGCTCCACCCAAGCCCTCAAAGGCAAAAAGGCCACCTGCTTCTTCGCCATCAAGGATGACGTCATCAACGCCGGCGGCAAATATTCCGACGCCGAGGTCATCCGCGACGGCAATCTCATCACGAGCCGTAAACCCGACGACCTGCCGGCGTTCATGCAGTCGATCTTCCAGGCGATCAAGGAATTGAAGCCCGCGCTGGCGATGCGGTAATCCGAACCCGGACATATACCCCGATGGGGTCGCAAAGCCAGGATCGCGCACCTTGTCGGTGTGGTCGTCGCGAGAATTTACCCCGAAGGGGTTGGGGTCGCAAAGCCCAGGGTCGCGCACCTTGTCGGTGTGGTCGTCGCGAGAATTTACCCCGAAGGGGTTTGGGTCGCAAAGCCCAGGATCGCGCACCTTGTCGGTGTGGTCGTCGCGAGAATTTACCCCGAAGGGGTTTGGGTCGCAAAGCCCAGGGTCGCGCAGGGTCGACGCGCCGACCGAGGCGTCTACCCCGAAGGGGTTGGTTCAATGTTGAACCAACCCCTTCGGGGTAGATCCCATGTCGCGACCATATCCCCAGGGTGCGCTAGCGCGACCCTGGGCTTTGTGACCCCAACCCCTTCGGGCTAAATACCGTCTTTGTGACCCCAACCCCTTCGGGGTAAATACCGTCGGGAATCCATCGTGGTAAAATCCATCGGGAATCGATCATCGGGAACCCACGGGGACCCTTCGGGGTAACGCTCGCGTGCGGGTCTTTTCCTCACCGCGTATTCGCCGGCACTTTCATCAAGCCAAATTTCTTCATCTTCTTGTACAACGTCACGCGACTGATCCCCAACGAATCCGCGGCTCGGCTTCGGCTATATCCGTTCGCCATCAACGCCCGCTGGATGACGTTGCGCTCGATGACGTCGCGCTGATGATGCAACGATTCGCGCGGCTCGGCTTCTTCCGCCGTCCCTTGCAATACCGCGTCCTGCACTGCGGGCGGCAGGTGCGTCGGCAACAACTCCGCGCCGCTCGACACGAGGACGGCATGCTGGATCACATTCTCCAGTTGCCGGATATTCCCCGGCCAACCGAAGGCCTCGAGCGCGGCAATCGTATCGGGATGAATCTCGAAAAGCGACTTGTTGAACTTGCGATTGAAGCGCGCCGCCATGCCGCGCGCCAGGGGCGCGATGTCATGCACCCGCTCCCGCAATGCCGGCAAATGAAAGCTCATCACGTTCAGGCGAAAATAAAGATCCGCCCGAAATCGGCCGCGCTCCACCGCGTTTTCCAGATCGACGTTCGCGGTGACAATGAGACGGCCGGAACACTTTTGCGTCTCAATGCTGCCAACCGGCTCGAACTCCCCCGTCTCGATGACGCGCAACAGCGTCGCCTGTTGCTCCAGGCCCAGCGTATCGATTTCGTCTAGGAGCAAGGTGCCATTGCCGACGGCGGCGAACTTGCCGACCTTGGGCCGATCCGCGCCGGTGAACGCCCCTTTGACGTGGCCGAAGAATTCGCTCTCGACCAAATTCGCCGACAAGGCTCCGCACGGGACCGCCAGGAAGCGATGGATTTTCCGCGGCGAGTAATCGTGGATGAGCCGCGCCAGGTAGGTCTTGCCCGTTCCCGTTTCGCCGTTTAGTAAGACAGTGACGTCGTGAATGGCCGCCAGGGCGATGCGATCCACCAGGGGCAACAGCGAGGGCGTCCACGCCAGGAGCCGACGGCTTAAGATATCTTCCAGGGCGTCGTCGCGTTCGTGTTCGAAGCCCGTCGCCCGCGGCATCTCCTTGCTGAGGCGGGCGAGAACGTCGGCGTCCTGGGGCCAGTGTAAACAGCGCGCGACGTAGCGTTCCAACTCGGCGCAATGCGGCGAATTCTCGCTGTTGAGCAGCACGACCAGCGGAGGGAGCTTTTGCAGGGAGATGTCTTGCACCAATTGCCGCGCCGCCTCGTGGTCGTGCGCGCCGGCATGCACCAGCACCAGCAAACCGTCCGCGTCGCCATCGAGGATTTGCCGGATTGAGGCGTAGGTGTGAACCAAAGGCGCCTGGCCCAGAACCTCGTGCAGGTGGTTCGCAAGCGAACGCGCCCGGGCGACGTCTTCCGCAACCAACGCCACTCGGCTTGCCGTCATGGGAGGGGATTCCAGCGTTTCCGTAGATTTACACTGTTAACTTTCCTGAACAAACATGGGTCAACTTAACGCTCTTGTCAAAAAAAAGGGTTTTGCGCATGGCGACCTCCCCCTCCTCGCTCCTTCAGGACGACTCCCCCGAACTCTACCGCCTCCAAACGCACGGCGCCGGGCCCGCGGGCAGCCTGCCGCTCACGGAGGAACTCCTGCGCGAAGCCCCCAGCGGCGACATCTTCGGCCTGACGCAGAACGCCGGCATGGGCTGGAACCCCGCCGAACTCGCGCGCGATGAATTCCTCATCCTCAGCACCCAGGGCGGCATCCGCGCTCCCGATGGTTCCCCCATCGCCCTGGGCTACCACACCGGCCACTGGGAAGTGGGCCTCCTGATGAAAGCCGCCGCCGAGGAGATGCGGGCACGCCTGGCCATTCCTTTCGCAGGCTTCGTCACCGATCCCTGCGACGGCCGCACGCAGGGAACCAAAGGCATGATGGACAGTCTGCCCTATCGCAACGACGCCGCCATCGTTCTGCGGCGTTTGATTCGTTCGCTGCCGACGCGCAAGGGCGTCCTCGGCGTGGCGACCTGCGACAAAGGATTGCCCGCGATGATGATGGCTCTCGCCGGCGCGAGTCACTTGCCCTGCGTCCTCGTCCCCGGCGGCGTCACGTTGCCGCCGACCGAAGGCGAAGACGCGGGCAAGGTGCAAACCATCGGCGCCCGCTTCGCTCATGGCGAACTCACCCTCCAAGAAGCCGCCGACTTAGGCTGTCGCGCCTGCGGCAGTCCCGGCGGCGGCTGCCAGTTCCTCGGCACCGCCGCCACTAGCCAGGTCGTCGGCGAAGCGCTCGGCATGTCATTGCCTCACTCCGCCCTCGCCCCCTCCGGCCAACCGATCTGGCTCGACATGGCCCGCCGCTCCGCACGCGCCCTCGTGCAACTCTCCCGCGCCGGCATCCCGCTCAAGAACATCCTCACCCCCGCCGCCCTCAAGAACGCGAT
>Ga0163144_10003331_pt1 | contig 36599 bp, 32 predicted proteins | sample OliLak19BULKMAT1_FD_123175 | JGI IMG/M metagenome (GOLD analysis project Ga0163144, IMG submission 123175) | Freshwater microbial mat bacterial communities from Lake Vanda, McMurdo Dry Valleys, Antarctica - Oligotrophic Lake LV.19.BULKMAT1 | ecosystem: Environmental > Aquatic > Freshwater >...
AGGCACCCGCCGCCCTCGACACCATTGAGCAAAAGTGTAAGCCTGTCGACCAGCTCCTCGCGCCGATTGCGCGTCATCCTGCCCTCGAACACGCTCCATTGGCTGCGTTTGAGGCCATAGTCCTTGCACGTCTCGCCTACTCTTCTTCGAGCCTTGTCGTCTGGAATGTCGAATGCCACCAGGGTAAAGAGCTCGTCCGCAGCGTCTTGGCGTGAAGCGGCTTCGCCCGGGCGCGCTCCCTGCCACGGTCGAGTGGGCTTGACCCCGGGGCCCCTCACCATGTCATCGCGAAGGGCTTGTAGCTGCCCTCTCCTCGAACGTGCGTCGCGAGTGATCTTGCTTGTCGCTGAACGATGCTGCCCAGGAGGACCTTCCGCCCCTGGACAGTGACGGGGGCGGCGAGTCGCTCGAGAACGGCTTCGGCGATGTTCTTGCGCGATTCTTCATCGAGCTGGCTTCCCTCGAAGCGAATCGGGCGACCAAGTCGGACGTAGGACAAGACCGCTCGATCGACAGCCGGAGCGCGGAGCTCCTCCATTAGATCGAGCACGAGCGAGGGCTTGCCGGATCGGTCGGCGTGCAGCATGCCGGCGAACGGGTCGAGGCCTGCATGGAGAATGGCTGCCCACGTGCGGCTCGCCAAGACTCCGTAGCCGTAGTTGAGCAGCGCGTTGACCGGGTCGACAGCACCGCGCCCGGTGCGGCCCTCGAAACAGATGCGCCCGGCGAGGAGCGCCTTGATTCCGGCCCAATACGAACGAGCGCCGAACCCTTCGTAGCCCATCAGCTCGTCGCGCACGGCGTCAGGTGAGCTCCCAGTCACTGCCAACACAAGCTTGCGAGCGCGGCGCACCTCCATCGCTTGCGCGTGCACCGCCTGTCGCCGCTCCGGCTCGCTTTTGTCCGCCTTGGCAAAGTAGACCAGCAGACTCGCCTGATTTCGGAGCTTTCCAGCGACGAAAGCGCGCGCGAGTTCGGCGCCGAGCTTGCGGTCCATGGCGCGGAGCTGGGATCGCCTCGTCGCGGTCGTCGCAGTGAGCATCGGTGACGTGATCATCGCGAAAGGCTGGCCGCTCGAGGTCAAGAACGTCACAGGGATGCCACGCTGGGCCGCTTCCTCGATGACATCAGTCGAGATGCTTACTCCTCGCGGTGGCAAGACCAGCTCGCCGATGCGAAAGAACGGAATCTCCTCTTCGACTCGCTTTGGGCGCTTGGGCCGCTCGACCGGATCAGCGGTGGTCTCCGCAGCAGCAGACCCGGGATCTTTCCGAGGTTCGGGATGGCGAATTACCAGCCGTTCGCCGCGCTTGCCGAGCGATGTCCCGAAGCTTCGGATGATGATCGTTCGAAACATGCCACCCAACCCCTTGGACAGCGTCGCCTATTTCGACACGGCAGCGCCAACTTTTTGGTCTCGAGTTGGGCGACACGGGCCCCGCGGCTCAGATGCCCTCGCTCTGGCCGCTGGATCGAGCGTCAACCGTCGATGCGAACCGTTGTCGCAACGCGATAGAGCTCCGCCAGCTCGGCCTGCCATTGGCTCGCAAGAGCGGCGTCCATTTCGACGCGGAAGAGACAGCGCCCAACAACCCCACTCCACGGCATCTGCACGGCCTGGGCGTCGGACGCGAACGCGATGAACGCGGACCGGATCTCCGTCCAAGGAGTGTCGTCTGGCGCCACGATATCCAAATAGCTCCTGACCCGGTTGCCGGGCGGCACCACCTGGATGCTCGACCGCGCGAGTGTTCCTGGATTTTCATCCGGTATGCCCTGGGGCGGGAGGCCGTCCCATCCGAGATCCTGGTGCAGGTAGAAGTAGGCGTTCAGGCCTTCCTCCCCCGTCGACGGCCGGCGAACACGCTGAGCCGTCAGGTACATCAGGCAGCCGCCAGACGCGGAGCCACGCTGCCGCCGATGGGGACCTCCCGGTCCTCGAGCTGGAGCTCAGCAGATGCCGAGACGTGACGACCGAGCGCGTACAGGCGGTCCGCTTCGTCCTGTTCTGCGTCGGTCATTTGGCGCCAACAGCGGTCGAGCGCTCCGACAAGCGGTGACTCGACGTCGGGCGCGAGCGCCCCCCCCGATGCCAGGCGCCTGAGCCCCAGATCGACCAGGAGCTCACGATAACGCTTCGCTGCACCGATCATGGAACCTCATTCCAGGCGACGGACGTCGCCGCGAGCGCGCTCTGGTAGTTGCCGATCGCCATGAGTGCCGCCGGCTCGATCAAGCCATGTCTCGTTGGCTTCTTCGGACTGGGCAGGTAGGCAAGCGCCCTGCCGAGGGAGCCGTCATCGATCTTGAACAGCGGCAGACCGCACTGGCCGCCGAGACGTATCGGCCGAAGGTGTGGCGGCAGCCGTGACGGGTCCTCCGGAGTGACCGAGATGCCGCCCTGTGCTGGCTGGACGTTGCCAGCAGCATCTGGCCGCACGTCGACGCCCACGCGAGCACCGAGCATGTTGTCGAGCACGCCAACCACAGGCCCGCCTGTTTCGTCTTTCAGCATGATGCGGAATAGCTCCACCCCTGCATCGTATCACGCACAAATTGTCGCGGAACACACGCCGAGCGTGTGATCTGAAGAGTTGCCTGGCAGAGGAGCCTGCTCGTCAGCTAGGCTCCGACCGGTCGGGCTCAAACGGGGAGGGATCGGGATGGCGAAGGTGGGGATCGGCAACTGCTCCGTGGGTCGAGTCCAGGCGTGACCAGCGCCAGGCTCGCTTGGACGGGCCATGCGCTGGTCGACGTGGGGATCGCGGGCCTCGTCGTATTTGCTGAGAAGAACGCTCCCGGCGAGCTCACTCTCGAGGATCTCGATCGGGCGAGCGAGTGGATGGTCGACCACTACTACTCGGGTCTGCTCGGCACGTACCTGTCGTGCGTCTTCATGAACGCCTCGTTCGTACAGCCGAGCGAGGGCGCGGAGAAGAAGCAGGCGTTTCTCGACAACTACGTTCGTGCGCACCGAGCGAAGGCGCGTCCTGAGGTAGCAGAGATGCGTTGCGTGTTCTCGGGCCAGCCTGCGACCTCTCCAATGGTACGCACGCACCTACCGCTTTTCTCCGGCGAAGGCGTGATGAACTTCCGCCCGGATGGCGGCTCGTCGGTGCCTGTTGCTGGCGCGTACATCGTCGCGATTCTCTTCTTGCCGATGGCATCGCGCCGATCGGAGGGCAGCCTTCTCTGCGTTCACGCCGACGACGACACGCTCACCCTCCGCTTCGCCCGCCGCTACCTGGCAGACAACCGACGTTTGATCGGGCTCGCTCTGCCTACCGTGAGGGCGCCAACGCACACCGGGTTCGACCGAGAGCTGGCAATGTGGGATGCGACGAAGAAGCGCTACAAGATGGCTGACGCAAAGGGCCCGCGCTCGCTCGTCGTTCAGGATCTCACCGAGATTGCTGGAGAAGCGCTACCGAACGATCTGCGTCCGCGTCCGAGCGCGCTCACGGCCTACTTGCTGTCGAACTCCGGGCAAGGACCATCGCTGGAGATCTTCCACGTGCCGTCCGGAGTTGTGGCGTTCGTTGCCCGCGCTTCGGGCGCCGGCACCGCAAACGCATGGAAGTCGATCGTCACGCGCTTCTGGCCACTGTCGCAGAAGGACGACGGGGACGCCGGAGCAAGCACCAAGAAGCCGACGAAGAAGAAGGGCGGTGTTCCGATCGCCGGTCGCGCAGGCTGGACACGCAATCCGGCCTTCGAGAAGCTGTGCGCGATCTTCGAGGCGGGCTTCACTGACCGCGCGGCGGCGGCGAGTTGGCTGCGCGAATTCGTGCTCGGGAGGCGCAGCGGCGCCTCGCAGGAGAGGGCTCGCTACGGACAGGGTGATGCTCGAAATTGGAAGCTCGCGGGGCTTTTCTTGAAGGAGGTGCTGGGCATGAAGGATGGACGCATCAACGCGATTCGCGAGTTTTCAGACAAGCTCGCAGCGTGGATCAACAAGAAGGGGGACAAGCGGCTGTATCGGGCGCTCGTGTTCGACAAGCTTAACGAGTTGCAGCATCATCTGCGACGCGTTCAGCGCGAGAGCGCAGGCTCGGATCTGCTGTTCGGGCTCGACGAGTATCGCAACGTGTGGCTGCACGAAGACGGAGATCGTTACCTTGTGCGCGATCTGATCTGTATTCGGGTAATCGAGAAGCTGCACGAGTTGGGCTACTTCAAGGCACACCCCGAGGACGTGGTGGACGCGGAAGAGCGGGGACGAGAGACGTCCGAGGAGGCAAGCGCATGAGTCACATCACGGGACTTCTGGTGGTCGACGCTCCGGCGAGCGCGCTGAACAACTCTGGGAAAGACGAGGAGGCGCGGACGGACAACGCGGTCGCCGTGAAGTTCATCCGCACACCGGAGGGGCGCTTCCCATATGTCAGCGCCCAAGCTGTTCGCTACTGGCTTCGAACTTCGCTGGCCACGACCGAGGGCTGGACGTCGTCACCGGTTTTCCGCGAGACGAAGGTGGCGTACACCGACGCCGAGCCCACGAAGTACGCAGAAGACGATCTTTTCGGATACATGCGCGCCGCATCGAAATCGAAGGATGAAGGCAAAGCGGCCAAGCGCGCGGAGATTGCTGCCAAGTCAACGCCGGTCTCGGAGGACGTGGGCGAGGTGACGCGTGTCTCGCCACTGCGAGTGGGAACGTTGGTCGCGACTGCGCCCATCCGCATCACCGGGGACTTTGGAACCATGGCTCGGGCGGAGGGAGATCCCGTGCCGCACGAGCATCAGTTTTACCGCGGTCAGCTCAAGGCCCCGCTGGGCATCGATCTCGGCGCCGCAGGCACGTTTTTCGACTCGAAGCGTGTGGGGTACAAGAACCTCGACAGCAATCGCATCGAGAGCGCGAAAAAGGCGGGCGCCATAGAGACAAAGGTTCGCGGTTTCGACGCCCTTCGACTGCCAATAGGCACCCGCCGATCGCGCGTCGCGATGCTGGTGCGCGCCATCGGGCGGCTGGAGGGCGGCGCAAAGCAGACGCTCCACCTGACCGACACTGCGCCCTCTGTGCTGGCGCTCGCTGTCTTGAAGCACGGCAATCAGCCGTTCCTTCGACTGTTCGGCGAGGGCGACAACGGACAGACGGTCTTTCGCGACGACGTCCTGGAGGAGGCGCTGCGGGTGTTCCAAGGCGACCTCGTCTCCGACGTCTACATCGGCTGGGCGAAGGGGTTCTTGGACAGCGAGCGGAGGAAGCTCGACACGCTGCTTGCCGACACCAAGCGGACTGCTGGTCGCACCGTGCACGTAGGGCACCCGCGCGAGATCGCTGAGGCCTTCGCCAAAGTCCTGGAGAGCGAGGCCTCCACGGCCTGGTTCGACTGATGGATAGCCTGTCCGTCGTGCGGGTAACGGTGCATGCGCCCATTACCTCGTTCCGTCACCCGTTCTTCGTCGTGGGCGCCCAGCCATCCTTCGATATTCCGCCACCCTCCACCATTCACGGCCACTGTGCGAGTGCCCTGGGTGAATGGCCGGATCCGCAGACCTTCTTCTTCGGCATTCACTTTTCTTTTCGGTCGAAGATGCGCGACCTTGAGCACCAGCACATCACGTCGGCGCTGGGAGCCAAGGCCAAGACCTTTGTCAGCACGCCGGAGGGCGTAGCGCGTGCGACGACGGAAATTGTCGTTCAGCCCGTCCTCCGTGAATTTCTGTTCGACGCGACGCTGACCCTCTACCTCGATCCCTCATTCGCCGAAGCGTTTCGGCGCCCGGTCTTTCCCGTGACGCTCGGCCGCTCCCAGGATCTCGCCGAGGTCGTCGAGGTCGAGCCAGTTGAACTGGTGAGGAGCCCACGCGCCCGCCTCGAACACACGTTGCTTCCGCGCTCGCTCCGGCCGTGCGTACGCTTTGGGTCCACGGTGCTGCTTTCGCGTCACATCTCCACACCGCCGAAACGCGAAGCCACTTTCGCGCAATACATCGTGCTGCATGAGCCAGTGCTACTCGGTGGGCCGCCGGACACTACACGCACATTCGAGCGGGTAGAGGGCATCGGACTGGACGATCTCTACTGCGATACGGCCGTCGTCGACGAAGAGGGCTTTCCACGCGGTGTGTGGATCCATCGGCTTGTCGATCCATCGTGAAGCCTGACCCCCGCCCAGGGCGCGACGTGCTGCGCCACGTCTGGGCGAAGAGCGCCGATCCGGGCAAGCTCGAAGGCGAGGGACTCGGGCCGCACACAGGTCACGTGCTCGCGCGTCTTGCAGGCTTTCGCGATCGCTATCCGCTGCTCGGAAGCCATGGGAGTCGGAGCGACGTGTTCGATCTCGCCGCTTGGTCGGTGCTGCTCCACGATGTCGGCAAGTCGGCGCGCGGCTTTCAGGCCATGCTCCGCAGGGGACCGCGCTTCGAGCATCGGCATGAAGTGCTGTCGCTCGTCGCAGTGGGCAGACTCGACGTCGATGAGCCCACGCGCGGACTGATCGCAGCGGGCGTGGGCACGCACCATAAGGATGCTGGGGTCGTGTTCGAGCGCTACCCGGTGGCATCGGTGTCTTCCGCCCGCGAAGAACTGCTGGCTGAGCTCGATGATGCTGACGAGGCGCTGTGGCCAGCGTGGCTCGGGGGCGAGGGTGGCCCACATCTAACCAAGCTCGGCTTCGCTCGGCTTCCAGATGTCACTCGGCGAGGTCGCATGGAGGCGCTTGGACTCGCACTCCGCGCCCTTAGGCAATTAACAGTCGATCTCGAGGCCGAGGCCGCGACAAGCCGGGCCTCCATTTCGGCGCGAACCATGCGCGGGCTGGTGGTGCTCGCTGACCACGCTGGTTCTGCCCATGAAAGGCTCCAAAAAGCGCCATCGCTGGATTCTGTTGTCGCGTTTCGCGCTGCTGCGGGGAGCCGCCTCGCCCGCGGGCTCGAGCCCCACCAGGAAAAAGCCGCCCAGACCGACGGCCACGCGCTCCTGGTCGCTCCGACCGGAAGCGGCAAGACTGAGGCCGCGATGTTGTGGGCGGCTCGTCAGCGAGAAATCAGCCACGGCAGCCCGACGCTGTTCTACGTGCTGCCGTACCGCGCGAGCCTCAATGCAATGCGTGCGCGCATCCCGGACTATGGCGTCGGAGACGACGCGGTTGTCCTGCAGCACTCGACATCCACGGCCGCGCTCTACTCCTATCTCCTGGGCGAAAAGGGCTACACCGCCGATGTCGCCGCTAGGGTGGCAAAACGCGAGCATGCGCTCGGCCGCCTGATGACCGCTCCGGTTCGCGTGCTGACACCGTACCAATTGCTCCGATCGCTGTTCGGTCTGCCAGGCCACGAGGCGATCCTCACCGACGCCGCGGGAGGTCTGTTCGTCCTGGATGAGCTGCACGCCTACGAGGTCGGGCGTCTCGGGCTGATTCTTGCGGCCGTGCGGCACCTCGCCCGAGATCTCGGGGGAAGGGTGCTGGCGATGAGTGCGACGTTCCCGACGGTGTTGCGCGAGGCGCTCGAGAGCACACTGGGTGGCGCGCCTCACCGCATCGAGGCTTCATCCGAGACTCAGTCGCGTTTTGTTCGCCACACGCTGCGCATAGCTGACCGAGATTTACTGTCGCAGGAAACGCTCGCTGCGATAACGCACCGTTGCCTTGCCGGCGAAGCGGTGCTCGCCGTGGCCACCACCGTCGCGCGTGCACAGGAGCTTCACAGAGCGGCGGCGCTCGAGCTAGGCGGCGACCGCGTGAAGCTGCTCCATGGACGCTTCACCGGTCGCGACCGGAACCTGAAGGAGCAGCTCCTGGCTGAGCAAGTCGGGACCCGCACGCGGAAAGCGGGCGGTGCCGGTGTGCTGCTGGTCGCCACTCAGGTGGTCGAGGTCAGTCTCGATGTGGACTTCGACGTCTTGTTCACGGATCCGGCTCCCATCGAGGCTTTGCTTCAGCGCTTCGGTCGCGTGAACCGCGGACGCCGTGGCGGCTTGCGCGACGTCGTCGTGCACACCGTCCACACGCGCTCGTCCTCCTTCGTCTACCCAAAGCCGAACATCGACGCGGCGCTCGACGTGCTGCGCCCCCACGATGGTTTCCCAATAGAGGAATCCAGCGTGCAGTCTTGGGTCGACGCGGCCTACGCGCCTTTTGCGGCAGCCTGGAGGATCGAGCTCGATCAAGCGATCGAGAACGCCCAGAAGAACGTGATCGAATTGAATCGACCACTCGACTCCCACCCCGAGCTGGCAAAGCTCTTTGATGAGCTGTTCGACGGCGCCGAAGTGGTGCCGCGAGTTTTGGCGGCCGAGTATGAGCGGCTTCTGCGCGACGAGCCCCTCGAAGCATCGGCGCTCCGGGTGCCAGTGTCCCAGGGCCAGCGCAAGATGCTCCAAAAGAAGGGACTGCTCGAGAAGCGAGGCGAGAAGAGCTCAGCGTTCGAGATCGCGAAGGTCGCTTACGATGCCGATAGTGGACTGGACCTGACGGTCCCGGACAACGAGAGCTAGCCCAGCTTCCTGCGTCAATTCTCGTCATCCGCTTGGCGGAGGCTGCGCGTCTCCGCGCAGTGCGCTAGAAAGGCACAATGGGCCTGCGCGACTTCTTGAGCCAGCACAGCGGTGCGACGACCGAAAATCCGCTGAGTGTGGAGATCGCTGCGTGGCAGGCTGCTGTTGGGGCGCTTGTCGAGCGGTTCAGGGCGCAGTTGTCGAGCTACGAGAAGCTGCAGCTTCTCCCTTGGAACGTGCTCCGCGAGCACCGGGGTGTCAGGTACAACGCCCAGGCGCTGACGATCGAATTTGGCGAGGCGGTGATCACGCTCGAGCCCGTCGCAATAAAGCCGGAAGCCGGCCTGTTGGGCCGCGCCAGCCTAAACTGCGGAGTTCGCCAGATTTACTGCGATTGCAACGGCGATGCGCAGCTGTGGCGCTACCGCTGGGTGATACCGCACGACCCTGCAGACGCTGAGCTCACCGGTCAGGCGATCGAGCTGCTCGTGGAAGAGCTGCTCAAGTCGTCCGCCGGATGACGCTCGACGAGTCACTGGCGCACTGGCAGCGCGAGCGCGCCCGTTTGGAGGCGCTCGACGCGTGGATTGACGCGGGCAAGACGAAGCCACCACAGCCGCTGACGCCGGTCGTCGGGGTGTACTTGTCGCTAGACAAGCCAGGGGCGAAGGACGCGTTGAAGGCTGCCCGTGAGGAAGCCGGCAAAGACGCGTTCATTCGCATGTTCGCCGCTTTCGAGCACGGATTCCGACCGGTGTTCTGTGACTGGCTTGCCAAGAAGTGCGGTCTGCCCGTGCCGAGCCCGGATATTGCGAAGGCGCTGCCGGACGCCATCCGAGGCGTCCTTGATATTGCTGCGGCACTCGAGCCGCGACTCGATGCTTCCAGGCGCGGATATGCCGGCAACGTGATGAGCTACCGCAACGACCTCGTACACCGCGGATTCGCGGCGCCGCTTCCTTACGACCTCGTTGTGCTCCATTGCAAGCTCTCCGAGATCATCGCCATCTTCGCAGTGACTTAGATCACTTCGACGGCAATGCGCCCATTGCCGAACGTCGCGTGCTTGCCAACACCGAGCGCTTCAGCGAGACGCAACCACGGCATGGCCGCAGCCACTGTTGGCCCTTCATAGAGAGCGCTTCCGACCCAGCCTCCGATTGCGTGACGCTCGCCAGTTCGCGTCGAGCGGCGAGCAATCGACGTTCTCGAGACATGCGCCTCAACCAAGCTTGTGCGATCGGCCAGCTCGCCCAATCCCTTTGCGTCGTGTTCGAGAGGGCCGGTTCCAAAGAAGGTGGCCAGCGCGCTGAGGCGGTCTCGGGCGCGTCGCACGAGCAGGCCGAAGCTGGGGCCTGCGATTGTGGACCCCTCCGCGACGTCGGCCACCACGCCTCGAAGGTCGGTCGGTGTCAAAAAATGAACCCGCACGCGCCGGGCCTCGGCGTCGCCGGGCCGAACAACATCTCGTGCACCAAGCGCTCGTCGGATGGGCCGCACGAGGTCGGAGCCGCGTTGAAAAATGCAGTCAATCGGCTCGCCGGTCGCTCCGAGGGCATGAACACGCTCGACCTCGAAAGTGACCCGTGCGCGACCGATCCCTTCGATACCCAGTCGACGAAGCGCGACAACGAAATAGGGCAGCTCTGTAACTGCGTTCCCGACGACGACCAGCTCCAGTCCGATGGGCCGTGACGCGGAGAGCGAAGCGCTTCCCGGGCACGGATCGACGAAGACGAACGGTCGCGGTGGGTCACGAAGCCGGCGGATCGCCGGACGATCTGCTGGCAGTCTCGGTGCGAACACGCGAGGGAAGGGACACGCCGTCAGGAGTGGACACCGCTGACAGTCGAGCGCGATGTCGTGGCAAACGAGCGAGCGAAACACCTGCCCGAACGCGCCTCGCCAAAGCACGGAGCGGTTGGGCGCAGCGACAACCAAGGGGCGATCGAGGACCATCTCGAACCGGTAGCGGTAGAAGGAGAGTCCATTCAGCCCGAGTTGCTCGATCATGCGAGGTCGAAGCTACCGCATCGCGGCGGTCGGCATGTCGGAACTCCGGCCTTCCTTCCTCTGCCCTCGGCCGAGCGAGGTGCGAATCCGGCCCGCCGGCTGCCGCCGTGCCCTCTGCCTCTCCACCTCGAAGCAAACGTGTGCGCCCGTCGACGACAACGACCCCAGCGTGTTCGTCGCGTTTCCGCTGGTCGAGGACCCGACGACCCGTGCGAGTGCGTGGCGGAGCGATCTGCGGCGCCGAGTCACACGTGCGTCGACGAATGACCTGACCATGGGCGTTTCACGAGCAGCGTCTCGCCGCCTCCCCTCTGCCCCCTCGAAAAGCGAGGCTCGAATCTGTGCCTCCGCGAACGTCAGGGGCGGCAGGGCGACAGGGTCTTCGCGCAGCCGAGGGGCAGACCCCCGAGCTGGCCAGACAACGGTCAGGACTTTAGCTCTCGCGGGGCGTCCGAAGGACGCCTCGCGAGCTCATCCAGCGAGCGGGTTGAGCTGCCCCGAGGCGGAGCGAAGACCCTGTCGCCCTGCTGACCCGCCCAACTGAAACCACAGATTCGAACCGAGCGCCCGCCGTTTATTTCAAAGAGAACAGCCGCTTGATGCTGCTGAGCAGCTGGCTCGACTCGCGCTGCACGATGCTGGTGCGCTCTTCGCTGGTGAAGCGCTCGGCGTGCACGTCGAGCTCGAGCTGACGCTCGGCCAACACTTTGGAGAGCTCTTCGACTACGCCGGGGGCCCTGTGGAGCACGGCTTCGAACGCTTCGTGATCGATCACCAAGAGCTCACACTCGCGTGACGCCTTCACTGTGGCTTTGCGCTTCTCGCGGGTGACGAGCGCCATCTCGCCGAAGAACTGGCCGCGGGTGAGGCGCGTCACCTCCGTTTCGACCATCTCGTTCTCGAGCAGCACCACGACCTCGCCACGCAAAATGATGAAAAGCTCGTCGGTGTCTTCGCCCTGTCGCACGATGACCTCGCCCGCGGAGAACAAACGTGTGGCCGCGCGCAAGGCGAGCTCGTGTCGCTGCTCATCGGTGATCACGTTGAGGAAGTCGACACCAACCAGCGCGTTCTCGCGCTTGAGCGCCTTCTTCTGAGTTTCGACGGCACGACTCTCTTCATCGTGCTGCTGCATGTGCACGATGCGGTGCGGGTAGGGGAAGCCGATGCCAGTCCGCTGGAAGGCGTACCAAATTCGGTCGCGCACCGCGCCTTCGATCACATCGCGGCGCGCGAACTGACTGATGTAAATGCGGATCCAGTATTCGATGCCGGAGTCGAGGTAGGCGTGCGTGACGACGTTGGCTGCGGGCTCCTTGACTACGCCGGGCGTGTCTTTCATGGCCTCCAGCAACACCTCGTGAACGCGGCGCGGCGGCACTTCGTAGGCCACTTGCACGAACAGGTTGCGGCGCACCGTGGGTGTCGGCCGCGTGTAAACGCGTAGCGCTGCCTTCGCCAGCGCGCCGTTGGGCACCACTACCTCGACGTCGTCCAGCGTGACGAGCGTCGTGGCGCGCCAGTTGATCTCGATCACGCGGCCGACATTATTCTTGTCAGTGTCGAACTGGATCCAATCGCCGACGCTGAACGGTCTCTGGATCTGAACGGAGAGGCCAGCGACCAAGTTACCCAGCGTGTCTTGCAGCGAGAGGCCGATCACCGCGGTGAGCAGCGCGCTGGTGGTGAGCAATTGCCCCGGCTCGAGGCCTACCTCGCGCAGGAGGGCCAACAAGAGCAGGAAGTAGACGAGGCCCTGAATGATGTCGCGGATGATCTTGGGCAGCGCTCGATCGAGCCGGCGTCCGAGGATCACGTCGAGCAGCAGGAGCACCGTCGAGCGCCCGATGGTGACCAACAATGCGCCGAGGGCGATCAGGGAGACGGCGCGGTGGAGCGGAGAGCCTGCCTCCAGCAGGAAGCCGATTGCGCGCAGCACCACGTGCGCGATCAGAAAGCCGAACGGCAGTCGCAGTTGTCGGCGATCTGCCGCTGGCATCAAGAGAAGCGTCAGCCCCATCAGGCCGAGCGCGACGCTGACAGCGATCGTCAGCCCAGACGCACTGCTCAGACTCTTGAGGAACGACTCCACGCGCGGCGGAGGATAGCGGACGCGCGGCGACCGCGGGCGTCGCTCTGACGTTGCCTTGGCTTGACTAGGCGGCGGCGGGAGCAGGCGCGGGTGTCGAAGGCCGGTCGGCGATCATGTGGTTCGCCATTGCGAACACCGGACCCATACCGCCGAGCAACGTACGGACGTATTCGCGCACGTATGCGTTGGGGTCGATGTTGGTGCCGCGACCTCCCGTCGAGAGCATTTCCGAAAAGACGTACGCCGAGAGGGCGCCCATGTAGGCACGCGCGATCACGGCGACATCGATGGTGCGAAGCCGGCCCAACTGAACCTCGGCAGAGAGGTACTGCGCAACGTGTGCTTGCGCGCGGAGTGGCGGCGGGTCAGCTCCCTCGCCCCCGGCGGGGAAGCAGCCCTGCACTTTTGGGTTCGACCACGACATCATCATGATGGGCATCACGCGCGTGAAGAAGCCCACTGTCTGGATGCCGGCGACGACCAGATTTTCTTCGACGGTGTTGCTGCCCGCCAGCGAGGCGAGCACCGACAACGCGCGCGGAACGTCTTCGACGTCGACGCCCATGGCAGCGCGAAACAGGTCCGCTTTGGTCTTGAAGCGCTTGAAGATGGACCCTTCCGAGACACCTGCGCGTTGGGCCACTTCGGCGCTGGTGGCCAGGATGCCTCGCTCCAGGAAAATGGCCCGAGCAGCATCCAAAATCACTTCATTGCGAATGACTGTCGGCCTGGCCATGGCTGGCATGATTGAGCCCTCACTCATTATGCGCAAGTTAAAAAGCGAGCCCTTACTCACTTTCGCTGGCGCCCTGTTTGGGCAGCCCCGAGTTCTTTTCCGAGAAACCAGAGGGGCTGCTTGCTGAGAAACCAGAGCTCTGCGAAAGACGCGCAGTGAACCGAACTGTGGACGTCGTCTCTTCTGCGTTGGTGACTGGGCTGGCCCTCGGTGGCGGCTACAGAGTGTTCCGCACGGCGCGCCAGCCGGAGAAGCTGCTCGAGCTGTACGAGTTCGAGTCGTGCCCGTTCTGTCGCAAGGTGCGTGAAGCGCTGACGGCGTTCGATCTCGACGCACGCATCTACCCGTCGCCGCCCGGTGGCTCGCGATATCGCGACGTCGCGATCAAGCTCGGCGGCAAGAGCCAGTTTCCGTTGCTGATCGATCCGAACACGTCGCGGCAAATGTACGAGTCGAACGAGATCATCCAGTACCTCGCGACGACCTACGGCGACGGCTCTGTTCCGCTGACGCTTCGCCTCGGGCCGCTGACCGACATTCGCTCGGGCCTCGCGTCCGCGGCTCGACCGTTCGGACACCGTGCGCGTCCTTCTCGTGCCCCTGAAAAGCCGCTCGAGCTGTTCAGCTTCGAAGCGTCGCCCTTCTGCCGCATCGCGCGCGAAGCGCTGTGTCGCCTGGAGATCCCTTACACGCTCCACAACGTCGGCAAGGGCAGCGCCAAACGCGACGCGTACGTGGCTCGATCAGGCCGCATGATGGTGCCGTTTCTGGTCGACCCCAACACCGACACGGCCATGTTCGAGTCCGCCGAGATCGCGCGCTACCTCGAATCGACCTACGCCAGCTGATCGATGCACGTCGAAGCGCTCTTCGTCCACCCGGTGAAGGCGGCGCGGGCGGTCGCCGTCGATCGCGCAGAGCTCTGCACGACCGGTTTTCGTCACGATCGCGCGTTCATGATCGTCGACGAGAACGGGGCGTTCTTGACTCAGCGAGAGCTGCCGATTCTGGCGCGCCTCGATGCTGTGATTGCGGGAGGCGTTCTTCGCTTGCGGGGGGACGACGGTCGCTCGGTCGACGTGTTGCTCAGCGCCGAAGGCTCGGCGGTCAGCGTCGAGATCTGGGGCGAGTCGATCGCAGCGACCGACTGTGGCGCGAGCGTCGCCGGCTTACTCACGAACTTCGCAGGCACGACGGCACGGCTGGTGCGGATGCGAGATGGTTTCGCCCGTGGCGTCGATCCGCTCTATGCCGCGACGGGCGACACGGTGTCCTTCGCGGACGGCTTCCCGCTCTTGGTGACCACCAGCGCTTCGGTCGCTGCCGCGCGCGACGCCATCGGAGAAATGGTCGATGTGCGGCGCTTTCGTCCGAACATCGTGGTGAGCGGCGCCGCGTCGTTCGCGGAGGACGACTGGCAACGAATCTCGATAGGCGAAACGGTGATCGATTTGGTCAAGCCGTGCTCCCGCTGCAACGTGCTCGATGTCGATCCGGATCAGGGGCGGCGCACCGATCACGTGTTGAAGGGCCTCGCGCGCATCCGCACCATCGGAAAGAAGGTGCTCTTCGGTCAGAACGGCATCCCGCGCGTGCTCGGCACCATCTCGGTGGGCGACGCGGTCGAGGTCGTCAGAGCTTCCCCGTAGCGATCACGTTCTCTGCTGTGTCGCCCAACATTCGCACCGCGTAGATCATCATCTCGAATCGCGGATCAGTCGTCGCACCGCGCTTCCATCGGGCGTAAATTTGCTGTGCGACGACGGCGTTCTTGAACAGCGCGAATGCATTGTAGAAGCGCATGTCGTCAGGCACCGTGCCGGGCCGACGTTTGGCGTACGCCTCGAGCATCGCGGCGCGCGTCGGGCTGCCCGCGCGATTGGTGGGGCCAAATGTGTAGGTCTGAAGTGGCGCCGGGTCGTCCTCTTGAATCCAGTAGGCGAGGGCAGTCGCGAGATCCATCATGGGGTCGCCGAGCGTGGACATCTCCCAATCGAGCACGCCCACGATGCGCGTGATGTCTCCCGGGTCGAGCACCAGGTTGTCGTATTTGAAGTCGTTGTGAATCAGGCTCGCGCCGTAGGTCTTCGGCTGGTTTGCGGACAGCCAGGCTGCGACTCTTTCGATCTCCGGGATCTCGTCGGTCTTGGCGCCCTCGTACCGCTTTGCCCAGCCCGAGACCTGCCGCTCGACGTAACCGTCTGGCTTGCCGAAGCTGGCGAGGCCGATCTGTTCGTAGGGCAGCTCGTGCAGCTCGACCAAGGTGTCGATGAAGCGATCTGCCAAAGTCGACAGCGTCGCCGGCTCGAGCGCGAGCCCCGCCGGCGTCTTGCGCCGCAAGATGATCCCGGAGATGCGCTCCATCAAATAGAATGGCGCACCCAAAATCGCCTCGTCTTCAGTGAAGGCGACCGGCTTCGGGGCTTTTTCGAAGTAAGGCGCAGCAATCCCTTGCTGAGCAGAAGAAACATTGTGCAATGCTGAAAGCAGGCGGTGCTCTCGTCCCATGTCGTGCGCAGTCTTGACCTTGTTGCCGAAAGGCGGGCGGCGCAGCACGAGCTCACGCGTGTCGCCTGCCTCGCCTGTGACGCGCAGCAGGTACGTGAGGTTCGAGTGTCCGCTCGGAAATTGCTCCGCGGAGAGGTCGCGAACCGCGGCTTCACCCCAGAGAGACCGCAGCCAAGCACCGAGTCGATCGAGCTCGAGCTCTTCGCCTTGGCGGGCTTTGCCGCTGGTGTCGGTGATTGCGTCGTTCATGACGCGAGTAGAATTAGCATGCCCCCGAGGTCGCTGGACAGGTAGCTGAGCCCGCGGCGCGCACTGGTACCGCATCGATCACGAAGGCGCCGTCTTCGACCCCGACCAGCGCCACCGAGCCCGGCAAGCGCTCGCCGCGCAGCAACGCAGAATGCCGCGCGGATCTCACTTCGCGAACTCGGCGTGGAGCTCCAGCGTGATCTTGCCCTTGATTGGCGTCTTGCCGTTCCCGCCAGCGACCTCCGCGCGCACACTGCCGTCGATGTGACCGCCGATCCGGTAGTCCAGCGGGGTGATCGTGAGGACGCCGCTCGTGCTGAGGTACGTGGCGGAGCTGGCGAGCCAGGGGAGGCCGCTTCCCCATCCGCGGGCGGCCGCGAAGCGCCGAGCCGCGAACGGAAGGGATCTCGTCGCTGCGCGCGTGCCTCGCGTCGCGCAGGTGCTGAAACCGTGGGGGCAATGGTGGCAACAGCGCGAAATCATCCGGCGATGGTGTTGTCGGAATTTCCGTGGACAGCAGTGTCCGGATAGGCTGGCATTGGGTCAAATCGATGGGCGGGAGCTTTTGGCACTATTGGGTTCCTTACGAGGCAGAAATCGAGGCCGCGCTTGAGCGGTTGCGTGATCGCGTGTTCGCAGAGGGCAGCTATTACAGCGGATTTGGCGAGCAACAGGTGGTCTCCCCAACTTCGATCGAGGACGTGTTCGATCAACTCGATGAGATGGGCAGCGCCGATGGAACGCACTCAATCCTCGACGTTGGATCGATAGACCCGGAGCCGGCGTACGGCGTCGTCGCTCCACTCACGGAAACCCAGCTCATCGAGCTGTTCGCGACTGCGAAGCCGACGCGCGCGCAGGTCGACGCGAAGCTCAGGAAGCGCGCCGCCTCTACGGGCTCGCACCAGCCAGCCGCCGAGGCCATAACATGTGATCGCAATGGCGAGCCCGGCCGCAGCCGCCAGTGAGGCACCGACAGCGAGCGTGGCGAACAGAAACGCCCCCAGCCCGCCGATGAGGCCGAACCAGATACGACCGACACGCGCGCGCCGCATGGAGGCACGCCGCGCGTCGCTCAGTCCATCGTTGCCCACATCGATCGACCAGGAGACCAGCTCGCCGATCGCGTGCGGAGGAGCGACCACCGGCGAGATCGCGACCTCTTCGCCCTGGTGCCCGAGCGCGGTGTTCGTGCGCTCGCGGTAAGCCGTCATGCACTGCCTACGCATCTTGGTCGCGGAGCACGACGAAGGCCGCGTCAGGCACGAGCCAGCCCTTCATCGTGCCGAGGAGCTGCTTCTCGAGGTCTTGCTTGCCCTCAATACAAGGTATTGGATGTGAATCGTGTCGGGCACGAGCCGCAGCGGCACGGAGGATTGCGCTTCGAGATCTGAGCGGCGCTTTGCCACGCAGTTTCGCGTTGTCACGCGCGGATGCCGCCGAATGCGAGGCCCAGCCTCCGGCTCTCAGTCTCCGCATGCTACCCTCGACCCGTGAGCGAGAATTCCACGCACTCGTGGGGATCCGGCTGGCGAACGCCGGAGGCGACCGCGCGGCTCAGCGAGAGTGTCGACTACTGCTGGAGGTTTTTTGTGGGAGACGCGGCGGTCCAGAAAGCACTCCGCAAGCTCGTCGGGATCCTTGAAGCGGAGGACCTGCCCTATGCGATCATCGGCGCGCTTGCGCTGAACGAGTACGGGCATCGGCGGGTCACGATCGACGTCGACCTCGTGATGCGCGACGCGGATCTGCAGACGTTCAAGTCACGCTGGCTCGGAAGGGGCTACGCGGAACGGGTGCCGGCAAGCGGCAAGCTGCTCGACACTGAGCACGATGTCCACGTCGACGTGCTCAGCACCGGGGGCTTTCCGGGCGATGACAAGCCAAAGCCAATCGCGTTTCCCGATCCAGCGACGACCGCCGTTCGCGGCGCACCGTTTGCTCTGCTGCCAATCGAACGCTGGATTGAGCTGAAGCTCGCTTCTGGGATGGTCGCGCCGCAACGTGGCAAGGACCTGGTCGACGTGCAGGAGCTGATTCGCAGCGCGAAGCCGACGCGACAGATGGCAACAGATCTCGATCCCTGGGTGCGCGACAAGTACCTCGACCTCTGGAACCTGGCGCAGATCGACGACCCGTTCTGAGCCCCGATCCATGCGTCGGAAGAAATGGCTGCTCGGCCAGTAACCGTGGTCTTCGAGCCGGACGGCGCCGCTCGCCACCGTCTCGGGCGACCAGATTCAGCAATACTTCGACAGGTACGTCGCGCGTATGTGCCACGCCGAAGCGCTCGAAGGTCGCGGCCTTGAGCACCGAAGATGGCCCCTGGCGAGCTTGCCACGTCCGCATGGCTCGTTCGCTTCTCGAGGTGGGTCACGTGCCTCCCCGCGGTGTCCAGGTTCAGGTAGTCTTCGGACGACTTTCGCGGTTGAAAATACCTACTCGCTCTGGAAGTAAAGACCATGCGCTTCGAACGTCTCCCCAGGACCGAGTTCGTCGGTGGGCACAAGGTCGCCAACCGCGAAGCGTTCTATCCGGCGCGCTCCGCGCAGTTGCTGTCGACCGGCGACTTCCTCTCTCGCCTCTGGGCGCTCTTCGGCCCGCCTGAAGAGGGCGACGAGGGCTTCTCGTACAGTCTCCTCGACCGCGATACGGGGCTGCGTTTTCGGGCGTACTCCGGCGCCAGCGGTCCCGCCTACGGCAGCCGCGAAAATGACCTTGAGGTCATCGAGGCGTTCGAGCGGCTCGTCGCTGCGACGGCTCCAGCTGACTGTGAGCTCTCGCACGAAACCGACTTTGGTCGCTACCGCGCGGGCGCTCGCAATGGGGTGCCGTTTGATACCCGCGACCGCAAGGAAAGCTGACGGGAAGGTTGAAGCGGACAGCTTCGAGGAGGGAGGGAAGAACGATGGCGTCTACGGCTCTGCGGCCGACCATCGACGCCATCGTGATGGCTTCGGCCGCCCAACGCGGTGATGTCGTCTACTCATCCGACTGCGACGATCTCGTGCGACTTCAGCGATACTTCCCTGTGGTACGTGTCCTCGCGATTGGGTGAGCGGACCATCGATGCGACGAGCACTGCGCGTGAGGGCTCATCACAATGAATGCTTCGCAGTTTCAGGCTGGCCCCCTTCACCCGGCCCAGCGTCGCTACTTCGCCGAAGATCTGGTGAGGCGCCGCAGGTCGACCGAGCAGCGTCGCTACACGGCGCCCCAGCGTGCGGCGAAGATCGATGCGAACCCGCATCAGATCGACGCCGTGATCTTCGCGCTTGCTCGCGTGCGCGAGGGCGGCTGCATCCTCGCCGACGAAGTGGGCCTGGGAAAGACGATCGAGGCCGGCCTCGTCATCGCGCAGCTCATGGCCGAAGGCGCGCGGCGCGTGATGCTGATCGCACCGAAGCCGCTGCTCGGACAGTGGCGAGAAGAGCTCTTTCAATTGTTCGACATCGACGCGCGCGAGGGCGACGCGCGTCCTGGAGGCTTCGACGGCGAAGGAGTGATCCTCATCGGACGAGAGGCAGCGGGAAGCGAGAAGGGCCGCGACGCGCTCCTCGCCGCCGCACCATTCGACCTCTGCATCATCGACGAAGCCCACGAGGTGTTTGCTGGCATCTATAAGCGCTTCGACAAGTTCGGTGAGTACGACGCAGACTCCCAAGAAGCGCAGACCGCGGGACGAGTGCGCGAGGTTCTTCTCGCAGGCCGCGTTCCGGTGCTTCTACTCACGGCGACGCCAATCCAGAACCGACTGAGCGAGCTATGGGGCCTCGTGCAGTTCGTGGATCCCCTGGGGACGCTCCTCGGCGATCTGCACACGTTTCGCGAAGTCTTCTGTGGAACCGACGATCGCACGCTCGCTCCGGGTCAGGAGGACGAGCTGCGCGCCCGCCTCCGTGTCGTGCTCCAACGCACGCTGCGCCGGCAGGCGCAGGATTTCCTCGAGAAGCCCTTCGTGAATCGGCAGGCGCGGCTCTTCGACTACACGATGAGCCCTGCTGAGAAGGCGCTCTACGTCGACGTTACGAAGTACTTGCTCGAGCCTGGCATCGTCGCGTTCCGGGGAGGCCAAAGGCAGCTCCTTCTTCTCGGTTTCCACAGGCGCATGGCCTCGTCCACACGCGCGCTAGCGGCGAGCCTCGATCGCGTTGCGGAGCGGCTGAGACGCAAGCTCACCGGGAGCGAATCGGACTCCGCAGACGATGCCGATGCGCGCAGCGTCTCCGAGGATCTCGAGGACGAAGCCCCCGACGCTCGTGAGAAGTCGAGCGCGCTCGGACCTGGCGCAGTATCCGACGACAACGGCACTGCACCCGCCGACGCGGGTGCGATCCGCACCGAGCTCCTGCGCGTCGAGAGCTTCATCCAGCGCGCCGGCGCTCTTGGGGCTGAGGACAGCAAGTTTCGTTCGTTGCTCAAGGCGCTCAACTTCGTGACTGAGCGCGCGCTCCGCGGCCAGGGCGCGGGGAGGCTCGTCATCTTCACCGAGTCGCTCGTTACGCAGGAGTATCTCCGCGACCGCCTGGTCGAGAGTCGCTTCATCACAGAAGAAGACATCACACTCTTCCGTGGCATGAACGACTCGAAGCGCGCGCGCGAGGCTCTCGATCGGTGGCGCCACGAGACTCCGCAAGGAGAAGGCAGGAAGCCGAGCACCGACACCGCCACTCGCCTCGCGCTGGTTCACGAGTTCAAGACGCGGTCGAAGGTCTTCATTTCGACTGAAGCGGGCGCGAAGGGCCTCAATCTCCAGTTCGCCGACACCGTCGTCAACTATGACCTACCGTGGAATCCGCAGCGCATCGAACAGCGCATTGGGCGCTGCCATCGCTATGGCCAACGTCACGACGTCACGGTCATCAACTTCCTCGCCAAGGACAACGAGGCGCAGAACCTGACGTTCGAGATCCTGAGTCAGAAGCTCGAGCTCTTCGGAACGGTGCTCGACGCCTCGGACCACGTGCTCCATCGCTCGGATGGCACAGGCGGTGAGCTGCTCGTCACGGCGCTCGGCGCTGAGTTCGAGGCAGAGCTCCGCAGAGTCTACGAGCGCGCGCGGACGATCGAAGAGGTCACCGCGGAGCTGCGCGCGCTCCGCGACAAGGTCGCCGAGGAGCGCCGGCGTTTCGAGGAGACCCACGCGCGCGTAGCGAGCCTAATCGAGAAGCAACTCGACGACAGTGTCCAGAGCGTCTTCCGGCGGCACAAGGAGGCGCTGCCACGCGCTCTCGCACAGTTCGATCATGATCTGCTCGCCGTTGTCCTCGCGTACCTCGATGCCCGCGGAGCTCCATACGAGCGCGTGATGACCCCCGACGCCGAGCTTCTCCGCGTCGCGCCGTCTTCCGTGCTCCGCGGGGAGCTCCGTGAGGGCATCGCGGCCGCCATCGGAAGCTCGAAGACGCACGTCTCGCTGCACCTGGGTCACCCACTCGTCGTCGCAGCGGTGGCGGACGCGCGCGAGGGTGGGACCTCGTTGTCCGCTGGAGTGAAGCTGCCAGACGACGCGCCGCCGAAGCTTCGCGCATTGTCCGGGCAGCGTGCTCGGCTCCGCCTCGTCAAGCTCGCGTTCGATGGCTTCGAACTCGTCGACCTCCTCGTTCCCGTAGCCGTCCTAGAGACGGGCGAGATCCTCGAGCCCGCCCTCGGCGACGTGCTACTCCGCGCCACGTTTCGCGAGGCTGCGGGTCCGACCGCCCGCGTCGTCACCGACGAGGTGCTCGAGGACGCTACTGAGGAGATGCTCTTCTCCATCCAGAGCACGGTCGACGCTGCCGAGCACGTTTGCTTCGAGCTCGCCCGCCAGCAGGCCGAGTGTTTCATCGAGGACCGGCTGCTCGTTCTGAAGAGGCGCCGACGCGTCGCCACGGAACGGGTCGAGCAAGCGATTCTCAAGCGCGACGGCGCGACTGGCTCCGAATCGCGGAGCGACGCTGAGCGCGTCCTGCTGGCCGTGCAAACAGCGCTCGAAGAGATCGAGGGCGCGATGACCCGACTCGAGCAACGAGACGATCCAACGTTTCGAAAGTACCAGGAGCACATCGAGCGGCGTCGCTACACGCCACCTCGCGTGGAGCGCGTGTTCGACATGGATCTGACGATCGAATGACTACCAGCGGGGAGGACGACATCGTGCTGAAGCTTCTTCACACAGCGGACTGGCACCTTGGAAGACGCTTCCGCAGCTTCGGCAAGGAGCAAGAGCTCAAGCTGACGCGAGCGCGACTCGACGTGCTGGATCAGATCTTACTGATGGCCGAGCGCTTCGCCGTGGACGCCGTGCTCTGCGCGGGCGACCTCTTTGATGAGCCATGCCCACCTTCGCACTGGTGGGAAGAGGTCGCGGCTCGTCTCCACAAGCGCAACTGGAAGGGCCGCCCTATCTTTCTCCTTCCAGGCAACCATGACCCCTTCGTCCCCGAATCGGTCTGGGCGAAGGAGCACAAGTTCCGAACCCTGCTCCCAGACTGGGCTCACGTGGTCGACCGTTCGGACTTCGAATTCGCGTTTCCGGGCGGGGCCGTGCTCCACGCGGTTCCGTGTGTTTCGAAGTCCGGCGCGGCCGATCCGACCGAGGCCATCCCGCTCCGTGCGGCGGGGGACGAGCGCATCCGCATCGGGATGGTCCATGGCTCCACCTTCGACGTGAAGGGCTGCCGCACGAACTTCCCCATCGCGGTCGACGCCGCTGTCACGCGGGGACTCGACTATCTCGCTATCGGCGACACACACGGATTTCGCTTCGTCCCGCCCGAACGACTGCAACCACCAACGGTGTATCCGGGAACGCCCGAGCCGACTGCCTTCGACGAGCAGGACCCCGGCTCGGTGGCCATCGTCTTCATCAACAGAATGCGACGCGCCACGGTGAAGCAAGAGCGTGTTGCCAAGTGGACGTGGGAAGAGAAGAGTGTCTCGACGATCGGCGAGCTGCGGGCCGTCGCGAAGCGGATCGACCTTGCGGAGCGAGTCCTTCGACTTCGGGTCGAGATGAGCGTGCCCGCGCCCGAGTACGACGAGGCAGAGCGGATCCTCGAAGACCTGGAGGGGACACCCGCGAAGAACGGCCGCGTGGGCGTGCTCGATCTGGACCGACAAGGGCTCGAACTCGAAACGAGCACAATCGACGCCTACTGCGCCGATCTGCCAGACGTTCTCAAGTCGACTGTGCAGCGCCTCAAGGCAGCGGCCGAGAATCCCGACCAGCGCGTGATCGCACAACGGGCGCTCTTTCATCTCTATCGCGCCGCCAAGAAGAAGGCTTCCTGATGCGATTCACGAAGCTCGTCGTCGAGACGTTTCAGGCCATTCAGCGCGCCGAGATCGAATTCGGTGTCGGCCTCAATGTGCTCTACGGACCGAACGATCTCGGCAAGTCGACGCTCGCGACAGCGATCCGTGCGGTCTTGCTCGTGCCTCCAGGCTCGGCGGAAGCGGCGCGATTCACCCCTTGGAATGCCGATGCCACACCGCGCGTGACATTGACGTTCGTTGACGACGACGGTCACTACTGGCGAGTGTGGAAGGGGTTCGGCGACGGCGTCGGGACGGGCGCTGAATTGCATCACTCGAAGGATGGGACTTCGTTCTCGCTCGACTCCAAGAACCGGGAGGTGGAGGAGAAAGTACGTAAGCTTCTCGCCTGGGGCATTCCGGCACCGGGAGGACGGACTGGCCCGCGCGGCATTCCGAGCACGTTCTTGGCGAACGTCTTGCTCGCGCCGCAGACCGACGTCGATGGCCTTCTCGGCCAGAGCCTCGCGGGGGATCCTGACGACTCCGGGAAGAGGCGCGTCACGAAGGCGCTCGCGACGCTCGCGCAGGATCCTCTCTTCAAGAAAGTATTGGATGCGGCTCAGCGCGAGGTCGATGCCTCCTTCACGCCGGGTGGTAAACGCAAGCGCGGCCAGGGGTCGTCGTTCGCCGAGTCAGCGAGGGTCGTAAAAGAGTTCCAGGACGAGCTCACCACGCTTGAACGGCAAGTCGACGAATCGTCAGCCACCGAGCTGCGCGTGAATGCGCAGCGCGAGAAGCGGACGGAAGCCCTGGTCCGCGTCGACGAGGCGAATCGGGCGCTCACGACGATCAGTGAGCACGTCGGCAACACACGCGCCCGTGAGCAGGCGCGCGTCCGCGTCGAGGAGTCTCGAGCCGTGCTGGCGGAAATCGACGAGCACGCGGGACGCGTGAAGAAGCAAGCCGACGAGATTGCCACGCAGAAGACGCTGGTGAAGTCGCACGACGAGGAGAGCGCAGGCGCGTCCGCGGCCTACGACGCCGCGGAGGCTGCGCTGCGGGCCGCAGAGGAGAGTCACCGCGTGGCGACGAGCGGGGATGGCGCCCGGGAGCGAGAGCTCCGACGTGCACAGCTTGCCGAGCGGGCCGCCGAGCTCACCATCAAGAAGCAGAGCGGGGACATGCGCAAGGAGAAGGCTGAAGCGGCGGCGCGGGCGAAGGCCGAAGCGGAGAAGGCGCGGAGCGCGATCGGAGCCGCGCGGCGTGAGCTCGAAAAGAACAGCGAGGCGATCGCGACGTCGCGGGACCGCGCGAAGGAGGCCGAGACCGCCTTGGAGCTCGCTCGTGCGCTCATCGCGTACGGCCGCTGGCGAGCAGCAGTCGCGAGCGTTGAGGAGGCGGCCAAGGCGGCGCAGGCACGCGCCGAAAGCCTCGCGAATACGGACGCCAAGGATGCCGAGGCCGTAGCGGACGAGACGAGCGCGCGAACGAAGGAGGATGCGGTCTCCGCGCTGGCCGCTGCCCTTCCCTCGGACGCCCAGGCGAAGGCCCTCCAACGATTCGAGCGTGAGCTTGCGCTCGCCGAGGCGGCGCTCGGAGGCGGAATCAGTGTAGCGCTGCGACCGCGCGGTCGCGTGGCCTTCCGCGCAGTCGTCGATCAGGGGACGGAGATCGGCGAGGCTGACCTCGCGACCGCGCGCATCCTCGAGGCCGATCGGCGAGTGCTCCTCTCCATCGGCGAGCTGGTGGACATCGAGATCACCGCGGGTGCAGCCGATAAGCGGCGCGCGGCAGAAGACCTTCGCGCGCGTTGGAACGCAGAGGCCGTCCCCGTCCTCGAGCGCGCGGGCGTGAAGACGGTGGCCGAGGTCATCGACGCAATCGCCGCCGTGGCGAAGGAACGAAGTTCTGCTCTCGAGCTGCGCACGAGGGCGGAGCGCCTGCGCGTCGATGCAAAGAACCTGCGCGAGCGCGCGGCCACGGACGAAGCCCAAGCTGCAAAGCTGACCACGAACGTCGAGGAAGCAGAGTCTCGACGAACGGCCATCGGGACGAACGACCTCTCGGTCCTCGAGACCCGCCTCGCGAAGCTCGGCAAAGCGTGGGAACCCGAGGCCGAAAAGCTTCACGCCACGAGGACACACGAACTGAAGGAGCTGCAGACGAACATTGCCAAGCTCGAACAGGCGGCGACGATCGTTGCCTATCAGTACGCGGAGTCCGAGAAGCGTGCCGCCGAGCTGGGGGCCACCTGTGCGGATGCACTCGCGTCGCTCGGGACGGAAGATCCCGAAGCGCTCGTGCAGACGATCCAGACGGAGCTGAAGTCGCTCGCGCAGTCCGAAGCGGAGAACGCCGCGCAGCAGAATGCGCTCGTCGCGGAGGCGAGCGGCAGGGTCGAAGCCGCAGCTCGCACGCTCGCCGCGGCGCGGGAGGGCTTGGCCGCCGCGAAGGGGGCGCAGGGGCGGATCAGCGCCACGCTCGCCGCGGCGCGCGGCGACCTCCACGGGCGCATCGGCCAGCACCGCGAGGCGAGCGCCCAGCTCGAAGCGCGTGATCGCAACGCAGCCCAGGAGCTGGTCGACCGACGGGCAGCTGAATTCGCCAAGCTGCCCGCTGATGTTCCGGCCACGGAGCAAGACGTCGAGAACGCCGAACGCGCGGTTGCGACCGCCAATCGCCAGCTCGACCTCGAAAAGGAAGAGCTGCACAAGAGCGAGGGCGCGCTGCTCAACGTCGGCGGCGCAGCGGTGGGTGAGCAGGTCGAGCGGGCGCAGGAGGCGCTCGCGGTGGCCCTCGTACGGGAGAAGGAGCTCGAGGTCGACGCGGAAGCCTGGAAGCTTCTCTGCGAGACGCTCCGCGCGGTCGAGAACGACGAAGGGGCCCACCTCGGTCGCGCGCTCGGGGGTGCCGTTACGACGAAGTTCGCGCAGCTCACGGCCGGTCGATACGAGAAGCTACGCCTTGGCACCGGATTGGAGACGGAGGGGCTCGGCGTGACAGGCCTGACGAACGCCCCGGAGGTGCTCGATGCGCTCTCCGTCGGGACACGCAATCAGCTCGCGACGCTCGTGCGTCTCACGATCGCCGACCAGCTGAAAACCGCGATCATCCTCGACGACCATTTGGTGCATACGGATGCGACACGACTCGCGTGGTTTCGCGAGACCTTGATGAAGGTCTCCCTCAACGCGCAGGCCATCGTCCTCACGTGCCGGCCTGGCGATTACCTTGCGAGCACCGAGCTTCCAGAGGGGACGGCGTTCCGCGATGCCGCGGCCGGCATGGTGCGAGCCGTCGACGTCTCTCGCGTCATGAAGCGCTGGGCGAAGGAGTAGGCAGTGTTGTCGCTGCATTGTCCCGGTCCACGCTGAGCTGACGACCCAGCAGGCGGCCGACATGCTCAACCTCTCGCGCCCGCACTTCATCGAGCTGCTAGAGGCCCGCAAGGCGCTGTTGACTGCCGCGCTCGCCCGCGCTGGCCTCTCGCGCGATGCCAGCGAAACGCTGGGAGCGCTCTCGCTGCGCATCGCGGAGGCCGACACTCTCGACGCGAGCCTGAAGGAAGCCGTGCTCGCGGCGCTCTCGCGTTACCAGGCCTGGCGGCGGGACGGCAGGTGGGCCCAGCGGTGGTAGCCCGAGCGGCGGCGCACCGAGCGGCGGCGCACCCACGGCCGGGGGCGGCAATGGTGGCGAGGCTGTCGGCGGCAGCGGCGGCGAGGGCGGGGCCGATGTCGGCGGTGACTGCGACACCGACGCGGACTGCCCGCCCGATGGAAGCTGCATCGAGCTGAGCCCCGGCAGCTACCGGGTCTGCCAATACTCCGCCGTCGAGGCGACCTCCTGCACCTCGAAGTCGGATATTTGCTGCAACAGCCTCGACTGCGAGGGTGTGGGAGAGTCCTGTCTGCTGACGCCGATCACGGCGTTCTGCGCCGGCGTGCAGCAGAAGCCGCACAACCAATGCGCCAGCGACCAGTGCGCCAGCGACGCCGACTGCGAGAAGGATCAGATCTGCGCGCCGGCCGGCACGCTGGGCAACCAGATCCGCGTGTGTCTAACCGCGACCTGCACAGGCCAATGCGCCGGCGGGGTGCCCTGCGCAGTGATTCGGAACCCCTGCTGCGGGGCGCCGCTCGGCTTGTTCTGCGCCCCGGGCTGCCTGATCGACGCCGATTGCCCGGGTGGCTACTGCGACGTCGACCCGGAGACGCAAGAATCGGTCTGCGTGGACGGCGCGCCCGTTTGTCCAGCATGATTTTCAGCTCGACGCGGGAACCTCGGCGGTCCCGCGTCGGACCTTCATGGTCTGGCGACTCTCCGGCTTGGCATTCGTCTCACTGGCGTGCGCGACTGCAGTGCCACCGAAGCGCCCCACAGCGGGGACTCCCTTCGAGCAGGCGCTAGCCAGGCACCGGAAAGAAAATGAAAGATCGGGTGTATCCTGCTGGGGCATGAGCGCGAGCGAGCTGCCTGGTGGCCGGCGGACGAACCTTGTCGCGCCGCTGACCAGCTTCGTGGGCCGCGACGCCGACCTCGCCGCGATCGAGCAGCTGTTCCACGGCAACAACCGGCTCGTGACACTGGCGGGGCCGCCCGGGGCAGGGAAGACCCGCCTCGCGCTCGAGTACGCGCGAACGCGCCTGGACGAGCTCAGCGAGTCGGGCTGCGGCGGGGTGTGGTTCTGCGACATCGGGGAGGCGCGCAGCGAAGGTGGCGTGTGCCGCGCTGTGGCGCGCGCGTTGGAAGTCGGGCTCACGTCCGAAGCTGTGGCGGCGCAGTCGGTGTCCCGTATGGCAGCGGCGATCGCGGCGCGCGGTCCGATGCTGCTGATACTGGACAATTTCGAGCACGTCGCGCGTTCGGCCGCCGACGTGATCTTGCCTTGGCTGCAGCAGGCCGCGGAGGTGGAGCTGCTCGTGACGTCGAGGGTTCGGCTGGCGATTCAGGGCGAGGCGATGTTCGAGGTCGGCCCGTTGCTGTTGCCCGCGGAAGGCCCCTCGCAAGAGGCGGGCCTCACTACGGATGCCGTCGAGCTCTTGGTGCAGCGAGCGCGAGCCGTGCGCCACGACTTCGCTCCGACTCCCGCGGATGTGCCATTGCTTGCCGAGCTGGTGCGGCGACTGGACGGCTTGCCGCTGGCGATCGAGCTCGCGGGGGCGCGTCTCGGCATCCTCGGTCCCAAGCAGCTGCTCGAGCGACTCTCCGCTGCGCCGCTCGGGGTCTCTCGTGCTCTTGGAGAAACTGTCGACTGGTCGTGGAACCTCCTCGAGCCTGACGAGAAGTCCGCGCTCGCGCAGGTGTCCGTCTTCCGCGGAGGCTTCATGCTCGAGGCCGCGGAGGCGTTTGTCGAGCTTCCGCCCCGATCGCGCAGCGTGCTCGACGTCCTCGGCTCCTTGCGGGACAACTCGCTCCTGCGTGTGACGCAGACGCCCGAGTTCGCGGGTGAGGTCCGCTTCACGTTGCTCGACACGATTCGCAGCTACGCCGCGCAGAAGCTGGAACAGGCAAACGGCGTGGACCGCGCGCTCGAAAGGCACGCGGCGTACTACTTGGCGAGAGGCGAAGTCTGGTCAGCGCTGGTGGAGCAGCGCGTGGGTCCGGATGCCTTGAATCGTCTGGCCGTCGAGCTGCCGAACCTGGTGGAGGTGCATCGCGCGGCGCTGGCTGCGAACGATCCGCGCCGCGTGGCGCAGGCGCTCTCGGCGGTGCTGGTGCTCGAGCACCTTTTCTACATGCGCGGTCCAACGGCGCTGTTCCTCACGCTGCTGGACGCGGCGTTCGAGCGCGGTATCGAGGCGGTAGGGCCGCGCATCGTGGCGCTGGCACGAAAGGCGCGAGCCCGCGCTCTCCGCGATCTCGGCCGACTCGAGGAATCCGCCGTCGAGCTCGATCGGGCATTGTCCGAGGCGCGAGCGCTCGGTGACATGGGCCTGGAAGGTCGCATTCGCGGGCATGTCGGCTTCCTCGAGCAGCTGCAGGGCAAGCCGGTGGAGGCATTGGCGGCGCTCGAAGCCGCGCTCGTATGCGTGCGAGTCGCCGGCGATCAGCGGAGCGAGGGCATGCTGTTGGCGAGCGTTGCCCAAGTGCAGGGCGATCTCGGCCAGCACGAGCAAGCGGCTCAGTCGTTCGACGACGCGCTCCGCATCGATCGCGCCATTGGCAACCGCTACGCCGCCGGCTTCGTGCTCGCATCTCGAGCGGAGCTGAATCGGGCGCGCGGGATGCACGAGAGCGCCACGGTCGATCTGGAGCAGGGGCTGGCGGTCTATCGCGAGTTCAGGGAGCGCCGGCACGAGGCCATCGGCCTCTGCGAGCTCGGCGCGATTCAACAAGAGCGCGGAAAGATGGCGGAGGCGCGCGAGTCTTACGAGCGATCCATCGCCTGTCACCGTGACTACGGGAGCTGGCTCGTCGGCGTGGCATTGGGCCAGCTCGGTGATCTGGAGCGGGAAGAGCGGCACCTCGAGGTGGCGCGCAGCCACTACAGCGAAGCGTTGATGATCGCGCGTCACGCGGCGGAGCCCAGCCTGCAGGCGCGCTGGCTGCTATCGCTCGCCGGTGTGGCAGCCTCCGCCGGCCGGCACGAATCCGCGCTGGCGTTGTTGGCGGAGGGTGAGGTCGCCGCTGCTCGCGCGCCGAGCGTCGCCATGTCACTGCTTGTGATACTTCACCGTGGCACGGTCGAGCACGTCGCGGGGAACCTCGCGGCGGCGACCGAGTGCCTTCGCCTGGTCGAGCAAAGCAGCCGGCCGATCCGATCGCAACCGGTGGCGGTGCGTTTCGCCTTTCGCATGCTGCAGCGCTCGCTGTCGGTGACCGATACCGTGCCACCGCCTCCGCTTTCCCCATGGGAAACGTCGCTGTCCATCGCCGCGAGCGGGCGCTGGTTTCGCCTCACGGGCAACGAGACGGTGAGCCTGCAGCGCCGTCACGCATTGCGCCTCGTGCTCCGCGCGCTGCTCGAGCAGCGCCTTGCCGCGCCCGACAAGGCGCTCTCACAAGCCAGCCTGCTGGAAGCGGGCTGGCCCGGTGAGAAAGTTGGCGTCCAGGCCGGCGGCCTCCGTGTCTACAATGCCCTCAGCACGCTGCGCAAGCTGGGCTTGCGCCAGGTCTTGTTGAGCCGCGACGACGGCTACTTGCTCGACCCGCGGCTCAGTGTCGTGCGCGTCGACGAGCAGACCTGCTGAGCGCTGGCACTCTCGACCCGCCTTCTGATCTCCGGCGCTCACTGCGGTTTGACGATGAAGGTGTCGAGGTAGACACCACCGTTGTTGTCGTTGACACTCTGGATCTCGATGAGCGTTTGGCTGTTCGTCGCCGTGAACGTGAGAGCCGCGCAGCTCCACTCGAGCGAAACGTAGTCGTTCGGCCAGTCGGGGTTCAGATCGAGCAGCCCGACGCCGTCGATCTTCACCGTGGCCCCGATCGCCCAGCTCACCTCGGGGCTCGGGTTCTTCGTGTACGCGAACGTGACGGCGTACACGCCGCCGGGCGTCGTCGGCACGCTGACAGCGAGCGTCCCGGCGCCCCAACCGTTGAGATCGACCGCGATATCGCCAGTGTGAGAGGTCGTGGACATGCCCGAGGGCGCCACCAATGCGTCGACGTCGCCCGCGGTGATGCTGAACGCGCCCAGTGCTCCGGGAGCCAGCACTCCCTCTTGCGGTGCGGCCACCGTCTCGAAGCTCTCGTACAGGATCGCGCCCGTGGCGCCGCAACCCGTCCAGGCGCCGCCGACGCAGGCTTGCGTGTCGCAGCCGCCCGCGCAGCTGAGGTTCAGCTCCTCGTCGGTTTGGCCGTCGCAGTCGTTGTCGAGGCCGTCACAGGTCTCTGCGCTGGGCACGCAGCCGCAACCCTCGTCGGTGTCGCCGTCGCAATCGTTGTCGAGCCCGTCGTCACACGTCTCCGTGCCCGGCAGAACCGCGCCAGTGCAGGGGCCCCAGGTCCCGAACTCGCCCTGAAGGTCGCAGACGCGCGTGCCGGCGGCACAGATGCCCTGGTTCGAGGTGCCGTCGGGGCCGGAGTAGCAAGCCTCTTCTTCCCCCGCGGCGCAGGCACATTGGTCGCCGCAGTCGGGCATGTCGGGGATGGTCCCGTCGCCGCCCTCACCGCTGCCTCCGCTGCCAGATCCACCGCTGGGCGTGGAGTCCGGGGCCTGCGGGTCCCCTGAAGCGCAGCCTGCCGCTGTCGCGAGCACGGACGTGAACAACGCGATTCCGAGAGTCCAAGTGGTGTGCTGTTTCATGCGGCCAGTATGCGGAGGCCGTAGCGCGAAGCTCTTGAAACCAAATGAAATGAAAATGAGAGCAAATGAAAGGATGGCCGACTGTGTGCCAGCGCCTCTGCCGCCGACTTGGCAGTCGCGAAGCATGCACCGAGCGCCGCGGCCAATCGTGCGTGGCACGAGCGCTGCTTGGCTTCCGCAGTGAGGGCCAAGCCAATGCGATTGCAACTGACAGCGATTCTCGTACTCGGCCTGTTCGCCGGTTGCGGTGACGACTCCAACCACGGTGGCGGGTCGACCGCAGGCAGCGCGGCCGGCGGCTCGGATGCAGGCGGCTCGAGCGCCGGCGGTGGCGATGTCGGCGGTGGTGGCGAGGCGCCGGGCAGCTTGTTCGACATGGCCACCATCCACGAAATCGAGATCGAGCTGTCTCCCGAGTCCTTTGCCGCGATCGATGCGGAGGCCGAGCCCATCGCGATCTGCGCCTACCACGAGCGCAACTACTACCGTGGCAACTTGATCTTCGACGGCGTTCGCTACGATGGCGTGGGTGTGAAGGCGCGCGGGAACGGTACGGCCGACACGCTGGGCGAAAAGCCGAGCCTGAAGATCAACCTCGAGTGGGACGACCCCGACGTGCCCGGCTGCCCCGAAGAACGACGCATCGAAGGAAAGAAGAAGTTGAACCTCATCAACATGCGCCAGGACCCGTCGTTCGTTCGCATCCCGCTCGCCGGAGAGCTCGACAGGCTGGTGGGGGCGCCACAGCCACGGACCTCGTACGCCCGCCTTGGCATCAATGGTCAATACACAGGAATCGTCGTCAATTCGGAGAACATCGACAGACGGTTCCTCGCCGAGCAGTACCCCTCGAACGACGGCGCGATGTACGAAGCCGGGTGCTCCTGCGACATCAGCGAGGCGAACGTTCCCGCCCCCGACGCCGAGGATGGGCCCCTGTGGAGCCTCGACTTCCACAATGGCCCTTGCGACACGCCCGGGCCCAGCGAGGACCCGCTCGACTGGGAGCTCTTGCGCGACTTTGCCGCGCAAGTTGCAGCATTGCCGCCCGGAGGGCTCTACCCAGAGATCGGCAGCTTCTTCGATTTTGACGAGTTTCTGAGCCTATGGGCCGCGACCATGTTTTTCGGCTCGGGTGACGGCTACTTCAGAAACCAGAACAGCTATCGCATCTATCACGACCCCTCGACCGACCTCTTCCATTTGATCGACCACGGCTCGGCCGACGGCATCATGCGCACGTTCAGCGATAGCTGCAGCGCGGATGGTCTCTTGGTCATGGGGGACCAGCCCAACGTATTCACGACACCCGATCCCCAATACGATTCATTGACGGCTCGCTGTCTCGCCGAACCCGATTGCAAGGCGGCGTACGCTGCCCGCTCGTGGGAGGTGCTGCATGCGTTCGAAGGCTTCGGGCTCGAGGCCCGAGCCAGCGAGCTCCACGACTTCATCATCGACGACATGATGACCGACCCGCGCTACTACTACGCTCCTTGCGTTCCCGGGCAGAGCTACACGTTCCCGGAGCTGGAAGCCCACTTCACCGACTACGTGCTGCCTTGGACTCAGGGACGCTTCGCGAACGTCAGGCAGCAATTGGAGAGCGCCGGCTACCCGGAGCCGTGAGCTCGCGTGGTCTCGGCCGCTCGCTCGACGACCGCGATCAGGCTCGACAGCGCAAAAGGCTTGGCGACGATCTCGAATACATAGAGCGCACGTGCTTGCTGCTCGGTGGTCTCGTGGTAGAGGCCTGTCATCAGCACGCACGCGAGCGCCGGCCGAGGCGCGCAGAGGAGCCGCCCGGTGAGCAACTCGCGCTTTCGGCGCTCTGCGCGGCCGCAGCAGCAGGGCACGGCCTCGCTGGCGAACGAGCGGGCGAGCCACTGCTGCGCATCGTGGACCCGGCACGCGCCCGCAAGAACGAGCGCGTGGGCGAGAGTGGCGGCATCAACGTACACGCCGAGGTCGCTGTCCCACCGCGCGACCGCGCTCGGCTCGAGCGCCTTTGCCGCTACGTCTGCCGCCCGCCCATCGCGCAAGAACAGCTCGAAGAAACGGCAAATGGCAAGCTCCGATCTCCCTGAAGAAGGTCTGGCGTGACGGCACCGTCGCGCTCGTCCTCGAGCCGGCTCCGACGGGGAGCAGCGCGCGCCGCAAACCCTTTGCCCTCGCCGTGCGCTCGTCTACGCCGTTCGTGATGAAGTTTGCAGATGCGCTGGCGCAGTCGCTGTTGCGGACGGCGCTCTTCGCCGAGACGCACTCGATCAAGGGCGTGCTTGCGGCCGATCGGCTGGCCAAGCGGTGTCAGGGCCTGCCCGCGTCCTTTTTCGGCGATTCGGTCGCGCTCTTTCAGGTCCTCTCGTCGCCGCGGGTGAGTGGTCCGCTGCGAGGCCACATCGTCTGGGATGAGCCGCTCGACGACGGGCGGATCGAGGGCACGATCGGCCGCGCCGTGTTTCCGCTCGCGTACGAGGCCGCGTCGCTCTGGGTCGAGCGTCGAGGGCTTTCCGATCTCGTGATGCGCTACCGGCGAAGAGCCGTCGCGCGGATCTCGCATCTCGGACATGCCTGGACCATCTGGTGCAGCTTTTGCGAGGTGCTGACCCACTTGCCATCGCGTGCCGACCAGCTGCTCTGCGCGGAACGGTTCGTCGAGCTGGTCGCGGCGCAGCTCTCTCACAACGATCCGTCGAGGCCTGGCCCCGACGAAGAGGTGCTCGACGGCCCGCCGGCGAACGGCGTGGCGACGCTCGACGCCGCGCTTCACCAACCTGGTTTCTTCGGTCACACGTTGATCACCCTCGGCTACCTCTACCGGCACCGCGATAAGCTCGACGAAGCCGAGTGGCGATGGGCGATCGCGCGCGTCGACTCCCATGGCAGCGCACGCCGGCGGAGCGGACGGGGCGGCGATCGCAACCCCGGCTCCCGACGCTTCGGCGAGCGCGTCGGACGCCGACGTCGAGGCCGCCGCTGTGCGGCTCGTCCTCGAAGGACCGCGCGAAGTGCACGCAATCACGCTGGCAGACAGCGCGTTCGACCTCGCGGCCGTCGCCACGCCTCGCCAGAAGGCCCATCTCGTGGCGGTCCTGGGAGCGGTCACACGATGGGATCCTGCCCGCTGACGAAGAGCTCTGACCGGCCTGCCCATCCCTGCCGCTCTGAGCGCGATTGGCTCGCTTTGGAGCTACCATCGTGCCGATGGTCGGCTCCGCGGCGTGGCTAGAAAAGACGCTCGGTCGCTATCGGCTCGAAGCGATCGTCGGCGAAGGCGGCATGGGGACCGTGTTCCGCGCGAGGGACACGAGCCTCGACCGCGACGTCGCCGTCAAGATCCTCCTCGGCGCCCCCGACGCCACGGCTCGCAAGCGCTTCATGCGCGAGGCGCGCGCCGCCGCGATGCTGGCGCACCCGAACGTCGTCACGATCCACGACGTCGGTGAGCACGAGGGCGTTCCCTACGTCGTGATGGAGCTCGTTCGCGGAACGTCGCTGCGCGCGTTCGTCGGTTTGCCGATGCCGCCTTCGTCCACGCGCCTCCGCTGGCTCATCGACGCCGCCTCGGCGCTCGGGGCCGCCCATCACGCGAAGCTCGTGCACCGGGACGTGAAGCCCGAGAACGTTCTGCTCTCCGATGGCGGAGTCGTGAAGGTCGTCGACTTCGGCATCGCGCGAAGCGCACAAAACCTGCACGGCAGCTCGGACGAAGCGGCCGAGCCCGCGCTGGGCAAAGTCACGGCGGAGGGCGCGATCCTGGGGACACCCGCGTACATGGCGCCAGAGCACATCGAGGGACTCGAGCTCGACGGCCGCGCCGATCAATTCGCGTGGGGTGTCATGGCCTACGAGCTGTTGACCGGCGAGCTCCCGTGGGGCTCGCGCGACGACGACTTCACGACCCTCGTAGCTCGGCTCCTGATGCACAACCCGCCGCCGCCGAGCGAGAAGGTCCCGCTGCCGGCCGCCGTCGACGAGGTCATCCTCCGCGTGCTCGCGAAGAACCGCGACGATCGCTTTCCGAACATGGAAGAGGTCAAGGTCGCACTGGCGCTGGCGGCGAAGGACCTCGGCGGGGAGCCGGAAGGCGTGCCCGCACCGCGGGGACACGCCTTCGCCATGGCTGCGACCGCCGCAGCCTCGAACACCCCCCTCGTCGATTCGGCGAGCGCCGCGCGGCCCCTCAAGATCCTGGACGCGCCGCTCCCGACGTCGGAGAGCCCCGGCGCCGTGGACGCCTACCGCGACGCGCTCCGCGCATTTCGAGACGGCAGCTGGAGACGCGCGCAGGACGCTCTCCTCCGCGCGCTGACCCTCGATCCGAAGCTGCCTCCTGCGGTCCTCCGGTACACGTTGATGACGAGATGGGCGTTCCTCCCGGCCGTGTCTCGGGAGTGGTATTCGCGGGCCCTCGAGCTCCGTGAGGCGATGAGCGGGCGGGACCGCGCGGTCTTGAACGTGCTCGAGCCGCTCTTCTACAGGGAGCCCCCCGACGTCGTCGAGCTGCAGCGCCGCTTGGAAGCGATGTGCGAAGCGCGCCGAGGCGACGCCGAGCTCCTGGTCATTGCGTGCAACCTCAGTCGGTCGCGCTCTCCGCGGCTCTCTCTCGAGTGGAGTCGGCGGGCGCTAGAGATCGATCCCGATTACGCCGACGCGCTCCAGACGAGCGCGATCGCTCACGCGTCGCTCGGTGACATCACCGCGGCACGGGAGCTTCTCGAGCGCTCGGTCGAGGTGAGCCCGACCGGGGACGACGCCTACGATCTGCTCGCGCGAGCCTCGTGCTTCTCGGGAGACATCAAGACCGCCGAGCGCAACGCTCGACGTTGCATCGCCGTCCAGCCTTCAGTGACCGGATACGAGCTGAACGCCGGCGTGCTCTACGCCCGAGGGCGACCGATGCGCGTCGTGCGAGAGATGCTCCGCGGGCGGCTGACTCATATCGCGCCGTCGAAGCAACCCCTCGTCGACGCCGGCGACGACATGAACGTCCTCGTCCTCGCGGGAGACTTCCACGGCGCACGCGAGCGCCTCGGGGCATGGGAGGCTTCGTGTGCGAGCCAAACGG
>Ga0163144_10003332_pt1 | contig 36595 bp, 17 predicted proteins | sample OliLak19BULKMAT1_FD_123175 | JGI IMG/M metagenome (GOLD analysis project Ga0163144, IMG submission 123175) | Freshwater microbial mat bacterial communities from Lake Vanda, McMurdo Dry Valleys, Antarctica - Oligotrophic Lake LV.19.BULKMAT1 | ecosystem: Environmental > Aquatic > Freshwater >...
ACGACGGCTCTGGAAAAGTGATCGATCACGAGCAGCACGTGCCAAGTGAAAGGCCAAATGGGAGGCAAGACTCGAGGCCACCAGGGCACGCAGAAGCCAGTTGTCGGCACAAGTGTGATGTCCGTGCCCCAAACGTGACCTGGATAGCGCGCAACGATCTGAGCTTTCTTCCCCGCAGGTTTCATGGCTTCGACTGCGGTGCGGTGGCGGAGGTGACCTGAAATCGCAGAGCGGTAGCAGCCAGGCTCCAACAACGAGCAGCTTTCAAAGCGAGAATACGGAGGCGTGCCTCTGGGGAGTAATGCGGCCGACGTTTAGCCGGCACCAAGCCCATGCGAGCATCCTTGATCGCCATTTCCTCCTGAAGGCGCGCGACCTCGGCCTTTTTCACCATCGCCCTCTACCGACGCGCGGACACTTTCGCTAGAGAGACGCACGGCATGTTATCCGCCCCGCAGCTCAGCCAGCGCTTTTTCGATAAGCGCGACCGCAGCGGGCATATTCCGCAACATGACCTCATGCGGGAGCCGAAGGACACGGAAGCCGAGCCTTCCGAGCTTCTCATCTCTGCGGGCATCGCAACGAGGCGTGGCGGCTCAGTTGAGCACTTCGTCGAGCGTCTTAGCGGTCAACACGAGCTCCCCGTAGCGCTCAATCTCTACCATCGATGCCGACATCAGGCGCTGCTCCACGCTTGTAGGCAGCTCACCGAACTTCCGGCGCAGCAGTTTCAAGAGGAGTTTGGTCTCGCCCTGGACAAGGCCTTCTTGCCTGCCTTCTTGCCGTCCTTCTTGCCTGAGTTGTTCTGCACCGGTCATAACGTTCTCCACGACGTCAGGGTGAATGCGGCTGGCGATTTGCACCAGGGGCTGAGGGGCCACATCACCGACTTTCAAAGCGTACTCCAGCATTTTGGTCACCGCCACAACCCCGTTCGGGAGCCGGGCGACGGCCTTGAAAAGCCCAAACCAGCGTTCCAAGTCAGCGGACAACGTCACGCTGCCCCGAGCCGTTTTGAGCAGAAGCAGGGTGAGCAGAGCTGCATCGGTCAGCGTCCGAGCCCGGAGCTCGTCTTCCGGAGTACGCGCCAGATCATCGATCAGCAACTCGAAGCTTGGGATGTACCTGCCCAGCACTGCTTGCACGGATGGGTCGAGGTCCAGCATGCCCCAGAAGGTGCGGGCCGATTGCCATCCGCCTTCGACGTGACTTATTACCATCGGAATGATCACGGGCACGGGACCCGTGCGGGGCGTGACGCGGCCGTACGCGGCTGCCAGATACTTCAACATGCGCAGAGGCATCCGAGGGTCGGGCGAGCTCTGGTGTTCCACGACCACGTACAGAAATGCGATCAACTTTTCGCCGCCCATCCGGACCGAATACAGCATATCCGTACGCAACTCGGCGCCAGCATCCGGCTGCAGATTGCTGTCCTCCAGGCGCAACGTCGACCAATCCAACAACCGAGCCACCTCGGCGGGCAGCAGCGTGCGGAGCAGCCCCGCCGCGTTGTCTGGTGTTTTAAAGATGAACTTCACCAGATCATCGTGGGGCGTGGACACTTGAAGTTCCCAGGTCAGGCGGCGGCGATTGTAAAGAATCGTTCGCCTGGCCTCTGCAGCCAATCGGCTGTCCTCCGCACTCGTCCTAGAGAGGCCCGCGCATGTTAGCCTCCAGCTCACTCAGCCAGCGCTTCCTGTATCAGCGCGATCGCAGCGGCTATATTCCGCAACACAACCTCATGCGGGAGCCAGCATTGATGAAAGCAAGCGCGACTCGGCGCCCGTCGCGGGCGCGCGAAAGCAGAACTGAGTAGCTTTCAACAAGCACCATGTTCCTGGTAACGAGCGTCCACCGGCCCGCAGATGCTTCCGCAAAGAACGCAGTGGCGCGATCATGCATTCGATCCTCGGCTACCAACAGCGCTACGAAGCCCCCTGTGTCGACAAAGACACGCTTCATCGTCAGTCACGTCTTCGAGTCAATTGCTGCGGCGACGTGCGAATACTTGTTCGTAGAAATGTCTGCGAAATCAGAATGAGCCGAACCCGCGAGCGAACGCAAAGCTGCCAGTGGCTCCAGTTTCGGGCTCGTTCTGGCAACTACGAGCCAATCTTATCCATGCGCGTAACAGTTTAGCGCGACTTCGAATGGGCGACCAACAGAAATCTCGAGCGCCAGGCTGGGAGCGAAATGGCCCGCGTCAGCGTCGCGCAGTGGATTTGCTAGGGCCGAGGTGTTGAAGGTGACGATCACCGCCGGTCCTCAAGAACGACCTCGGATGCGAGCTTGCCGGGCACAGCCACAGGTGGTGCGTCTGCAATGGACGAGCGCGTGCTGCCGGGTGCGGGCAACACCAGCAAGCCGGCTTCCGCGGCGAGGCGCAAACGTTCGTCGCGCGTCGTGCCTGAGCCTTGCTGTCTGTGGCGCAGGCAATCCACGAAGTCGACGACCTCGGCGAGCTTGTCGTCAGGCAGAGTGCGGAGCTTGTCGAGCAGGTCTTGGGTGTAGCTGGGTGACGGCATAGCGATCTCGTGAGTCAAACGTGATGTAAATGCAAGGCGTTAGGCCCCTCACCCCGGAAGGGATCTCTGCCCGCGCTTGAGGGCAATCGGCTAGACGTTTTTGCCGTACGGAAACACAATATCCACTGCGGTGTTTCCGGACGGAATAGCTCCCGTTGCATCTCGTTTGGTGATGACGAGATCGGCGCCATTGCTGTTAGCTGGGGCACCATAGGCGCCTGCCGCGGGGGCGGTGACGTGCCAGCCATGTAGCGTGCACCGGCGTGGTCGACGGTACTGGAACGATTCGCGGCTGGAACTGTCATAAGCCGGGAGCAAGAAATGCTCGGGTGGAGGCAGCGCGTCGGCACAAAGCAGGAAGCTGGGCGAAGCACGAGCGCACTTTGGAGGTGCGTCAAAATCCATGCTCTCTCTCTGCAATTCCCGGCAATCAAGAGCTTCGTACACCTCAGCACCACGCACGTGCGCGCGATTGTTAATCTGCCACCGGACAAACAGGAGATGTTGCTAACCTGTGCGGAAGCGGAGCGTTGGACCGCCGCTCGCTTGGAGAGGGCTGCAGCCGAGCTCAGGTATGCGACTCCCGAAGAACCTCAACGGGCACGTGAGTCGGGATTTTTTGAACGACCTGGCGCCGATTTACTCAGAAACTTGACCACGTCGCTCGGGCACCTGAAGCGGGCACAAGGGCGCATGCGGCAGGGGCTGCCGTCGCAAGTTCAAAAGGGAATTGACCTGAAATTGGCTCAGCTGCGCGAGGTTCTTTCCGCTTTGAGCGACGGGACGAGCGCTGCTGCCGACAACCTCAATGAAGGCAATGAAGAAGAAAGCGCACCCCCTGCATCGAACGCTACCCTGCCCGGCGTCACTGCGCCGGCACTGGATTCAGCAGCACGAGTGGCATAGGCCGGAGTGAAACCACGAGGAGCGGATTGGTTCCCCGCGAGCCGCTCCCGTTGTCTTGGAAGGCGGTGATGAGCGCTCCGTCTGGAAGCAGCGGAGAACCTGCAAGCGCTGGATACAGCTGATCGCCGGCGCGAGGGGCCGTGATCCCAAGGGGCAATTCAGGATGGCGGACTAGCGTGTTTGGGGCGGCGCTCGACCAACTGAGCTCCTGCAACCAAACCTCCAGACGATTGGGATCTCCTAGCGGGCTTTCAGATTGCCAGCTCAGAAAAATCTTGGTTCCCGCACGCGCAAGTGCCGGGCGCTGCTGAATGAGCGTGATGTCCTGGTCGTACGGCGGCACCATCGGGGCAACATCGAAGCTCTGCACCGGGCCCTGCTGTGCCAGATCCAAGATGGCGCCTCGTAAACGCGGGACGGCCGGGACCCCAATATTTTGCGGATCGGTGCCGATGGCATGCACCACGAGCAAGTGTGTGGCGTCGAGTTCCAAAAGCGTGGGCCGATCATGAGCCGGGCCGATGTACTCCGGAGCTGTACTCCAAAGAGCGCCGTTCGCGTGAACAAAGATAGATTCACGTCCCTGACTTACACTGCGCCAAGCTTCCGCATGACCGGTGCCAAACGCCGCAAAGGAGGCGCTTGATTCGAGGGCAGAAGATGTCGAAAGCCCTTCCTCATCGGCCCGCGGAGCCCCATTTTCATCGAAGCGCCGCAGCTTCACGTCTTGCTCATCGGTCCACCCAACCAGAAGATCGCTTCCCGTCCACAAAATATCCGGATCGATCTGCACGCCGACTCTGGTCGTGTTCACGTCGATCACAGGTCCGAGTTGCCCATCGGCCTCCACGAGCCTTAGCGCGATGTCAGGAGTGCCCCAGAGCCTGTCAATCCAAGCAACGGCATACCTGCCGCGTGGCAACGCCGCCACTACAGGGTCCGCATCGGTCAGCGGACGCGCCCCGACGGAAACCTCCAGCGACATTCCCAGCTTGTCGCCGGTTGGCCCGAAGCGCGACAGAAAGACCAGCGGTGATGTACCTATCGTATAAACAACACCAAACCCCTCACTGCCTGCAGACGCCACATGCCGCCCTCCCCCCAGACGCTGTGAGCCCGTGCTCATCGGATCGGTTAACACCAACGCTTGAGCGTGACAGTCCGGCGAACACAAATCCGGAGCCAAACCCGGCCCATCATCACACTCCTCCGTGAGCGGATCGCGAATGCCATCACCACAAAACTGGGACAGATTCGGAACGCCTCCGCTGCCCAAGACCCCTCCTCCACCAGCTTGCGCAGGAGTCGCACCGCCCATCGATACTGAAGCTCCCCCACCCGCACTCCCGCCGGCGCCAGCTCCACCCGTCATCGTCATGGGTGAACCGCCTCCGCTAACGCGTATCGGACGAATTGAATCGATCAAGGGCTTGGATGCGGCGGGATTGCCGGCTGCTCCACCGGCGGGCGTAGGGTCATCGGCCGTGGATTCGCTTGCCGAGTCGATGCCTTTTGAATGGCATGCGCCAGTCGAAACCAGGCCAATCCAAACAACAGACAACAGCGTTACGGGCTGACGAAAAATGGTCACGGCGCGAGCCTAGCAAAACAATTGTAACCGTGCAGAAGCATCGTTACGATGTTCCTTGGACCCTTAGTCCTGTGGTCCGCGCGATCACGTCCGACGGGTGTTTCCGCACGGCAATGAAAGCCACACGGACACCTCGGCTGGAGGCCCCAAGTCGGCTTCAAAGAGCTCAGGGCTGGGTTGAGGGGTTGGCCGCTCGCAAGCGCCTACTTGGCCGATGCCGGTGTGAGCGTTCGGTAGACCTTCACTTCATCGTCACTGTAAGCCAAAACGATTCCGGGGGCTTGAGCAAAGGCTTCATCCATACCTCCGTAACGCCTGTCCACAAGGGCCCATTCGGACTTGAACTGTTGGTTCATCAGCTGTGCGATCCCTGTTCTAATGTCGCCATTCCCAAGCTTGAACCAATAGGGCAAGAGCTTGGGGTTTCGGAGGTACAGGAAGGTTGGGTCAAGCCCGGCCACGTAATGATTGTGCCCTCCCCGAAAGAACAGAAGGGAAGACTCGGTCCAACCCGCATGAACCAACACCGAGCCCTGAGGTGTGTTCGCCTTCAGCCACTCGGCGACCTGAGTGCGCGATGTCCAGGGAAACCTGTGGTCGGTTCGCAAGTCCTCGCGTTCGGAGCGTAGCTGCCGCCAAGCCACCAACCAGCAAGCGCAGATCAACGGGCTTACTAGCGACAGCGTCATCCAACGACGGTTAGTAAACGCCCAGTCGCGCCCTTTCACAATAATTCCTACGTTTTGGGATGCAAGCGCGAGGGCAGCGACGGCAAACGGAGCCAAATACTCGATGTTGCGGCGACTCTTAAGCGTAAGGAAGAAGAACGCGATAGCCATCCCAACAAGCCAAAGGAGGCGCTGCTGGCTCGCCCCGTCGTTCCGGGAACCAGGCGTCGATCGCGGCTGCAAACCTCCCACAAAGGCCGCCGCAACCAGAGCGCTCAGCAGAAGCGCGATACTCCAACCTCGGTTCACGAGCTCCGGAAACGAGATCCGACCCCACTCATTTCCTACCGGAATACTGCCTCCCTGGCCAACGAGAGCAATCTTCACAATCTGGACCCAGTAGACCTGCAGGTTGTCCGGGAAAAATGGATTCAGAACTAGCCCTGCCAATGCCCCCCCGGTCGCGCAGGCGAGTTGCGCAAGCTCCCGACACCTCGATAGTCGCCGGAACAATGCAAGCGCTGAAACCTGCGGGTGCTCAAGATGCTCAGCCAGAAGGCGCGCTGCCAAGGCACAGAGCGCGCTCACCGGGAGCACAGGCCACGCCCCGTAAGCCCAAACATATGCAAAAGCGATTACGAACAGCCATCTCCGTCGATCCAGCACCATGAGCGCTTGCCCAAAGAACAGCAAGGCCACAGAAAGCCCGATGGCGCGAGGCTGGGCTATCCGAGCAACAAAGCCTGGGGAAGAGAGCAGCACGACCCCAAAGACCCACGCGTGGCGGACACCGCAACACTGAAGGAGATAAGTGAAAGATGCTCCAGCGAGTCCTGCAAGCAGCACCGATCCTATCACTGTCCCGACCATTGGATCGGTCAAACCAATCCACGGCGCCAGCATCGCATGAAACAAGAAGTGGAAGTCCGCATAGTGTTCGGCCAGGGTTGTAAATGGCAACCATGGGAACTCGGTGACCACCTTCCCTTGCAGCAGCAGTTCACCCAGTCGCGCATGGTAGAAGCCATCGCCGTCCGGGAATGCCGGCACCGAAAGAAGCCAGGACGAAACGGCCGCAAACATGAGGAATATGGCTGTGCGTTCCGTCCACCGAGACATGGGTCGCCGTGCTTACTCCCCATTTTGGGAAAATCCTAGAACGCCGGCGTTGGTCGTTGGCTCGCGGACGACAAGTTAGGGAAAGCCCTCAGCACTGTTGCCGCGCGGAAACACTCGGTGCGCGAAAGGTACTTGGGCTCAATGCAGAGATGCAGGTACGGCCGCTCAACGCGAAAGACGCCGAGGGTTTGCCCCTATTGCCGAGCCACGATCGCCTCTGTAAGGTGCCTGAACCTTTTGAAGCGAGCGCGTGGATGTTCTCAATGCGGTTTTTGCTCAGCGTTAATCTGATTCCGGAACTAATATGCGGTCAGAAGCGGCCTACCTGGGCCGCCGCGCGTCTATTGTTGCTGGCTGCGTGCCTAGCAGCGACGGGATGCGGTACGGAGGAAGCTGCGATCAGTTACCCGCCCGCACCGCCGGAGCTGGCGGGCGAGACGGTCACCCTTCCTAGCTCTACGGTAGTACTCGGGTTCACTCATGGAACGCTCAGGGCGACTCAAGCGGTGCCATCGTTTAGGATTTCCACTTATCCCGTTACCCGCGAGAAGTTCGATACCTGCGTGCAAGCGGGCGTATGCTCGGCGCCCGAGGCGGAGGCGAACATCACCGCTAACAAAGGGCATTCCAGGGCGCGGCTCATGGCCCTCAATGTTGGAGTCGACAACGCGCGATCCTTCTGCGCCTGGCAGAGGGCTCGCCTTCCGACGATTGCCGAGTGGCTGCTAGCGGCGCGGGGGCGCGAGATCCAGCGCTTTCCGTGGGGCTCGGCCCCGGCACGGTACGACCAACATCCTTACGCCGATGCGAGGCGATCACCAATTGATAGTGCCCACCCCGCACCAAGTTCTGGCCAGCGCAGCCTGCTCACGGGGCCAAGTTGCGATAGCTGCCCGCCTGACTTGCTGGAGGTGGGAACACACTCCGCGAATGCGGGCCCCAGCGGAATGCGGGATGCACTCTTAGCACCGCGGGAACTCATCGTTGGAGACAACGCAGCCCCATTTACCCAGTGTGGCACCAGCAATGTCCCCTGCGTGGTGTACGGCCTCCTGCCGGGCTCCATCGATTTCGTGGCTCCGCCCGAGGGATCGGCTACTACCACATACTCTTTCCGATGTGTCTGGGGGAGCCGTTGATGTTGTCCTTTTGGCGAAAGCGACCAACTCGCCCCGTGCAGCCGGCGGTTGCCTTGTTGCTCGTATCGTTAGCGTGCCTCGCAGCGCTCGGCATCAGCCGCTCTCCTGTGTTCTACCCTATCCCAGTCAAAGTAAACGCGACAACTGGCGAACCAGTGGAGCCGGTCAGTCTTGGTTGGGACGCAACGCTACCCGACTTGATGGCGGCAGACGCCTACGCCCAGTGCGCGGTAGCTGCGGCACGGGAGGTATCCGTGCCGCAGATCGCCGATATGACGGGTAACGACGAATACCTGCGGTGGCTGCAGGGTAAGATGAACCAGTCGGCTTGCCGCAAGGGGAAAATCCCCACCACGGAAGAGGCATGGGTCGTCGGGCGCAGCGAACACTCCCGTTGCAACGCAGACCCGCGAACACTGAGCCCCGGCACGATCGCGCCTATTCGGGAGAGCCTCGAGGCATCCGAAACTCCGCACGCCGCCCTCGGCCTGGTCCAGCTGAATGATCTGTACGTGAGTGGTGTGCTGAAGAATACCCCAAGCGCGGGCGGCGCCCTTTCCGTCGCGCGTATGGAGTTTCAGTACGCCCATTTAAACCTTTGCATGGCTCTACGGCTCAGGAGCCAACTTGAGTCCGCAGATGTCCTGTTCGCAACCGCAGAAGATCAGTCCGCGTTGCTGGGGCTCATTCAGGAACGGGCTGAGCTGGCAGTGGCTTACTACGCTCTCTTGACCAAAGTAATTGGCTCCCCCGAGCCCATGCCAGCGGGCGGCTTCGCTATCCAGAATGTGCAGTCGTGGTTGCCGATTGTAGCGGCCTGGGCGCGCATTGCCGGTGACGTCACCCTCAAGAACCTCGGGCTTGACTTCGACCTCGCCATCAAGACTCACATAGAGGCGACTACGCGGTTCGCCAAAGAGCTGCAACGCCAGGCTTCGGAGCGCAAGGCTTCGCGAAGCGACCCCGTCTTGGCCCGGGGCAATTGGGGCAAGGGTTCGCCGCGCGCTCGGCTCTTAAGCCTGCTCTACGGTGGCGATGCACTAGGCACCACGGAAGCGGCGTCCCAGCCACCTGGAAGAGGTCTCGGCGGTGTGCGAGCCGACGGGCAGCCCACGAGCTACGTCAGCACTCCGACAGATGACCTGCGAGTCGGGCTGCTCTTCCGAATTGCTCGCACTGCCGACGTGTTGCGCTTTCGCCTGAACCCAACGGTCGCGGGCGGTGGCATTGATACGGTGGCCTCAGCCAAAACGCTCTACGAAGCCGCGGAGGTCGATCTTAGGGCCCGCTCCTGCGCCGAATTAACGCCGGGTCATTGCGATCCGGCAAGCATTGCCACCGAGGTCGCGTTGGAGGGTGACCCGCAGAGGTTTGAACTCTTCAAGCACTACCGGATTGAACGCAAGCATGCGGACGCATTGATTGCGCAGTTCAGCGAGGCCTTCTCCCAAATCTTCGCGGGACCTCCCCCCACGGGGCGTATTTACGAGGGTGCGTTCAAACTTGACGGGAAGGTTACCGAAAGCCTTGACTCTGCCGGTGCGCGTTGGCTCCACGTATCCAATGACTTCAGAGCCGTACCGTATGAAGGCTTCGAGCTCGGTGCCGGCTTCGCATCTCTGCACTACCTACCTCGTGTTCCCAGCCTAAATGCCCAAGCTGAATTGCAGGGGTTTATTTCATTCCCGGCGCCAAACGCCGGACACCGCGCGAGCCTAGTTCGCAGCTGGAAAGCCCTGCGAGACATGGGGGCAGTGCAGGTATTGGCCTTTGCACGCGAAGCACTTACCACCGGAAGCCAGGTTATCGTCGGCTCCGAGGCCCAACCGCGACCACCGGCGGTCGCCGTTGGCAGCACCGCCACGGACGCGCTAGGCCGTGTTCAGGCTGCTATTGGGATTACCAGCATTGCAGTCCGCCCAGTGCCGGATCCCGGATCTAGCCTACTATTCCAGGCCACGCGTGCAGACGGGAGTAGAGGCTACGAAGTAGAAGTCACGACCCTCCCCACTGATGGATTCGGGAAACTAGCGGTCGCCCCTTATTCCCGGTACCTCGCGAGCGCTGCAACATCCACCAGAAGTGAGATTCTCGGGGCTTCGCAGGCAGCCCTGCTGGCGGCTCCTCACGAAGCGGCAGTGCGGACGGAGTATCGCCTGCCTGGCGGGCTGAGCCTAGAATCACATCGCTTCAGTTTTTGGGAAAAATCCGCTCCCGACCTGCCGGCGCTGCTCTTCCTCTTGAGTGACCACGGTGCGCAGCCATCTTATCTCTCAGCGTTTCGTGCTGGGCTCACCATGCAGGAAGCCCATTTCTTCTCCCTAGGGGGCACGCTCAATCTCCTGGCCGAGCAAAGCTGGGCCACGGACGACGAAGACTGGTCAAAGCCGGCGTACGACGCGTTCGGAAAACGCGTCAACGAAACACCTGTGGGAAATGCGAGTCTCCTAGGAGGCCAATCCGATGAGGAAGCGTACAGTTATTACATTCGGCTGGCTCGAGAAGCGGCAACGGCAGCAGCGGCCGGTATTCAGGCGTCCATCGAGGGGCTCAGCTCTGAGGCGCTGAGCGAGGCGCAGGATTCGGCAGGCGAAGCTCAAGCTCAGGGCCTCACTAGCCTTGAGCTCGAAGCGCTGTGCGGGCCCTCCCAATCGTGCGGAGTGGCGACGGTAAGCTTTCGGCCACCAATCAATTCTAACGCGTGCGATTCCCTCGCCTCCGACCCCGACCTCACCCACACTCTGAGTGGGGACGTTCTAAGCGAGTCTAAAGGTACCAGCCTCGTTGCGATCGCGAAGAAGACCTGTAAGAAGCTAATGGACCAACTTAGCTTAACGGTTCCACAGTTTGCAATACCCTCAACTGCCCTCAAGGCGGGTCGCCCGCCCGCAGAACCACCATCGTTTGGTGGTGGAGAACTTTCACAGGTTTTGACGGCCGCGTGGGCGGCTGCCCGTAAGCTTGACCTCACCGCGCGCTCCGCTACGCCCCAACGAGGGACGGCTGTGGAGTTGGCAGTATCCCTCGGCGCTGCCGTTGCTCGCGCCCACTATGCTGCCGACGTTGCTCAGACAAGTTTTAGTAAAGCCAAAGCGGACATCGATCGAGAGCTTGCGTGCGATCTTGACGCTCAGTCCTGCGCTCGGGGCTACCGCTGCAATGGGGCCTTTTCTGACAGTCTCGGGGAACTGAATCAACTTTGCGGCCACCTTCAGCAACTTAGCACCAGCCAAACGGCATCCGCGAATGCCGAAGCTAGATGGTGCTCTCCTGAGAGGCAGACTGAGGCAACTAACTACACGGTACAGCTGCAGTTCGTCACATCGGGATGCTATTTTCAGGAGGATGAGCAGGCTGAGCGCGTTTGCATATGCGGATACGTCATCGAAGACCAAAGAACGACTCGGACAAACACGATCAACAATAGACTCAAAGGGAGTTGTTCTGATAGGATATCTGATCCTAATTTTGTTGACTGCAAGGAGCTATCCTGCACATGGGATGGCAAGTGCATGAATCTGAAGGAGACGTACCAGGCAAGTAAGCTGGCCAACGGCGACGCGTGCGCAAACTGCACAATGAAAACCGTTGGCGCTATCCCCGGCTGCCCTACTGAAGTTCCCGCTGACCTTCGGTGCCCGGCTGGCTGGATAAAGTGCGAAGGCTCATCTGGTGCATCGGCGGATTTCATGCCGATTGCGGTTCAGGCAGCCCGCTGCGAGGACGCGAGGACACTCGCCAAAGCAACCAGTGACGCGAATGCCCCCCTTGAGGCGGCCATCGCGGAGCTTCAGGGCCACCTCCTGCGCTCGATCGCCTCCGCCAAGCTCGACCTTCCGGGAAAGCTCCAAGAGGCGCGCAGTGACCACGAGAGAGTCCTTTCCCAGGTTGCGGAAGTGCAGAACGCGGCAGCCACCCAATTCGCCAACCACTTGATAACCGTTACCGATGCAGTCAACTCCGTAGCTACTGCCGATGCGCAGCTCGCGAGCTTGCAGGGCCGGGAACAGGTCATTCGAGATCGCTTGGCACTTGACACCACCATTCGCAGCTCCGACGCCAGCTTGCGCAGACTTCTGCGAACCACCTTCCAGAGCACCGACGTCTGGCGTGCTCGAGCTTTGCTGGCGGACGCTCGCCAGTTGAGCTTGGCGGCGCGGCGCGCGGTCGAGGGCAGGTTTGTAGTCAACCTCTCAGAGATGCAGCAGGATCAGGCGTTTGTTTCCGCGCCGTCGCTCTGGGCCGACGATGTCTACGCGTCTGATCTGGATGCACCCGCCGTGGTCGGGTTGAGCCCAAGGGAAAAGAGCGCTGGTAGCGTGTACGCCAATCAACTGCTCGACTATGTCACTAACCTTGAGCGGTTCGTTCAGGGCTATAGCTCAACGTATCCTACGTCGCAGGTGCAGGGGGACGCTGAGCTTGTTTCCCTGCCGGCGCCAGCTTCCGGACCCACTGGCATGACGCCCTCGCTCAGCTCACTTCAGCCTGGAGGCATAGGGTGGCGCTTTAGCTGTCCCAACGCTGCGGCGACATCCATCGCGTACCCCGCCTCTGGGGACTTCCGTACCGCGTGCCTCAACCTGGACGGGAGCCGCTCCGCCCCCACCACTGCTACGTACGCGTTTCGACTAGATCCCTGGGGTCGGCGCGTCGGCAGCCTTGCCAATCCTCCCTACGCAAATCGCTACAACGTGCGATGGGATCGACTTGCGGTAAACCTCACCGGAACCGGCGTGCGTTCGTGCTCGCGGGCAGCGGGCCCAGAAAGCTGCAGTGTCCGCTACAAGCTGACCCACACCGGCCCAGCCGCAGTAGTGGACTTCGGCGGTCGCTGGCGCCTTCAACACGTACCCGCTGCCTCAGTGGAAGGCGGTCGAGCGCTGGCCGTTGAGGTCCAACTCGATCCTCTCGCCAAGAGCTTCAATGATGCGACAGTTACCAACGTCGCCCGTCGGGAGTTTCTCGGGCGCCCTATCGAAGGCACTTACGAACTGACGCTGCAGCTTGAAGCCGACGTTGATATCAGGAATATCACTGGTATTCAGCTACTCACCGAAACGGACTATTGGGTTGCACAAGATCTCGGCCAGGAAGTTTCGCAGAAGCGCGGGCTAACGAGTCTCTTTTCTCCCACCGATCTTGGGAAAAAGCTCGTGGCCTGGTTCTCCCCTAACCGCGCGACCATCGTTGAAGGAGCTAAAGTCGCGGCCCTTGGTGACCAATCTGGTCGCGGCGCTAGCGCAACTCAGACACTGGAAACTGCGCGCCCCGCGTTCCTGCAAGGCGCTGACGGGCTAAAATCACTGCTATTTACCGGGAGCGAGCGCCTCAATGCCAATGTGACTGCCCACCTTGCTACCAGTACCCGGAGTGCCCTCGCCGTATGGTATCGCCCAACCAGTGGGATGAGCGGATGTTGCGGCACGCTACTCCAGCTACTTCCGACCTCCAACCAGATGATGCTCCAAGACAGCGGCGACACCCTCGTGAAGCTGAGTGTCCCGGGTGTGGCGCCTGTGAGCACAGGTGGAACGGATCTTTCGTGGCACTTCTGGGTGGTACAATCAGTGCTGTCAGGTTCGAGCGTCCGCCAGGTCACGATCTTTCGCGATGGACAACCCCAACCACTTACGACCGTTCCTCAGGGCATCACTAACTCGATTGCGAGTCAGGATCTGCTCTTGATTGGCAATAGCTTGAGTATGGATGCTGGTTTGAAGGGGGAGATCGGCAATGTGTTCGTGTTCGACGATCTACTGACCGAGCGTGAAATCGTGCAGCTTGGCTCGTTTGAGGCTCGACACTAATGAGAAGCTACTTCGTTCACGCGAGCACGCCGCGACTCCTGCCGAGCGTCGTCCTTCTTGCCCTGAGCTGCAACCGTGCGCCGAACGGCCCTCTGGCACCTTCAGACGAAGTGATGGGGGAACGGGTGAGCCTTGCCGCAACGGAGGTTACCGTCGGGCTTGCGGGGGGAACCTTGCGGGAATCTAGAAAGTTAGGGCGTTTTGAAATCGCGAAACACCCTACTACACACGCACAATTGCGGGCATGCCGCGCCGCCAAGGCTTGTCCTGATAGCGAAGAGCCCAGTGATGCCGACCCTTCGGCACTGGCTAAACGCACCCCGTTGGACGTTGCCCGTGCCTACTGCGAATGGGTCGGCGCGCGCATCCCAACGCTAGCGGAGTGGCTGCTCGCAGCACGAGGTCCCGACGTCCACCGATTCTCCTGGGGCGACGGGCCGCCTACATGTGACAAGCACCCGGCAACTGTGGTGGACAACGGCGGTCTCGAACGCGCAGATCTGAACCGAGCGCCCGAAACAGGTGCCGCGTCGAATCCCCTTGTACCAGTTCGTGACGATGGCCCGCCCAAGCCCCTAATCCCCAGTGTTCGACAGTGCTCGAGCAGTATTGAACAGCTTCTGGTCGGGCGACACCCTGCTGGAAAGGCTCCGAGTGGTGCGGAGGATTTTCTGCTGACAAACGGTGAGCTGCTCAGCAAGCAACCCGACTCGCTATTCGGCGCCTGTCGAGGCGCAAACGGCGCGTGCTTGGTGCGCGGCCTTGCGCCTGGTGCCATCGACAGTGTGGTGGCGTTAGCGCCTTCCAACACACCCGCCTCGTTCTCTGACGGAGCCCAAAGCTACGGGTTCCGTTGCATATGGTCGGAGGGTGAGCCATGACTGGTTTTCGTCGAATGATGTGGATACAGGTTATCGGCGCGCTGATTGCGCTCACGACTACCGCTTGTATGGTGACCTCTGGTGAGCCCACGGTAGAGAACGCGAAGCAGGCCCTAGAAGCGGCCGCACCTGCACTGGGCGGCGCTGGCTTAGTTCCCTGGCCGATCGAGGTGAACTCCGAAAGCGGTGAACCAATCAAGGATGGCGCGGGTGCTTTTAAAAGCGGCTGGGACGGGACCCTGGCGGAGCTCCTGGCTGCCGACGCTTTCGCGCAGTGTGCAAGCACGACGTCAGATTATCACCTAATCAGAACGACCACGTACGAACGAGACGCTGACAATGCCCCTATCCAAGGCCTGGACGCGTACCTCAATCACCTAGATGCGCTCATTGGCAACTCTCTCACGGCGCCGTGTTACGGTGCCAGCGCGACCACTTCGGTGGAGCGATGGCTCGAGTTGCGGGCGAACCCTAAGTGCAGCGCGGACGCGAGCAAGCAAGCGCTTCGTTCCCTCATCGTGTTGGAGCCCGGCGAGAGAGTGCTCGACCATGTAGCACGGGACGTCGCCGCGTATGACACCTTCAATGCGGCTCCGCTCCAATGGAAACCCGCAGACAATAGCTGGCAGCTCTCGGGCAGCGCGAGCGTCATCAAAAGCGCTCATCGGGCCGCAAGCCGAGAATTGAGCTATGCCGACCTGAATCTGTGCATGGCTGAGCGCCTCCGAGCCTTCGTGAACTCCCCCGCTGTGTTCGCTGCACCGCCTGGGGATCACCGAGAGCTTTTGGGGGTGATCCGGGAGCGAGCCCAGTTGGCCTCGACGCAGTTCTCGATGATCTCGACCTTGTTCGCATCCTTCCCGCGGAACGATATCCCCGAGCACTATGTCATCAACGACCCAAATTCCTTTCTCATCTTGTTTTCGGCATGGTCGCACTGGGCTGCGGCCAACTCACCGAACTCACTAGCTCGCCTTGGGGAAGACTACGCTCGCGCGATTCGCCTCACGATAAGTGCTACGTTCGAGTTCGCAGATCTGCTCGCCCGCGAAACCAGCGCTGCGGGGACGAAGGGGACGTGGGATCTCGGCTCACCTCGCGTTCGCACGATGAATCTATTGTATGGCGGAGATCCACTTGGAACGCCGCAAGGAACCACTCCGCGCCCCGGCCGGGGCGAAGGCGGGACGCGCGCGGATGGCAAGAATCCACTGCACGTTGAGACGAACCTCGCCGACCCTCGCTTTCGCCTCTTATTTGACCTAGCTCGACGAGCGGACGCCTTGAACTTCCGCGTTGCGACGGCCGGAGGAATAGACCAGACAGCTTCGAGCCAGCAGCTCTACAAGAGTATCGAAGGTTGGATTCGGCAACAAAACTGCACCGTCACGCACTCGGTGACCAACGGCACTGGTACACTTGGAACCTCGAGCTGCGCAACCGGTGACATCCTTGCGACGCTTCCATCCATCACTGACGCCAACAAGCTCGAAGAGTTTGAGCTATGGAAGCGGTACCAGCTGCGGCCTGACCATGCCACCACATTCGTCAAGGCTTTTTCCGAAGCGTTCGGCGAGTTGTTCACTCGTGATCAGGCGCTTCCCAACCAGCTCTACGTCAGCCTCTTTCATCTTCTCGGCAAGCATGGACAAGTAACGATTGACGGTGAAGCCTGGTTTCACGTCGACCCCAATTCCAGAATTGTCCCCTTTCGTGGTCCTGAGCTTGCACGAGCCTACGCCCGTCCTCACTGGCTACCTACGTGGGCGTTGACGTTGTTCGATAGCTACCCCCAGGACCAAGGGTTCGTTGCGACTACGCCTTTGTCGCTGGCTGTTCCCGACGACAAAAAGAAGTGGGAACAGCTCCGAGCAATGGGAGCTGTTCAAGCGCTCTCCTACGCTCGCCAATCCCTCCTTGGCGGAGCCATGCCGCAGGCCCCGGCTGCGGCAGCTCCGTTCTTCAGTGCTGCAAAGGTCGCTCTCCCTGACCTGAATGCAGCTGTGGGCTCGCGCACGATCACGGTGCAGCAGAACCAGTATTGGGTGACCAGCTCCAGCACCTGTCCCTATTCGGGTGGTGCCGCCACCTGCAAGCGCCCGCTCATGTTCACGCACGGGCCCATGATCATCGAGCCTGTGAGTGACCCCCCGATGCAAGTAGTGCAGGTCGTGCAGAAAAGGGGCATCGTTGAAGTGGCCCGCGACCCGGAGTTCGTGCCGTTCCTAACGAATGTGTCCCGCGCCGACATTGACACAAGCAAGATATGTGGCACTGACTGCGGGGGTCCTGCCTGCGTTCCTTGCAACACTCCTCAAGTCTACGAATACCAACTCCAGAGCTACGGCAAAGGCCTTATGTGGCGCTTCTATGGAGTCCCTTGGTATGCTAGCCGCCAGCTCTTCGTCAAGGCCGGCCCCTCGCCTGACGAGAGCAGCCCCGCAGCGTATTTCCCACTCTACCACAACACCTTAGAGCGGGCCTCCAATGAAGGGCACCAGGTCGGCCTCGGCGGCGCCTTGAACACGCTTGGTGAAAATGTTTGGGCTCCTCTAGCCGAAAACTGGTCGCAGCCGAGCCTCGACGCATTCGGGCACAAGCCGACCTGGGCACCGGCCACTGACGCCGCATTACTCGGAGGAACGGCGGGCGAGGAAAGCTTCTCGTACTTGCTCCGCCAAGCGAAGAGTTCGGCGGAAGCCGCGGCCACTTCGGTGCAAACCGCCATCGCTCAAATCGCAGAGACGACGAGGGCAAGCTCTTCGGCAGAGAGTGCCAAAGTCCTCGCTAACGGCACGGCTGACATCGAGCTTGCCAGCCTCTGCGGGAGCGCCGCGAGCACCGCTGCCGACCCGTGCGCTGTGCCGGAAGAGAGCTTCAACCCGGCACATAGCGTCGATGTGTACTGCCCAACGGATGTAGGCTCGGGCAAATTGGAATACTTGTCCTTCAAGGCTGAGCCGTCGTTACACGAGGCCTTACCAGTCGGGGCGAGCCTTCAAAAGACAAAGCAAGATGTGTGCATCAAGCTAGTGTTCTCGCTCTTGGCGGGGGTGGCCGAAGTTAAGATACGCAGGCCGGGCTACCAAAGTGAGCTGGTAGGAAGCGAGCTGGGCGCTCTGTTGTCCGAGTATCGGACCGAGGTTGCCGGCTATGAGCAAGCGGTGACCCTCGGCAGCCTGCAGGCCGATTCCCTTGCGGCGGACGTCGTCACCGCGTATCGGAAGGTCGACGTAGCGTTCAAAACCAGAGCAGACCAAAAGTCCTACGTTTATGGGCAACTCGGTTGCGCAAACGAACAATGCCCGTGTGCGAAAGACGCATCCAAGTGCACGGCTACGATATTGCCCGCACAACAGCAGCTAGCGCAGCTCATTATCGACGAAGGGGCCCTCGACGAACAACGCGATGTGGCCACGGCTCTGCGGGAAGGGGCTTGCGCTCGGGTCGGCAACGTCGAGCCGCCTCGATGCCCCGACACTCCCCTCGTGAGCGAGATTAAGCCGGGATTGGCGACGCCGGTAAGTCGCGACGAAAAGGAGAGCTTCAGGGCGTTTGGCGATCAGAATTCCGCGCTTGGAACGCGATGCATCGATCGCCCCTGGTACATTGAAAACAAGTGGGATTGTGACGAAGCAAAGGGGCGTGAAGCCGACCTCGACCTAACGCCCAAGGGCGCTCCGTATGCTTCGATCAACAAGCAGCGACTAAACCTTGCAGATGCCCTGAAGCTGCAGATTGCCGATCAGATCGCGGCGCTCCAAGCAGCGGACGAAACGTTCTACCTTGCTCGACAGGCAAGGGGCGAGGCTGTTCGAGCGGCTAGGTTTGGCGTTGCCACCCAAATTGTCCAAGCTCAAGGCCACCTGGCGAGGCTGGCTGATCTTGAGTCACGTTATCGTGCGTTGAAAGTGAGGGCGCAACAGGCGAGGGCTCGAGCATCCCTGGAATCGAGCGTCGAAGCCACAACTGCCAAGGCGAGGTATGGGCTAAATACCGCGTTTCGAAGCTACGATCTCTGGCGTTCCCAGGCTTTGCTTCGCGACGCCAGGACCATGGCCTTGGCGGCAAGGAAGGCCATCGAACAGCGCTTTCTCGTCAACTTGTCAGAGAACCTACAGCGGCAGGCATTCGTTGACGCACCAGCGCTCTGGGCCGACGACGTCTATGAGCCTGATCTCGGCGCACCCACTGTCATTGGCCTGCAGCCACTCGAGTCCATTCCGGGGGCGGTCTACCCGAACAAACTGGTCGACTACGTAGGTAACCTGGAGCGCTTTGTAGCGGGGTATCCGGCCACGCACCCCACCACGCAGGCGCAGCAAGATTCGGAAGTCATAACCTTTCCGGGTCCAACTTCGGCGAGCATCGGTGTAACCGAATCAAGCAGCGTGAAGCCGGTAGGATGGTTCTTCTTTTGCCCGGAGAGCGGACGCTGGCTACCTGCCCCCTTCGGTGACTCGGAGGGATCGTCCAATGCTGCGATGAGCGGCCCTTTGCTAGCCAACCTTTGTGATGGCAAGCCCCCCACCCGCGCACGCTTCTCGTTTTCGCTGGACCCCTGGGGCCTCACTCAGGGCTACTTTGGGAGCACTCCGTACCAGCAGCGCTATAATACTCGCTGGCGCCGGTTTGCCGTTAACCTCCTAGGAAGCGGGATCAGGGACTGTGAACGCGCCGCAAATACCGAGGGTTGCGGGGGCAGTACGTTCCTCCGCTATTCACTCACCCATTCAGGGCCTTATTGGGCGGTTGATTACGATCGAAACTGGGTCGATCTACAGTTGCCGACGGGTGTGATCGAGGGCGGTAAAGCCCTAGCCACTGAGGCATTTCTGGATCCAGTCTCCCGCGGTCTGGCGGACGCGACGGTTGCCAATGCCGCACGAGATGAACTCCGAGGGCGGCCCGTGGACGGAGCCTACGAGCTCACACTTGAGCTCCCTTCAGATGTGCGACTAGAAAGGATTGAGCGGCTGCAGCTTCTCACCGAGCTCGACTATTGGGTGCGAGATGGCGTTGCGACGGATCCACCAGCGAAAGGACTGAGCTGGTCACCGGGGAGTGAGCCCTCGCTGGTCCAATGGCTTTCACCGCGCACAGGGGTACAGTTGGATGCCAATTCTGGCGTTGTCAGTGCTGTGGACAACAGCTTCCACGGGAACGTCGCACTCCAGACGGATCCCGCAAAACGCCCGACGCTCATTAGCAACTCGGGCGTGCCCGCCTTTAGTTTCGACGGCAACGGTCGGTTCTTGGAGGTTCAGGATTCGCCCAGCCTGAGCTGGACCCAGAAGGGAACGTATGCTTTTTGGGTCAAATTCGACGACCTAACGCGCGGCGAAAACGTCCTCGGACAGTGGACTGGCCAGAGCAATCGCTTCTTCATAAGAAAAACCGTGGACGCAACAGGCCAGCCCATGCTGACGTGGTTTGTTGGCGTAGGCCTAACCTCAGACAATTACACCACAGCTTCGACGCCGGTGGACGACCAGTGGCACTTCTGGTCGTTCGAGTTCGATGGCAGCGCACCCGTCAGCGAACGGATGACCGTGTACCGCGACGCCGTCAAGATGTCCCCGGCAATGGAGTCCGTCCTTCCGAGCGGACCCCAAGCCACCCCTTCCCCCCCCGCGGAGCAAAGTCCTGGCAATGGCGCGCCAATGGAGTGCGGGGCGTACTACCGAGACGGGCCGCCCTGGTACCTTAAGGGTCAACTCGGTTCGATCTACGTTTTCCAAGATGTCCTGGACGATTCTCGTCGCAAGCAACTGATGTCTTACGAGCGGCCCTAGCGGATTCGCTCGCGGATTCAGACAGACCAAAGGGTTGACGCCAGGTGGGCTGCGATCGTACGGGCCATGGAGGCTCGAAGGCTAGGAGGGAACAATGTCATTAGCTCCCACGAAAAATGCACAAGAGGGCGTCGGGCAAACACCCGGTCCCGCTACACTCCATCTGCAACAACTGATCGCTGAAGCTCACCTCCTGAAACGTCCAGCCAATCTACAGGCGGCGCTGCGGATGGGCGAGCTGGTCCACCGTTACCTTAGTGCCGCTGGCAACGGCGACGGATCGGGAAAGGGCCCACCATCGTACCGGGATCTAGCACGCGCCGCTAACTTGGGCAGCAGCGCCTCCGCTCTGTGCCGCTCAGTTCAGGCCTACCAACTCTCCCAGGTCCTGCCAGAACTCCAGTCCTTCGTGCACGTGAGCACCACTCACATTCGAGCAGTCGTGAATCTACCTCTCTCGCATCAGAGGCTCCTACTTGTTCAAGCGGAGGCCGAACACTGGCCGTGTTCTCGGATGGAGAAAGCAGCGGGCGCGCTTCGGCGAGAACCTACCGAAGTGCTGGAAAGCAATCATCGAGGCCGAACCTCCGGTTTTTTCGTGGCGCCTGGGGCCGAGGTCGCTCGCAGTCTTTCCACAGCTCTCACCCACCTCAAAAGGGCACAGCAACACGCAGCAAGCGGTTTCCCAGCGCACATCAAGCGAGATGTGGAACACAAGTTGCGAGAGCTAGGGGCAACCGTCGTAGAGCTTGCTAGGGCATTCGATTTCAATCCCGAAGGAGAAAATCCCGTTAGTTCGCCTGAAACGCCCCCAGCAACAAAGGAACAGCCCTGAACGCCACCGCAAGCTCCGTGCGCTGCCCAGTGCCGTTTTCAAATGTGGTAATGAGAGCACCATTCGAAAGAAGCGGCGCGGCACCGAGCGACGGCTCTTGCTGAGGGCCAAGCCGTGACGCCGTACCACCCAAAGGGACCTCGGGCTCTCGAACGAGCGTGGTTGGATCCACGCTCGACCAGGCAAGCTCAGCGAGCCAGACTTCGCTGACAAGCGGATCGTCGGGCGCGCTCCCCGATTGCCAACTCAGGTAGATCTTGCCAGCCACGCGAACCAACGTGGGCCGCTGTTGGCTGATGGTGGCGTCGGAGTAAGGCGCCACCAAAGGCGGCAACGAAAAGCTCTGGACTGGCCCCGGCGTGGCAGCGTCCAAAATTGCCGCGCGCAAGCGGCCGACCGTCTGAATGCCCAGATTGATAGGATCCGTGTTCTCCGCGTACACTAGGAGCAAACGTGTGGCATCGAGCTGAACTAGGGCCGGACGGTTGTAGACGGGGCCCAGCCAGGCTTGATCCGTGGACCAGAGCGCGCCGTTCGCCACTACGACGATTGATTCACGCCCCCCGACTCCACTCCGCCAAGCTGACGCATACCCCGAGTCCAGCGGTGCCAAGACCACACTGGTTTCGAGAGCCGCTGAAGCCGCGAGCAATTCAGTGTCCGCAAGCGGAGCACCGTTCGCGTCGAACCGGCGCAAGCTGAGATCGTGATCCATCTCCCAGTCAACCACCAACTCACTTCCAGTCCACAGCAGATCCACATCCCGACCGTTGGCGCTTCCAATCGAAGGCGCATGGGTCAGAGTGCCCAGTTGCCCGTCCGCTTGAACGATACGGAATGCCGCACGCGGCCCCCCGTTGTTATCTGTCCAAGCCACCGCGTAGCGGCCGTTGGGTAACGCCGCAACTCCCGGATTCGGATCGCCCGCAGGATTCGCACCAAGAGAAACCTCGATCTCGGCGCCAACTTTACTCCCAGCTGCGTCGAACCGCGACATTAATACACGCAACGGCGAGCTCAGCGTGTGCACCACCGCAAAGCCATCTGCCCCAGCAGAGATCACATGCCGGCTCGGCTCAAGATTGCGCCAGACCGGGCCCCCTGGTGGCGGATAGACAATTGCCCGCGCGTGACAATCCGGCGTGCAAAGGTCCTCGGCCGCACCCGGCCCGTCATCGCACTCTTCGGTGAGTGGATCGCGAATACCATCCCCGCAAACGGTTGAGACGGGAGCGCTACCGGCGAGACCGCCGGTGTTAGGAATACCGCCGCTTGCCCAGGCAGCGCCTCCCGCGCCTCCCGAACTTACACCCCCGCTCGCCCCGCTCGCCCCGCTCTCCCCCGCGCCGCCAGAGCCCTGCGCCGGAACCCCACCGCCGCCTCCCATACTCCGCAGATCTGGACGAAGCGGAAGAAGATTTGGCAGCCCCACGAGAGCGGCCATCCCCGCAGAACCTGCAGCCGCCTCAAGCTCCGTGCCCCCGGCTGCGTTCAGATCTTTAGAGTGGCAAGCCTCAACACCGAGCGCAGCAATGAGAGCGATCAAGGTCCATCGACTTCTGGGATGCAACACGCGCGCAGCCTAGTAAACCACCCAGGCCCCGCCACCGTAGGGAAAACCCTCGCTTCCAACCCCTCGAGCCTCCTGCCGTTGGCTGTTTCCGTGCGGCAACAGCGTGTGCTGCTACAGCAACCCTTGATTGACTCCCAACGCCGGATCCATTACGTCTCCCTCAGGGAGTTTCAGTTTAGATCCATGAGCCTCGACCGGTTCCTTCGATTCCGCCGCGTACGCGTGTCATCCCGCTGGCTCCTCGCTCCCGCTGTTGTGCTCGGGTGCTCGGGGCGTTCGACCACAACTATCGTATATCAAGTTGCGGCTGGTGGCGTCGGCGCCACTACAAGCACCGTTTCTAGTTCGACCCCTAATGTCGGCGGGCAGGCCACAGCAGCAGGCGGTTCAACGGGCGGCAGCGCTCCTGCCGCAACATCTGGTGGCGCTGAGGCCACCAATACTGGCGGCACGGAAAGCAGCGGCGACACGCTTACAGGCGGGGCTTCACCTGTCGCTTCCGCTGGGGGAGGCTCTGTCATTGTGGGAGTAGGCGGCGCTGCGAGCATAGCCTCGGGCGGCGCGACAAACTCAGGCAGCGGCGGGGTGCCCTCCGCAGCTGGAGGTTCTGCCGCAACGGGCGGCGCAGGGCCGTATGTCTGCGCGGAGCAGCCGCGGGATCCACTGGCGGCACCGTGCGGCCCCTGCGAAACTTTGTGGCGCGGTCACTGCTACACTGCCAACTTCAACCACGTCGGCGGCTGCTTTGTAAACCTACCAGGTCAGGAGACTCAACCTGAGAAGTTCGTGTGGGAGGGCCGAACGCTATCCGACGATTGGGCTTGGGGTGAGGCTGCGTGCCAACTATGGGGTGGCCACCTAGCAACGATCAATTGCGAGGATGAGTTACTTTTCTTGCGGCAGTTCGCGCACGAGACGCAGAATCACCTCGATTTCTTTGTCGGAGGGTTCAGAACTGCCGATGGCAGCTGGCACTGGGCGGACGGCTCCCCTTGGGGGTATGAACCGGAAACCTGGAACTACGCCTCGGAATCAAGCAGCTCTGCCAAGCCATGCTCAAAGTGTCAGCCCACGGAATGGCAACGGATCGACCTCTACGAGAACGACATTGCGGAACCAAGGTGGGATGTCAATCCGTTCTGGTCCACGGCGGCATTCATCTGCGAACGCACGGCGCGCTAGTCGCCGCTAGGCCTGTTTCCGTACGGCAACAACATGGTGTCGCGAGCGCAGCGCGTTGGCTAGATCGCTAAGAACCAAGGGTTCTCCCCCAATTGACGCACCACGAACCGTGCGATACTCCCTTTCACGCGGACTGAGTTGCTCGGCTGTCTGGAGGCAGAGCAGCCACGAAGGAGTCATTAATGGTGCACTGCGGAAATCAATGGTTGCTAGTGGCGTTAGCCTGTATGGTATCGGGCTGCGGCAAGGAAGAATCGGCGTATGAGGCGGGCCCGCTGCCGCCGAACGCGACGGCAATAGGTGAGTTGAAGGACATCCCAGCGGCGAACGTCACGCTAGGTTTCCACAGTGGCCGTTTGAGGGATGAGCTGCCCGTGGCTGGTTTCCGCATATCCCGATTCCCGGTCGTTCAGAGTCAATACAATCAATGCGTCGCGGCCGGTGCTTGTGGAGCTCGCGCCGACGAATGCTGGGACATCAACGATTCTAACGGATTGCCAGAGGCGGAGGTGGTGGCGTCGTGCGTCGGGGTTGCCAACGCCGAGGCCTTCTGTGCTTGGGTCGGAGGAAGGCTCCCCATCGTCGCAGAGTGGATGCTCGCCTCCCGCGGCCCGGCAGTGAGCCGCTTCTCTTGGGGCAACACCGCCCCTGATTGTGAGCATCACGGGGAAGGTGTTCGGACTCTTTCGGCGGAGGAAGTCGGTGTGCTCGAGCGCGAAGCGGCCTGGCCTAATGAGCTCCGTGGCGCGCTCCGTCGCGCACGCATATGCCCCGCCGCTAAGGCTCCTACCGGACGAATCAAGCAACATCCCGCGGGGGCTTCACCCCTTGGGGTGGAAGATGTGCTCTTGACCCGCTCCGAGCTCGTTATTTCAGGCATGGGTAGCCCCTACAACTCCTGCCGCAATGTCGATGGAACTTGCCTAGTCACCCGCGGCGTGGGTGCCGAGATCACGAATCTCGAGCCTATTGCACGCACACCTCCCCAGGCCACCGCTGAGAGTTCAGCACAGCCGGCGCAATCGGCCTATTCCTTCCGATGCGCTTGGGACTCAAGGAGTACACAATGAAACGCTTGTTCGTCTTTCTAGCAGTCCTTCTTCTCGCCTCATGCTCAGCGCCATCGGAAAAGGCTGCAACCACTACGAATGCTCTCACCGGCCTTCCGCAGGCAGGCTTCGTTCCGCTCCCCATCAACACGGAAAAGTTCGAAGCGGCTCCTACGGTTCCGGTGCCTAAGACACCACTGAGCTCAAGCTGGCAGGGGTCGCTTGGAGATCTGATCGCAGCTGACGCGCTATCCGCGTGCATGAGCACGGGTACAGGTTTACGGAACATCCTGTACGTCAACATGGACATCTATCCATTAGATCCCTATCTCCACCAACTCATCTCGTGGATGAAAAGCGCCGCCTGTCACCAGTCTGGCACCAAGTTCTCTAGGAAGGCCTGGACGGACTCTCGGGAAGATCCAAGATGCAATGTGAACACCCTCACCGGGCAGCCTGAAGGCTTGCCGGAAAGGCAAGCCGACAACAACGGAAAGTTCAAAGCCGCGATCAGTTCTTTGTTCCGGGCAGGGACCCCAGCACTCACCTCCGTGAACTACGCGGAGTTGAATCTATGCGTTGCCATGCACCTGAAGGAAGCCCTCAACAGCTCCGAGGCCCTCCTTATCTCGGACGATGAACAGGGAAACCTCCTTGGCATTGTGAGAGAGCGCGCTCAGTTGGCCACCATCGGTTACGCGCAAATCGGTCAGATCATAAGAAGTACGCAGCCGGAGGAGACAGACATTCAGAGGTACCTCGGCAAACTGCAGACTTGGGCGCTAGACCCCAACAATGCACAACATGTCACTTACTTGGGGGAAAACTTCGCGCTTGCCACCCAACTACTGATCGAAGCAACGAACGAATATGCGCGATACCTTCGCCGGCACGCCGCAATGGCGGATGCGGGAGCGGCGCGGTCATTGTCGATCTGGGGAGAAGGTTCCCCCCGCAGCAGGCTCATGAACCTATTGTTCGGCGGTGGTGATCCGATGGGGCCACTCACGGGCGATCTCAAGGGAGGTCGGGCCTACGGTGGTCGAGCCTGGATGCGGGATGCGCCCCCAGCATTCGTCAAAACCTCAATGCGCAATCCCCAAGTTCAGGCACTTCTGCAGCTCGCTCGAACTGCGGATGCGCTGTACCTGCGCGACCTTCAAGGCCCTGCCCCGAAGATCGACGTTGAAGCATCTGCTGCGCGCTTGTACCGCCATGTCGAGCAGCACCTTCAAAAGAAAGCCTGCGAGCATCTCCAGCCCCCATTATCCCGCAGCTCACCAGACCCGGCGTGTGGGGACGCAGCGATGTGGGCGCTCGTCCCGCCATTGGACCAATACAGTAAAACGCTGGCTTGGTCTGAGCACGAGATCAAGCCCGAGCACGCGTCGAAGCTCGTAGCAGCGCTGTCAGAAGCCGTAGGGGAGCTTGGCTTGCGCCCCAGAGCTAACCCGCACCCTCCGCTTTACGAAGGGTTATTTCACCTGCTCGGGACACACGGCAGAGGGGCTCCACCGGATTCGGCGCCGCAAACCGAGCCATGGCTCCATATCGATCCCGCGTTTGCGATTGCACCGTTCAGCGCTAGTGAGCTGAGCGTCCAGTATACGCGACCGTTCCTTCCATTCCTCCTCCACACTGCAAGAGGGTCCGTGCATCCAGCGGACGCTGGTTTCTTCCGCTGGGAACCGGTGGGTATGCCCGCCGAGATGAAGGCGTTACAAAGTGAGCTTTGGGAAGATCAGCGACAGGCCGGGGTGGTGACTGTGCTCGAGTTCGTGCGTTCGGCAATCCAAATTGGACGCGGGCTTCCGTATTTCCTTCCGAGCGCGTCCATACCGAAGAGCATTGTTGGCGCCATCGGCGAGCGGTCAGTAAGCATCGCCCCTATTCCAGTGGCGGTGCAGGAAATGAGCCAAGAAATCTGCAATGACAAAGACGAGATGGCTCCATGCACCCGCCATGTCCTCAATGGAACATATCGCCCTCGCGTTAGCCAGCCCGACCTCCAGGCGCCGCCGATGCTGGCATCCAGTGGCCACAATCGCTTGCTGCAAACGGTGGCCATCTCCCCAACGACAACCACGTTCGGCGGGTTAACCAGTGCTGCCCTCCCGACCGGCGTCAGCATGAGGTCTAGCTCTTATCCCCTGCAAGGATACCGCCTACACTCAACGGATCTCACGGACACCCCTGGCTCAACATCCGACTTGTTCCTAGTGGATGGCACCGGCGTCACCCAGACCTATACCCCCATCTTCCGCACGGGCTCCCCAGGCACTATCCACATTGCCTTCGGGGGTAGCTTCGGGCAAATGGCGGAGCAAGTGATGGCGGTCTCGGCCATGGATTGGTCTGAGCCGCGCTACGACGCCTTCGGCCTGCTCAGCAGCTGGCTGCCTCCGGCGGACGCATCCATCATTGGCGGGCAACCAGGTGAAGAAAGCTACTCGTTCTACCTAAAGGCCGCCAAGGAAGCCGCGACTCAGGCGACAACGGCCGTAAAGACTGCGATTGACAATGTCACCCAGGAGGCCATCGAAAAACAGGCTTTGGAAACATCCGAGCAGAAAGCCAAAGGGGTGGCGGAGCTCACCAAGCGTGGCCTGTGCGGAGAATCGTTAAGCTGCGATGTTGGCCAAGCGTTCCTTTACAATACTGAAAAGGACGATCACTACACCGGCAGCAGTTCCGAATGCCCGAGCGAAAAACCTGCAACCTCCCTCAACTCCAGTGGACTGAACGTGGGTGGGCCATGTCCCAAGGAATGGGCAATTTGCTACTATCCAGGGTCGTACTGCGGGTGCGGCAAAAGCGTCGACGCGAACCTGGCGGTGTCCTACAAGTGGCAGTGCCACACGAACCCTCCTTACCTTGAGCCGAAGGCAAGCGAGCTTTCACCCTGCCAGGGATCTCTCCTATACAAGCCCCAACCCTTTCAGACTGACGCGTACGTTTGGTTGAACTACGGTCCTGACCGGAACGTTCGTGGCCTTCGCGTGTTTTGGTCACCCGTTGAAATGGCGAATTTCCTCTGCGAGGACTATCGTTCGAAGATGAGGGAGCTCATGGGCTTGGGCCGGCGCTTGGCCTTTCCAGTGTGGGCCGCATCCGGACAAGAGGCGGTACCTTCGTTCGACTTCGGGGGCAGCAAGCTTCAAGGGAAGCTCATGCGCCAGTGGAACGCTGTTCGCCTATTGAGGGGGAAGTACGCCGCATTCCTCGAAGCCACCAACGAGTACGGGATTAGGTTGGCGGCGGCCCACCACGAGGTCGACGCCGAACATACCGCTAAGAATAACCACACGGCTCTCGTGTACACCAAGCTCGGGTGTACTGCTTGCACCCCGGACGACTATGCCACTGGCAGGTGTAAGTCGGCCGATACCCACTATTGCCCTTGCGCTGCCGCCGCCGCAACTGGGGACCCAAACCAGATAAGAGACGCGTGCACGGCGCTGGGCGCCAACGGAGTGCACGTTCCCCTTGTCGATTCGGCAAATGATTACTTCCAACTCGGTATCAGCCAGCTTGCGCGGAATCAAGATCTGAAGATCAAGGAGGACTTGCAGTGCCGCGTGGAGGGCGGGCAAGCGCCTTGGCAGCCCGGAAGCGCAGCAATCAGCGCACGAGAGGCCCTTATGAGAGCAGGGTGCGGCGCCTCGGCCGCTTGCGCTGCGGCGGAATCCGCGAAATGGGCATGCGAGGACGCGTTCAAAGTCTGGTCAACTTCGGTCGGCGTATCCGGGAACACCTCAACCGACTGTACTTCGCCAGATGGCATGCTCACCGCAGCCTGCAAGGTCACCGAAATCCAAACACTCCTCCTCAAGAAGCTTGGGTTTGAGCTGCTTGCCGTGGAGAATGAGAAATTTCAGCGACTGAATGCATACGAAACCAGGGTGTTCGACATGCTGAAGACCACACGTAGCGTCAATACTGAGGTTGCCGCCGCATTCACGGAGCTACTCGATCTGGGAGGTGTGATCAACGAAACCAACGAGGAATTGGCCCAACTGAAGACCGATGCCGATGCCGCCGATTCAACAGCGGCTTTGGACACCGAGGCGGCAGAAATCAACGCGAAGACGCGCTTTGCGCTCAGACGCGCTTTCAATAGTTACGACATGTGGAGAGCTCGCGCCCTAATTGATAGTGCACGGGTGATGTCGCTGGCGGCACGCCGAGCCATCGAAACGCGCTTTGTGGTGAACCTCGCCGACATCTCCACGGATCAGCCGTTCGTGAAGGCACCTGCACAGTGGGCGGATGAGGTTTACCAAACGGATCTAGATGCGCCTTCTTCGGTAGGCTTGACGGTTGGAACGCCTCAAACCCAGGGAGGCATCTATCCGAACAAGCTGCTTGATTACGTGCAGAACCTTGAACGATTCGTCCAAGGCTACGCCACCGAGTATCCAACCTCGATAGCGGCTCCTGATTCAGAGATCCTCACCTTGCCGGGTCCTGAGCAATACCGCGCGCTTCCGCACCTTACGCCCGTGAACCCTGGCGGACGCATGCTTGAGTTGACAGCCGACTCCAAAGGCTGGTCCTTCTTCTGCGAGACCTCTGGAAAATGGATTGCTCATCCGTTAGCCAACAGCGGGCCGTTCGACGAGACCGCGCCGCCTACCTCCCTGAGCGCGGCGTGCGACGGAGTGGCGCCCACACGTGCGCGCTATCCCTTCATGCTGAATCCCTGGGGCGTTCAGCAGAGTCCGTTCGGAAGATCCCAAACGTATGCCAATCGCTACAACGTGCGCTGGCGAAGACTCGGCGTGAACCTAGTGGGGACAGGGGTGAGAGATTGCGGCCAGGCCCAAGATACGCTGGCGTGTTATTCGAGCGGTTTTGTGCGCTATTCACTCAATCACACGGGCCCAGCTTGGCTCACGGATTATCAAGAGGAGTGGCGCTCGCAACTGATCCCAAGAGCGAATATTGAGGGTGCCAAGGCTCTCGCCGCAGAAGAATGGCTCGATCCGGTAACACGCGCCTGGAATCTACCGGCGGTCGCGAGCATTGGACGGGGCGAGCTTGCAGGGCGTCCGACGTCCGGCGTCTACGATCTGATCCTGGAGCTGGGCAGCGACGTTCGCCCGGACCGCATTGAGCGGATCCAGTTGCTCACGGAGTACGACTACTGGGTCGCCAACGGACGCAGTTCCGGGGGCAGCTCGGCACAATGAAAATGACTCGGCTGCGCGCGGCATCCCTCGGTCTTTCGGCCCTGGTCCTTGCCGGAGGCCTTTATTCCCCACTGCTTCTTGCCGACACCGGAGCTCCCCCGCCCCCATCGGAGGGGACGGCGCCTACCGCGACAGACGGCACATACTCCGATGGAACGCGCGCAGCGCTTGCCCAAGCGTTCGCCGGCACCGCCCGGGCAAGCACACAGGCCCCCCCAACAGACAGCGCGCCCGCAGCCACCAGCTCTGAGGCACCGAAGCCTCCGCCCCCGGCGACCACAGCCAAAGACAAGAAGGCAGACGCCCTGCCCGGCCTCACCGATGTCCAGAAGGCCCTCGCCTCGCTCCCCAAGGGTGGCACGGCCATAGCTTCTCAAGCCATCTCGCTGCCCAAAGGTGCGGGCAGTGTTGAAGGGATGGGTGAAAGCTTTTCCGCCCAGCTTTCCACCGGCGTAGCCACATTTTCGGTACCGTTTCATCTGCCGAAAGCTCGTGGCGGCGCCCAACCGGAGCTTGGCTTGAGTTATAACTCAGGCGACGGGTTCGGAGATGCGGGCATGGGCTGGTCCGTCGGGGCGCCTTCGATCGACCGGCAAACGGATCGCGGTGCTCCCCGATACGATGACCGTGCGGATTGGCACCCCGGGCAAGATCATTTTCGATTTGGCTCCACGGAGCTGGTGCCGATCTGCACGGTGGGCGCGAACAATGCTTGTGCGGGCGCCCCATCGGAAACGTTCATCGGTTATGCGGGCTGGCAATATTTCCGCCCGCGCATGGAGGGATCTTATTCGCGCTTCTTTTGGTCGAATGACCACAAGACCTGGGTGGTGCAGTCCAAAGACGGGCTGATGATGGAATTTGGGGTACCACGCGATGGAAGTGGGGACACCAACGCACTTGAATTCAATCCGGACCAGCCGAGCGAGATCTACAGCTGGCAACTGGTGCGCTCTTACGACACGCACGTGACGACCAACGGCGTTGGATCCGTCTTCCCGCTCAACGTAGTGGTTTACCGCTACTTGCGGGACGGCGGCACGCTCTACCTCAGCCACATTTACGACACCCCGCCGGCCAGTGCACCCACCACGGCGTCCCTCACTGACTACGCTCACCATACGGCGCTCAACTACTCCACACGGCCTGACAGCGTCGTTTCTTATCGTTCGGGTTGGGCTACCCAGCGCTCGTTGCGTTTGACCGGCGTCGACGTGACGAGCAAGCCTTTCGTTCTATCGGCCGGAGCTCAGCGGTCGCTCGTGCGGCGCTACCATCTGGAATACGACACGGGCACCCACACCTCGCTCCTTACTTCTGTGCAGGTCGAAGGGCGTTGCGGGAATGTACCCGAAAGCGTCCAGGATGCGGGCGGCAACTTCCTGATCGGGCAGAGCACCAACTGCGATCGTTTGCCCCCGTTGAAGCTCGGTTATGAGCGAGTTTCTGGCGCTGCGCCGTTGCGGGATTCGCAGGGGCTTGCCTTTGAACCGTTCAACACGAGCGTGCGAGATCTTGCCAGCAGCCCTCCGCACTCGCTGGACGAAACGCTCACGGAACTGATGGACGTCAATTCGGACGGTCTACCAGATGTCGTGGTCACAGCGCCTGGCCTCTATGGGGGCGCGTTTGCGTTGTTTGAAAACGGCTTGGCGAGCGACGGCAACCGCGGGTTTCGCGCTCTGCAGACCATGAGCGTGGTTCCGAACCTAGGGGTGGATTCAAATGTGTTGCAGCTCAGCAACACGAATGTCACGCCGCTCGACGTAGACGGTGACGGGCGCATCAACCTGGTGCACATGCCTCAGGTGAAGCAGTACTCGATCTTTTCCCCCTTGTGGCAGCAGAACAAGTGGGTATGGGCGGGGCGCAAAGTGGATACGGCGGGCGCCCAGAACGCCAAGATCGATTTCACACGCGATGCGGCGAATTTGCGCGTCATGGATGTGAACGGGGATGGCCTCGTGGATGTCGTCTTCAGCGGCGCAACCGAATGGCAGACATTCTTGGCGCTCGGCCGTTATCCCGGAGGCGATGGTCAATTTGGGCAGGCCCAGTGGACAGGCCCCGATAGCGCATCGATTTCCCTCGAACCACGCCGCACCTGTGCGCCGTGGGCGTCCACTCCGGTACGTTTTTCAGATCCCGACGTGAAAGTTGCGGACATGAATGGCGACGGCCTGGACGACATCGTTCGGGTTCGTTCTGAGCAAATCCAGTACTGGCCTGGGCGCGGCAATGGCGTGTTCGGGACCGGTTCGCGGACGGACTGTGCGGCGGGCAGCGTTTCGGCGAGTCGCTCAATTTCAATGAAGACGGCGCCAGCGTTCGGGGTCGCCGATCCGCAAAACCTGATGCTGAATGACGTGAACGGCGACGGCCTCGCCGATATGGTGGAAGTGCGCTTCGACGCCGTCGACATCTACCTGAACGACAACGGCAAAGGTTGGACTCGGCGCGTCACGATCAGCGGCACACCCCAGCTGCCGAATGGGGCGCACTTCGCGCGACTCACCGACATCAACGGCTCGGGCACCCCTGACATCCTCTGGGGCCAGGCGCACCGATATCGCTACATCGATCTTGCCGGTGGCAAGCGCCCGTATGTGCTCACCAGCATCTCGAACGGGCTCGGAAGCAACACCGAGCTTCAGTACTCCACCTCCACCCAGGTGATGCTGGATGCCGAGAAGGCGAACTCCAAATGGTCCAGCGTTGCGCCCAGCGTGGTGCCGGTTGTCACCCAATCGACGGTTTACGATAACCTGCAAGCGATTGGTCGATCGGGCGGCGCCTACATTACCCAGTATGTGTACCGGGATCCGATATACGACGGCCGCGATCGTGAATTCCGCGGGTTTTCGCAGGCAGACTCGAAGAAGCTGGGCGAAGATCCGAACAAGACGACGCTGCCCGCCCGCACAGCGATTCAGCGCTCCACCTTCATCCTGGGCGAGTGCCCAGCCACGGACACTGATCTGTGCTCCGCCCCGAATCGATGGAAAGACAACTGGCGAGCTGCGCTCAAGGGTCTGCCGGTCGTCGTCGAAACTCTCGACGCCAACGGGGTATACCTCTCAACACAACACACCTCCTACGAGCTTCGACCGCTCTATACGGGACGCGACGGAAGAAATGTCGTGGCGGCACTTCCGCAGACCGTCGACACCTTCCTTTACGATACCTCCAATTTTGCCGCCGCCCCCAGCAACATCAGCGTCGACGACGTTGTCTACCTGACGCCCACGTTCACGCGAGCGAACGAAAAACGAACGCTCGTGCGCCGCGCCCAAGCCGGCACCTCGCGCACGCAAGCGACACAAGTTTTCGACCGGGTTGGCAATGTCACCGAGTCGAGGAACCTCGGCTGCATTGAGGGCTGCCCCACTGGCCCCGACGAGACCATTTCTCAATTCGCGAGCTATGGCATTCTGACCGGGAATGATTGGCTGTGGCGTAAAACCCGCGGTTACGTGACCGGAAGCGCACACCCAGGCAACCGCAACGACACCAGCTTCAGCTACCTTCCGACAGGCGAACCTTACCAAACCAAGCCCACCTTGATCGGCACGGTTGCACTCGATCGCTCGCACGCGACCCCGGGCGCGGCGATCGCTCAGCTCCCCACCGGAGCGGCCGCTGATGGCGAATTCGTCGCCGTTACCAACGCCTACGATACCTTCGGAAACCTGGTTTCAACCACTGGCGTTGAAGGCCGCTGCCGCAGCGTCAGCTACGATACCGCCTATTCACAGCTGCCCATCTCCGAGACCACCTACGCTGGGTCCTTGGGCAGCAACGGCTGTGGCACACGCGCCCTCACCACCGACGGCGTCGTCTACGACCGCGGCATGGAGCTCATCACGGCAGCGCAATCCCTCACGCGCCAACCCTCGCGCTTCGACTACGACAGCTTCGGCCGAATCACCGCCATCTGGTCCGTCGATCCCGCCTCCCCCGGCAGCCTGGCCCTGAAAGCCTCCACCAAAATCCAGTACTTTCTCCCCAGCCAAGCCAGTGTCGCCAGCAGCCCGTACTCAGCTGTACAAGTTCTCACCCAAGACGGCGAAACCCCGAACATCGATTCGTATGCCGAAACCTGGAGTTTCACGGATGGCCTCGGACGGGCACTTTTCAGCCTGACGCTGGACGATCCCGTACCGGGAGCCCCGAAGTACATCCAGAGCGGCATCACCACCTACAACGCGCACGGCTCCCCCAGGCGCGTCTACGAAAACCGCTACGTGGTGGTAGATCCGAGCTCGCTCCTCACGAACACCATCGCAACCCGTGCGCTGCTTGGCACTCCCACCGCACTGACCGACCGCGCCATTGAGTACGACGCCTTCGATCGCTCGATCGCACAATACGGCCTCGATGGCGTGCGCAACCTGCGCACCGATTATCACGCACAAAGCCAAGATCTCTGGGACGCAGCCGACCTAGCAAACGGCCTACACGGCGGTAGCTTCGCCAGCGCAACGAAAGATGGCCACGGCCGCGCCATCATGACCACCGAGCGCGTCAACAGCCCCAGCCTCGAAGCGCGCCACACCATCACCAGTTACCTTCCCACTGGCGAAGCAGAAGTCATCACCCGCCGTCGCCCCGACAGCCCTGGCATCCCCGACGTGGTACGCTGGATGCGCTACGATTCGCTCGGCCGCATGGTGCTCAACGTCGAGCCCAATACCAGCACGCTTTTTAGCCCAAATCCCAGCGCTGACATGAGCCTGACCGGCCGGCACGTCTGGCGTTACGCCTACAACCGAGCCGGAGACATCGTGGGCACGAGCGACGCGCGCGGTTGCGGCGTCAACTACACCTACGACGCCGCAGGCCGCCTGACCTCAGAAGATTACTCCCCCTGCCTCAGCATTCACGCCCCCTACAGCGCACCTGAATTCACTGCCGACAATGAGACGGGCGTTGAAGTTCTGTATCGCTACGACGTCCCGGACGCCGAGGACGGCGCAATCCTCGGCACCGCCCCCGCCACCCCGTGGAACAACGCGAGCCTATTGCTAGGAAAAATGGTCTCGATCTCTGATCGAGCCAGCAAGTCCGTCACGCGTTACGACGCCCGCGATCGCGTCACCGGTGTCGCCGTCCGCATCGTCAAATCGGGCACCCCCGACAACGCCCTCCAGAACCGCTACGCCCCCCGTTGGTACGCGCGCACCTTCACGCTCGACGCCGCGAATCGACTACTGACTCAAAGCACCGGAGCTCCCGCCACCTTGCCGGCACTTTTAGTTAACGGCAAAAGCGACCTCAGCTACCAATACAGAAAATCCGGTCGAATCCAATCCATCGGCAGCAGCTACGGCACCCTGCTCGCGAACGCCACCTATGCCGCCGACGGTCTCCCCAACGTCCTAACCATGGGAGACGCCGCCGCCACCCAACGAAACTACGGGTACGACGTTCGTCGACGCCTCAAAACCGTCACCACCGACCGAGCCTTTCCCGCCCTTTGGCCGTCGTTGCCAGCTCAGACTTCAGCCGAACCAACCCAACAGCTCCCGCTAGAGTTCCTAGACTACACCTACGACGTCGTCGATAACCCGATCAGCATCACAGACAATCGCTCCGCAGCCGAATGGCCCAAGAACGTGGGCCCCGTCGATCGCACCTTCACCTACGACGACCTCTATCGCCTCGTCCTAACGACCAACAAGTATAAATCCGAAGGCGTAAGACCAGCCAACGAGCCCGCATGGAAAGCCCCCAATGGGCCCGAAGCCGCCACCTCAGCCCCACAGGTTTCCTTCCCCAACCGAGTAGCAAAACAATCCTACGCCTACGATTGGCTCGGCAACACCCAGACTACCCGGGACGACGCAGACGGCTTCTACGACCGCTCCTTAGGCGCTGTTACTAACGACACCGCCACCAATGGCCCCTATCGCTTAACCGCAGCATCCAACCGCGTGGTCGCGCCAGCCTCCGCATACAAAGGCGGCCTCACCACAAAATACGACAACAGCGGCAACCTCACAGCAATGCTGCTCAAGCGTGACGCGGTCTGCCCAGGCACCAAAAACGCCTGCTGGCAACGCTACGACTACGAGTGGGACGAAGTCGGCCAACTCCAACGCGCCCGCCGTTGGGAAATCAACAACAACGGCCGCCAAAACCAGCAAACCTCCCTCGCCGTCGCCCTTCCCAACTGGCCCGCCGCAGCCGCCCTCACCTACGCCTATAACAGTGGAGGCCAACGAGTCCTAAAAACAGCCTCCCCCGCCCTCAACTCCGTCTACATCTTCGACTCCCTCGAGCTCCGCGGCGCAGCTTGGGCCAACGGCGACTACACACAAGACCTCG
>Ga0163144_10003335_pt1 | contig 36589 bp, 38 predicted proteins | sample OliLak19BULKMAT1_FD_123175 | JGI IMG/M metagenome (GOLD analysis project Ga0163144, IMG submission 123175) | Freshwater microbial mat bacterial communities from Lake Vanda, McMurdo Dry Valleys, Antarctica - Oligotrophic Lake LV.19.BULKMAT1 | ecosystem: Environmental > Aquatic > Freshwater >...
GTGCGCGCCAAAGTCGAACACGCGTTCGGCGTGATCAAGGGCGTATTTGGCTTCACCAAGGTCCGCTACCGCGGCCTTGAGAAGAACGCCCATCGACTGTTTGTGGCCTGCGCGCTCGCCAACATCTTCATGGCGCGGCATCATCTAATGCGGGCCGCGGCGTAGCTATGTCCAGTGAACGGGAAATAGGCGTGCCGACCACGAAAACAGAGTGAAGTCGCCGCGCAAAACACGGTATCTTGCGCACGATGGCGTCAAAGTACGATCAGCGCGCTACAATTGATGCTTCTGCAGACTGTCCCAAGGCCTCAACACCTTCTACTGGGGCGGTGCCTTCGGAACCTGGTTCTGGATCGATCCGACCAATGATCTCGTCTTCGTCGGGATGATCCAGAACGTGAATGGTTCGACGCCAACCGGCGGCACCCCGCCTGTGCGCGCGGTCTCGCCGCGGCTGACCTATGGCGCGCTCATCGACGTGTCGAAATAGAATGACCAACGAAGTCCCTGCCCCCGATACTGAACACGCCGCAAGGTTGGCGTGGATCAAACAGGTGCGCGGACTTCATCGCACCAAGCGCATGCTGGGCTTTGCTGGCATAATCCTCGGCGCCGCACTGCTTGTGTGGTGGAAGCTCGATGCGGCCGCGCCGCCGTGGGCGCTTTGGACCGGCACGGCCATCCTCGTCGCGAGCTGGGTTCTGTTCGTCTATGTGATCATGGCGCGGTATCTCTGGGTGAAGAGCCACCCATTCGGTTGAGCCCAAATGTACGGCGGCCGCTCCCTTTCGGGAGCGGCCGTTTCACCAGCTGCCATAGTCAAGTTGGTTAGAGAGCCTTGCGGCCGCGGAACATCCCGACGATCGCAAGCAGGATAACTGCGCCCACTGTTGACACAAGGAGGCTGCCCCAGAAGCCAGCGAAGCCGAAGCCGAAGCCCAGACCGTTGGCCATACTCACCCCGAGAAAAGCGCCGACAACACCAACGATCAGATTTGTGATCAGGCCGTGTTCGCGACCCATGACTTGTTCGAAGATTCAGCGCTTGTTCGACGATTCAGCCGGCAAGGATGCCGATGACAACCGCGCCGAGAATCGAGACTTCACTCATGACGCTGCTCCACATATTCTGTTGTGGAGCAACGTGAAACGAATGTCGCGGTTCCTGAGACGCTAGCCTTAGTGGCGGTGCGCACTGACTTTGATCCAGACCATGGGGCGCTCGCGCCGACGCAGCATCCGACGAAACCTGCCGCCAGTGGCCTTGGCGATCACAAGCAAGAACAAGTCGTAAGCAGCTGCAAACAATTGTTCCTGTGCGGTGCACACCACATGGGGAAAGAATACACGGGACATGCCGGGGAGGAAGTCCCGGAGGCGGCGTAGATACGCGACGGGTCGCCGCGCACGGCCGAGGCCTACGGCGCTACTTGCAGCCGCCTGCCTTGAATTTCTCCCGCAGCGCGTTGAGCCCGCCGCTCAGCAGGGCCTGCTGGATGTCACTGGACAGGAATGCCGGTCCCTCCGCCCGCGCAACGACCTTGCCGTTGCTGGCGTCGGTCAGCGTCACAACGATCGGGTGTCCAGCGTTGGCCACCTCGCGCCACGCCCTGTGATCATCGACACGCTGCACGGGATGCTGCCCCGGGAGCATCGCTTCGAAGTCGATTGCAAACACGCGATTCCTCATTGCAGCACCAGCTGGGTCGACGCCGGCATCCACTGTGACGGTTTTTGTCCCCTGGGTGACTGTGAGACTCAGTTTTTTGACTGGCTTCCCGCGGGCAAGAAATTCTGGCCATCCGACCCGGAAGCCAGAATAGTCAAGGCGCACGCTGCCGGGCGAGATCCATTCGGCCGCCTTTTGGTAGATGCTCATGTAGCTCCAGATCAGCAACTCGGGCGCTTTGGACGTGTACGCCCCGCTTACGCCCGGGCCCTTCGTTGTCATGGCAACGCGAACGGGTCCCATCTCCACGTAGAGGCGATCGAGGGCGCCGGCGGTGAGGTCAGCCGATGCGAACGCCCCAAGCAGGTCGGACTGCTTGAACGAAGCGGTGCAGGTTTTTGCCTGCTCGGCGCTTGCGGCACCTGAACCCATCACAAGACCTGCGCCGGCGACAACCGCCGCAAGATATCGTCCGATTGTCATGCCGCCGCCCCGGGAGTGTGCCGATGGACCATATAGGTCGCCGCGTCACCCGCCAGCGCGATCGGCACATGATATGCGCTTTATGGGCCGCCAGACACCTCGGTCCCCGCTTCCCTTCCGCGATTCTGGCGCTAGAAACGCTGCACCATAGCGTCGGAACAACGGGGCGGCCGCCCCGATGGCCCAGAGGGCCAAAGAGAAGGAAAAATTCCATGGCCAACGCCGTCGGCACGCTGTTCGACCTCAAGGGCAAGACCGCCCTCATCACCGGCTCCACCAAGGGTATTGGAAAGGCCATCGCCGAGCAGTTCGCCAGCCATGGCGCACGCGTGACGATCTCGTCGCGCAAGCCCGGCCCGTGCGAGGAAGTCGCCGCCGTCATCAACGCCAGTCACGGCGCCGGCACGGCCATCGCCTGCCCGGCCAACATCTCGTCCAAAGACGACCTGCAGCGGCTGGTCAGCGAAACCAACGCCGCGTTCGGCAAGATCGACATCGTCGTCTGCAACGCAGCCTCAAACCCCTATTACGGTCCGATGTCTGGGATTCAGGATGACGCCTTCGCCAAGATCTTGTCGAACAACATCATCTCGAACAATTGGCTTATCCAGATGGTAGCCCCGCAGATGATCGAGCGGAAGGACGGCGCGGTAATTATCGTCTCGTCCATCGGCGGCCTGCGCGCCTCGACCGTCATCGGTGCGTACTGCATTTCGAAAGCCGCCGACGTGCAGCTTGCCCGCAACCTCGCGGCTGAGCTGGGGCCTTACAACATCCGCGTGAACTGCATCTCTCCCGGCCTGGTAAAGACCGACTTCGCCAAGGCGCTCTGGGCCGACGACGACACCCGCGAGCAGCGCGAGGAAGAAACCCCGCTCCGCCGGCTCGGCGAGCCGAACGACATTGCCGGCGCGGCCGTGTTCCTCGCTTCAAAGGCGGGTAGCTGGACGACGGGACAGAACATCGTCGTCGATGGCGGCGTGACAGCTGTTTGAGGGATGCTTGGTGACTATATGGGATGTGCAGCCGTATACGGGCCGCAACCCCAACCCTGGAGGTGCCCGTGGCCGCTGAATCCTACCCCGTCGTCCGTTCCGATGAGGAATGGCGCCAGCGCCTTACCCGCGAGCAGTACGCGGTCATGCGCCGCCACGGCACGGAGGCGCCGGGCTCATGCGCGCTTCTCTACGAAAAGCGCCCGGGGACCTTTACCTGCGCCGGATGCGACGCGCCGTTGTTCAGCAACACCGTCAAGTTCGAGAGCGGCACCGGCTGGCCGAGCTTCAGCACGCCCATCCCCGGCGCGCTTGGCGAGACCGTGGACCGGAGCCACGGGATGGTTCGCACGGAGGTCCACTGCGGCACGTGCAGCAGCCATATGGGTCACGTCTTCCCCGACGGTCCGCCGCCCACCGGCCTGCGCTACTGCATCAACGGGGTGGCGCTTAATTTCAGCCCCAGCGAGAGCTGAGGCTCAGCCCTCCCAGCTGAGCACCTTGCCAGGTGCTGCCTTCATGGCGCAATTGCGGGCAGCCACGACCGTGTCGCAATCCGCCGGCACCATGCATTTGGCCGTCACTGTCGTCGCGCTGACCTCCTCGTCATCGACCTCGACCTCAGACTCGAAGGCGAGAGCCTGGCGATCAGCTTCCCATGCGCCGGCCGAGAAAAACGCCGAATAGCATGTCGTCGTCTCGGCGCCGTTGTCCGCGCTTGCCTGACACCACATGACTGCGCCGGCCTGCGCCTGCACGGGAGCGGCGGGGAAAGCGGCGGCGACAAGAGCGCCGCCCGCGCCAAGTTTGCGCCTGCGACCAGCTTCCTCTTGTGGCGTAGCGCCGAAGTCGGCTAGCGACCAGTATCCTTTGTAGTGGACCCGCCCATGAGCTTCCCCGGCTTCCCCATGCTCCCAGCGCACGTAAACGCTCGCATGAGTGTCTTCATGTCGGGTGACCTGCCTCCCGCCCACATCAACATGGGCGTTCGCCCTGACCTGTGGTGCAAGGAGGCGGAAGTTGGCCGCGTGCTGTTCCGCTGGCCGAATGACGGCTCGCGCGACATCGGCGGCGGCCGTGTCTTCGGCGGCTGGATCGCCGCGCTGTCCGACAATGTCGTGTCGATGTGCATGGCGACGGCGCTGGAAGATGGCGAAGGCTTCACGACCCAGGACCTGCAGGTAAAGATTTTTCGCCCTGTTTCCGGCACCGAAATCGAGATCGAGGCGAGGCTGGTGAACCGCTCGCGAACGACGGGCTATGTCGAAGCGGAATGGCGCCTGCCCAGCGGCAAGGTGGCGGTGAAGGTGCTGTCGTGGAAAGCGATCCGTCCGGCAGAGAGTTTCCAGCGGCGCGACTAGCCAGCTTCGACGCAGGCTCCCTTGCCTGGCTAATCAAGGAGCTTCGATCTGAAGTACTTCGACTGGCCAAGAAGGCCTGAGAGCTGCGCCCCGACATCCACTACGTTGGGTTGGGCGGGGTCGATTGCGCGAACGCTGCCCTGTTGCGCGTACACAGCGTAGGGCTCGCTCTCGATTTAGTCGAAGCGCGCTGCGATCTCACGCCGTCCCGGTGTCACGCGAAGCAAAGACGATTTTCCGTTTCCAATTCTGCCGACCTGATCTCGATTCACCAGGATCGCCCCGTTGCGCGCCGATCCTGGCAGATGGTTCCCGCGTCGAACCTCGATCATCGCGTCGCTGCCGACGATGGCCGATGGAGCAGTCGCCACTTGAGGCAGGACGATATCAACGGGCGCGTCGCCAAGCATGCCGATCATCGGCACCAGCGCGGACGCCCCATGCGCATGCCATTCCACCCGTTGCGGCATGCTGAGATATCCGGTGAGACCGTCGGAGGGGTCGACCGCTTCGATCCGGATAGGAATGACGCGCTTGCCATGTCCGTCGGCGAGGCCCCGTTCGCGCGCAACATGCCCAGAGGCGTTGGACGCTCTGGAAACGAGCACGGCCAGCGTCTCGCATGCGCGCAGTCCCGCGACGATGGCCTCATTGTAAGCTTCGCCCGGCCTGATCGCGTCCGGCGCGATCCAAACGCCGACTCACGCCGCCCGCAAGGCGTCTGCGACCTGCTGCGCAATAACCGCGCCGTCCGTGGAATGCGAAACGACAATCTGAGGCATGCGCCATGTCCCACTCAGATATGCAAAGGCCGACCATAAGCTGCGAGCACGCTTTCGTGCATCATTTCCGACAGCGTCGGGTGCGGGAAGACAGTTTCCATGAGCTCAGCCTCGGTGAGCTCGCCCTGCCGCGCGATGCAATAGCCCTGGATCAGTTCGGTGACGCCTTCACCGGCCATGTGCGCGCCGAGAAGTTCGCCGGTTTGTTCGTCAAAGATCGTTTTCACGATCCCTTCCGGCTCGCCCAGCGCGATCGCCTTGCCGTTGCCGATGAATGGAAACTTTCCAACCTTAAGCTTGCGGCCCGTCTTCTTCGCGGCTTCCTCTGTCATGCCGACGCTGGCCACCTGCGGATGACTATACGTGCAGCCCGGCACATTCCACGGATCGAACTTGTGCGGCGGTGCCTTGCCCTGCATGCCCTCCACAACGATCACGCCCTCATGCATCGCCTTGTGCGCCAGCCAGGGCGGCCCGGTGACATCGCCGATGGCATAGAGCCCCGGCACATTCGTCTTGCCGAAACCGTCGACCACGATGTGTGTCTTCTCGACCTTCACGCCCAGCTGCTCAAGCCCAAGATTCTCGACATTGCCGACAATGCCGATGGCGAGGATCACCTTGTCCGCCTTCACTGTCTGCGCGCCCTCCTTCGCCGCCACCTCTGCCGTCGCGACGCCCTTGTCGACCTTCAGCGACTTCACCTGCGCTGACGTGAGAAACTTGATGCCCTGCTTGCCGAGCTGTTTCAGCATGAACGCGGAGATCTCGGCATCCTCCACCGGCAGGATACGATCCAGCGCCTCGACCACCGTCACGTCCGCGCCGAGCGTCCGATAGAAGCTCGCAAACTCAATGCCTATGGCGCCCGATCCGATCACAAGGAGCTGCTTTGGCATCTCCGTCGGCACCATCGCCTCCCGATACGCCCAGACCGTCTTGCCATCCACCTTCAGTCCGATATCCGGAATCTCCCGCGCCCGAGCGCCGGTCGCCAACATGACACTCTTCGCTGTGTATTTGCCCTCACCCTTCCCCTTCTCGACGATGACCGTCGGTGCAGCGGCGCCCTTCTCCAGCCGCGCCGTGCCCACCAGCACATCTATCTTGTGTTTCTTCATCAGGAAGGTGACGCCGTTCGACAGCTGCTGCGCCACGCCCCGCGAGCGCTTCACCACCGCGTCCATCATCACCTTTGGATTCTCGACCGAGAGCCCATAATCCTTCGCATGCGTGATGAGATGAAACACCTCGCTCGATCGCAGCAAGGCCTTGGTCGGGATGCAACCCCAGTTGAGGCAGATGCCGCCAATCTCCGCCCGCTCGACGATGGCCGCCTTCATGCCCAGCTGCGAGGCACGGATCGCCGCAACGTATCCGCCCGGCCCCGAGCCTATGACGATTAGATCGTAGGAAGCCTTGGCGTCGGCCATGTTGAGCGCTCACGATTTGCGGTTCTTGAGGTCAGTCCAGGCCTTCTGCGCCGCCGCCGCGTTCTCTTCCGTCGTCTCGTAGAGATCGGCCGTGCAGACATATTCGTTCGGTGTATCGCGCTCTGCCGCCTCGATGCGCCCGGCCTCCGAAGCAGCTTCAGCCATCAATGAGTCAGGCGCGCCTGCCGCCTTCAGGTCCGCCATGAAGGCCGTCTTCACCGCCATGTTCGGCTCGCCGCATTTGGTCCCAAGCAGTTCGCGATACGAGAGCGGCGTCACTATCGGCGAAAGTTCTGCCATCGTCAGCTTCGCGGCTGGCCCCGGCGCCGGAGCGCAACACGCCAGAAACGCACAGAGCGAAACGGCAAATCCTGATCCCACGTGAGCCAACGACACCTCCCGATCAGTCCTTCGCGCCTCTGCTGCGCACGTCTCTCAACGCCTTGCGCACAGCGGCGCCCGACCAGACAAACCAGACGACGCCGATGACGAGAAGCGCCGCGGCCACAACGATCCTGCCCGAGCCAGGCGTGAGGCCCAGCACGCCGACAAAGAAGAAATCGCCGAACGTCGCGAACAGCGACAGCACCAAGGCGGTCGCGGCGATCAGGAGTTTCACGCGAAGCGACATCAGAGCAGCATCGCTTCAGGTGTTTCCACGAATTGCTTGAATGTGGCGAGCCAGCGGGCACCGGTTGCGCCATCAACCACGCGATGGTCGCAGGTAAGTGTCACGGTCATCATAGTGGCGATCTCGACTTTGTCGCTCTTCGCCACCGCGCGTTTCTCGCCTGCGCCCACCGACAGGATCATCCCCTCCGGCGGGTTGAGGATCGAGGCGAACTGTCGGATGCCCATCATGCCGAGGTTCGAGATCGAGAACGTGCCGCCCATGTATTCCTGCGGCTTCAGCTTCTTGTCGCGCGCCCGCGCCGCCAGGTCCTTCATCTCCGCCGCGATCTGGGCAAGCCCCTTGCTCTGCGCATCGCGCACCACCGGCGTGATGAGGCCACCCGGGATGGCGACAGCCACCGAAACATGCGCCGATTTGTGCTGCGCGACGCCCCTGTCAGTATAGCTGGCGTTGGCGTCCGGGTGGGCCATCAGCGCCATGGCGGAGGCCTTGATCAGCATGTCGTTGACCGAGACCTTCGTGCCGGATGCGGCCGCCGCCTCGTTGATCCGCACGCGCGCGGACAGCAGGTGATCGATCTCGAGATCGATCGTCAGCGGGAAGTGCGGCACCTGCATGAAGGATTGCGTAAGACGCCGCGCGGTGACCTTTCGCACGCCATCGAGCGGGATGAGTTCGTAGCTCTCAGGCGCATAGACGCGATCGTCGAGCAGCGCAGGTTCGATGAGACTGGTCACACCGCCGCCGGCCGCCGGCGCCTGTTTCGCGCCGCCCTTCGGCGCTTTCAGCACATCGGCCTTTATGATGCGGCCGTGCGGGCCAGAGCCTTTCAGCGCGAGCAGATCGACCCCTTCCTGCTTGGCGAGACGCTTCGCAAGCGGCGAGGCCCGCAGTCTGGGACCGCCGGGCGCCTGCCCGGCATCCTTTGCGACCGCGGGCGCAGACGCCGCCTGCGGCGACGCTGCCGGCCGGGAGGCCGGCGGCCCCGGATCAGGCTTCGCCTCGGCCTTCGGCACCGCCGGTTTTGGCGTAGCGCCGCCGCCATCGCCATCGAGCTCGGCGATCACGGCATTGACCTTCACGCCCTGCGCGCCTTCTTCGACCAGCAGCTTCGTAACTGTGCCTTCATCGACAGCTTCGACTTCCATCGTCGCCTTGTCGGTTTCGATCTCGGCGATGATGTCGCCGGGCTTCACCTTGTCGCCGACCTTCACATGCCACTTGGCGAGATTCCCCTCCTCCATCGTGGGCGACAGCGCAGGCATGGTGATGGAGGTGGTCACTGCTTATCCGCTTTCAGCTGGCCGCTCAGGTCTCGCTCTTTCCCGATCCGCTCCAGAAAGACACGTTCGATCTCCGCAAGCATCTGTTCAGGCGTGCCGCGCGAGGCGTCATCCTGCTGCATCCCACGCACCGCGTGGCTCGCTATGTCGGCGATGATGTTGCCCCACATCTCCGGTTCAGCTTCCGGGTCCGTGCCGCCGATGTTGAGCGTGACATGATCGCTTTGATTGCAGATCCAGAACCGAACGAACTCGATCGCGTCGGTCTCCTGATCCTCAAACATGCTGTCCGGAATTTCGAGTTCCGTTACTTCATGCGACATAACAAACCTTCTTCGCCGCCTCGACGATATCCTGCGCGTTCGGGAGCGACAGCTTCTCGAGGTTCGCCGCATACGGTAGCGGCACATCCTTCTGCGCCACGCGCAGCGGCGGGGCGTCGAGATAATCGAACGCATGCTCCACCACAGCCGCCGCGATCTCCGCGCCGACGCCGAAGAAGCGCCAGCCTTCCTCGCAGCAGACGATGCGGTTGGTCTTCTTGACGCTCTCGATGACCGTCTCGGTGTCGAGGGGGCGCAGCGAGCGCAGGTCGATAACTTCCGCCTCGATGCCCTGCCCGGCCAGGTCCTCGGCGGCTTCGAGCGCAAACTTCACCATGCGCGAATGCGCGACCAGCGTGACGTCCGAGCCTTCTCGGCGGATGCGCGCCTTGCCGATGGGCAGGACGAAATCGTCGACCTCTGGCACGTCGAACTCGATGCCGTACATCAGCTCATGCTCGAGAAACACGACGGGGTTCGGATCGCGGATTGCGGCCTTCAGGAGGCCCTTGGCGTCGGCGGCGTCATACGGCGCAAGCACTTTCAGACCCGGGATCTGGCCATACCAGGCGGAGAAATCCTGGCTGTGCTGGGCACCCACGCGGCTGGCTGCGCCATTGGGACCGCGGAACACGATGGGGCAGCCCATCTGGCCGCCGGACATGTAAAGTGTCTTGGCCGCCGAGTTGATGATGTGGTCGATGGCCTGCATCGCGAAGTTGAACGTCATGAACTCGACGATGGGCTTTAAGCCGCCGAACGCCGCGCCGACGCCGAGACCGGCAAAACCATACTCGGTGATGGGCGTGTCGATGATGCGGCGGTCGCCGAACTCTTCCAGCAGGCCGCGCGAGACCTTGTAGGCGCCCTGGTACTGGCCGACTTCCTCGCCCATGAGGAAGACGCGCTCGTCGCGGCGCATCTCCTCGGCGATTGCATCGCGCAGCGCATCGCGAACAGCGGTCTTCTTGTAAGTGACGCCTTCCGGCAGTGCCGGATCGTGCAGGCCCTCGGCTGCGGCAACCTTCTGCTCCGGCGCGCGCAGGCGATGGCCGTCATTGCGGGCCTTCTGTTCCGTGGCACCGTCGTCCGGCTTGCCGCCGGCTGCATCGGCCTTTGCGTCAGTACGCGTCTGCGATTCAGCTTCCTTAGCGGGCGATTTGCCTTTGCCGCTCGTCTTCGGCATCGGCGCAGCCTCACCGTTTGAAATTTGGGCGATCACCGCATTGACCTTCACGCCCTCCGTCCCGGCCGCGATCATCAGTTTCGAGATCACGCCTTCATCGACGGCCTCGACCTCCATCGTCGCCTTGTCGGTCTCGATCTCTGCGATCACGTCGCCGGGCTTAACGGTGTCGCCTTCCCTCACCAGCCACTTGGCGAGCTTGCCTTCCTCCATGGTGGGCGACAGCGCGGGCATCAGGATGTCGGTCATGATCTAGCGGCTCTCCACCAGCACGTCGGTCCACAGCTCATCTGGATGCGGCTCGGGGCTGTCCTGTGCGAACTGGGCCGAGTCATTCACAATCATGCGGATCTCAGCCTCGATCTTCTTGATGTCGTCTTCGGTGACGTGCTTTGAATCGAGAAGTTTCTTCTTCAGCATCTCGATCGGGTCGTGATGTTCGCGCATCTCCTGCACTTCCTCGCGCGTGCGGTACTTGGCGGGGTCGGACATCGAGTGGCCGCGATAGCGGTAGGTCTTCATCTCGAGGATATAGGGGCCATCGCCCTCGCGCGCACGCTGCACCGCCTTCGCAGCCGCCTTGCGCACGGCCAGGACATCCATGCCGTCGACTTCCTCGCCGGGGATCTCGAATGAGATGCCGCGCTTGTAGAGTTCGGTCTCGGCAGAGGCGCGGGCGATCGACGTGCCCATCGCGTACTGATTGTTCTCGATCACGTAGACGACGGGCAGCTTCCACAGCGAGGCCATATTGAAGGCTTCGTAGACCTGCCCCTGGTTCGAGGCACCGTCGCCGAAATAGGCGACGCATACATTATCCTGCCCCTTGTAACGGTTGGCGAAGGCGAGGCCTGTGCCGAGCGGAACCTGCGCGCCGACAATGCCGTGGCCGCCGAAGAAGTTCTTCTCGCGGCTGAACATGTGCATCGAGCCACCCTTGCCACGGGCATACCCGCCCTCGCGGCCGGTGAGTTCCGCCATCACGCCACGCGACGTCATCCCGCAGGCCAGCATGTGGCCGTGGTCGCGATAGCCAGTGATCACCTGGTCGTCGGGATCGAGCACCGATTGCACGCCGACGACGACGGCTTCCTGGCCGATATAGAGGTGGCAGAAGCCGGCGATCAGACCCATGCCGTAGAGCTGGCCAGCCTTCTCCTCGAAACGCCGGATCAAAAGCATGTCGCGATAAAACTGAACCAATTCAGCCTTTTGCGGTTCTGACACCGGTTTCCTACTCTTCGCCCCGCTCTTCTTCGCCGCCATCGCGTGGAATCCCTGCTGTGTCAGGAGAGAATAAAGGGCGATCGGGCCCTGATCCTAGCTTATCACGCGATTGGATCGCGAGTTCCACACTGATTTCGCGAATATTTCAGCGGACCGCTACCAGGATCTCGTCGGGACGGACGTAGGACAGCCGGGTGCGGGCAATTTCCTCGACATAATCGAGGTCCAGCGTGCGGTCGCGAAGGCGTTCAAGCGAAATCTCAAGTGTGGCGCGCTCGGCCTTGAGCATGTCGATCTCGGCCATCAGCTTTTCTTCCTCCTGCTGGAGGCTGCCCCACGCGGCAAGGCCCTGCTCGCCAGCGATGGCGTGATAGGAAAAGTAAAGGATCAACGCGGCAATGGCGCCGGGCAGAAGAACAGCCTTGCCAGTCTTCAAAGCCCCTTCAATCACCGCTGCCAACACTCCCATCCACCCCGCGCGCCAAAGCGACATCACCGCGAGACGGTTAACCCGTCATGAAGGGCGTCGAAATCCAGCAAAACGTGGCGTCGCCTGCTCGGCCGCGGCCTTGTAGATTCGCTCTACGGCGAACAGCGAGGTCTCTAACGGCGCCGCCAGATGAATCGTTTGTGACCGGTCAGGCGATCTTCATGCGCTGGGCCATAACCTGCCGCGATGAGTCGTCTCGCGCGAGCCGCGGACCGATACGCTCGGTCGCTATCCTCACGATCTGGTCGACATCAATTGTTGCGCATTGGATACGAATGCTGGGACATGGGAGAGCCCCAGGGACGCACTCGAATTCCGGTGATGGGTCCCGGAAAGCCGCTGTGCGGCTTCCGGGATGACAATCATGACGGCTTGCTGGAATCCTAGAAAGGAATTTCGTCGTCGAAGTCGGGACGGGAGAAATCTTCTGAGGGGCCCTTGCCGCCCTTGGCTTTCGCACCCGCATTGCGGGCCGGAGCGCGGTCTTCGTAGCCACCGCCGGCCCCTGCGCCAGCGCTGCCGCCTTCGCTACGGCCGTCGAGCATGGTGAGCGTCGAGCCGAAATTTCGAAGGACGACCTCGGTCGAGTATTTGTCGTTGCCGTCCTTGTCCTGCCATTTGCGGGTTTCGAGCTGGCCCTCGATGTAAACCTTCGAGCCCTTCTTGAGATACTGCTCGACGATGCGGACGAGACCTTCGCTGAAGACCACGACGCGGTGCCACTCGGTCTTTTCCTTGCGCTCGCCGGAGTTCTTGTCACGCCAGCTTTCGGACGTGGCTATCGAGAGGTTCGCGATCGAGCCGCCTGAGGGCATCTGCTTGATCTCCGGGTCACGACCCAGATTGCCGATGAGGATTACCTTGTTGACCGAACCGGCCATGGTCGTCTCCGTTCTCCATTCCGGCCCCGGCCGAGCTCGCTCGATCCGCTCCGGTTCCTGACACAGGACGGGCACCCTAAGGCTGCCCGCCACTCCATGCGACACACGAAACTCCCTCCCGTCCCCGCCATCCACACAAAACGGCGGCGCAGCAGCGCTTCAAGTTCGCTCTTTGTTCTTTCACGAAACAGGACAAGGCGCAAGGCATACGTTCCACACGCCACCCCTCAACCTCTTGGAGCGTGCTCAATCTCTTGGAGCGCGCTCAATCGCGCGTGCAAAAACCGCGAGGTCCACATTCCCGCCCGACAGCACCACCAGAACCGGGCCGCGCTCCGCGAAGTGCGCGCGGTTGTTGAGCAGCACAGCCAGGCCGTTTGCGCCGCCCGGCTCAACGACCAGCTTCATGTGATAAAACGCGAAGCTCATCGCATCAAGCAACTGATCATCGCTCGCCGTGAACCCTCCCCGCACGCGACGCTTGTGGATTTCGAATGTTAGTGCGCCCGGCTCCGGCGACATCAATGCATCCGCGATGGAGCGGATACCCGGCGCATTGCTGACAATCTGCTTCGCCGCCAGCGACCGGATCAGGTCGTCATGCCCGTCGGGCTCGGCGACATAGACGTCGGTGTCGGGCGACACCCCCTCGAACGCCACCGCCATCCCCGCGAGCAGCCCCCCGCCCGAGGCACTGCAGATCAGGCTACCGAACCTGAAGCCCATCTTCTCGGCATCCCGGGCCGCTTCCAGGCCTGCGGTCCCCTGCCCCGCCATGATCCAGCTGTCGTCGAACGGCCGCACCGTCGTCGCCCCGCTCTTGACTGCAATCTCCGCCGCGATCGCCTCGCGACTATCCTTCACCCGGTCATACAGCCGGACATCCGCCCCGCGCCGTCGCGTGGCTTGGATCTTAGACGCCGGCGCGTCCGACGGCATCACGATCGTTGCCTTCATCCCGAGCAAGCGCGTACTCTCGGCCACGCCTTGCGCATGGTTGCCCGACGAGAAGGCGACCACCCCTTTTCTGCGATCCGCCTCGGGAATCCGGCTGATACGATTCCACGCCCCACGCATCTTGAACGAACCTGTCCGCTGCAGTGTTTCGGGCTTGATCCACACCGGCGCGCCCACCACTTCATCGAGCGCATCGAACCGCAACAGCGGCGTCCGCACGGTGACGTGTTTCACACGCAGCGCCGCGTCCTCGATATCGGCAAGGGTCGGCAGGTCGCGCAGCGGATCGGTGATCATGGGGTCACGCGTCGGTCAGCCTGTGAGAGCTGCCGCATTCCCGGACAGCCCCGCCTTTGCCTCATCATACTCGCGCTTCAGCTGCGCGACATACTCGCCTGCGCTCATCCGCACCTTCACGCCGCCAACGCCCTGACCTGCGCCCCATACCTCTTTCCACGCCTTCGCCTTTGAACCCTCGCCTGACTGGAAGCTCATCGACGCCTTGTCCCCATCGGGAAGACTATTCGGGTCCATGCCCGCCTTCGCGATCGACGGCGCGAGATAATTGCCGTGCACGCCGGTGAAAAGACTTGAGTAGATTATGTCCTTCGCGGCACTCGCGACGATCATGTCCTTGTAGCCATCTACCGCGCGCGCCTCATGCGTCGGGATGAAGGCCGAACCGATATAGGCAAAGTCCGCGCCCATGGCTTGCGCCGCCAGAACCTGACGCCCGTTCGAGATCGATCCGGACAGCGCCAGCGGCCCATCGAAAAATTCACGAATCTCACTTATCAGCGCGAAAGGCGATAGCGTACCCGCATGCCCGCCTGCTCCCGCACACACGGCAATCAGCCCGTCCGCGCCCTTCTCCAGCGCCTTGTGCGCGAACACGATGTTGATGATGTCGTGCAGCACGATCCCGCCATAGGACTGGATCGCCTGGTTCACCTCTGGCCGCGCGCCCAGCGAGGTGATCACCATCGGCACCTTGTGTTTCACACAGAGCGCAAGGTCTTCCTCGATCCGGTTGTTCGACTTGTGGACGATCAGGTTCACCGCATACGGCGCGATCTTCGCCGCCGGGTTCGCCGCCCGCGCGCGGGCCAGCTCCTCATTGATCTGGCTCAGCCACTCGTCCAGCTGTTCGATCGGCCGCGCATTCAGCGAGGGAAAAGACCCGACCACCCCGGCCTTGCACTGGGCGAGCACAAGATCGGGATTGGAGATGATGAAAAGCGGGGACCCGATCACCGGGATCGAAAGCTGGTTCGCCAGGCTGGCCGAAATCGCCATGAAGATTTCCAATGCTGCTCGGCGAGAGGTCCGCCCGACCCCGACCATAGCGGCCGGTCCGGTTGCCGCAATGCTGTCATTGCGCCGCAAACCTTCGACGCTCCGGTCCCTTGACGCGGGGCGAACCGGATGCCTGATGGCCCCGGAGTTTTCGCGAGAGATTCATGGCCGACGAGCTGCCCCTTTCAGCCGAATTCCCGCGCGCCGATGAGGCGCAGTGGCAGGCGCTGGCCCAGAAGGCGCTCGACGGCGCACCCTTGTCCAGGATCACGACCAAGACTGAGCACGGGGTGCCCGTGAAGCCTCTTTATCGCGCGCCAGACTGGGAGGACGACGCGTCGGGTCTACCGGGCCTTGCGCCCTTCATCCGCGGTGCCAGCGCCACCAAGGACGTCTATCTCCCGTGGGATATCCGCCAGGTCGTCTCGCATCCCGATCCGGTCATCGCAGCCGATCAGGTTATGGAAGCCCTCGAGGGCGGCTGCTCTTCCGTCGAACTCCGCGTCGATGCTGCCGGCGAGCACGGCGTGGTGGCACGCTCCGCTGCGGACGTTCAGAACATCCTGCGCTTTGTCCGGCTCGACCTAGCCACCGTGGCCCTGGAAGCCGCAGGCGCCTCCACGGCGCAGGGCATCGAACTGGCAGCGCTCCTCGCTGCCTCGCATGTCACGCGGCCCGCCTCATCTGTGCAGATCGCCTTCAATGTCGATCCCATCGGCGCCCTCGCCCGCACCGGCGCGCTGCCGGGTCGCGCTGATGACGAGCTGGCGCAAGCCGCGCTTTTCGCGCGCGACACGGCCTCGGAGTTTTCGCTCGCAACCACCATCCGCGCCGACTCCCGCCCCGTGCACGAAGCTGGCGGAACCGAAGTACAGGAACTCGCCTATCTGATCGCCGCAGGCACCGAATACGTTCGCGCGCTGATGACGGCGGGTATGGGCGCCGAGGCCGCCTGCCGGCAGATCCTGTTCACCGCCAGCGTTGGCGCCGACTACCAGGTCGAGATGTCCAAGCTCCGCGCCGCCCGCCGCATGTGGTCACGCGTCGCCACGGCGTTCGGAGCATCGGGCGCGATGAAGCTGCAGGCTGTCAGTTCGCGCCGCATGCTCACGCGGCGCGATCCCTGGGTGAACATCCTGCGCAATACTGCAGCCTGCTTCGCCGCTGGCGTCGGCGGTGCCGACATCGTAACCATCCGCAACTTCACCGACGCGATGGGCCTGGCGAGCAAGCTCGCCCGCCGCCTTGCCCGAAATACGCAGATAATTGCGCAGGAAGAATCCAGCCTTGGCCGCGTCGTCGATCCGCCAGGCGGCGCATGGGCCGTCGAAAAGCTGGGGGACGATCTGGCAAACGCCGCCTGGGAGCTGTTCCAGCAGATCGAGCGCGAGGGTGGACTGCTCAAGGCGCTGCAGCTCGGCACCTTCCAGGCCGGCGTCGCGGACGCCCGCGCAGCGCGCTTCAAGGCAGCAGCGAAACGGAAGGAACCGGTCACCGGCGTCACGGATTTCCCCCTGCTGCAGGAAGAAGTCCCGAGCATCGAGACGGTCAACCTGCCGGCCATCGTCCGTCGCGCCGCTGAAGCCTCCGGCCGCGCGCCAACCAACCGTGCATGGGCCGCGCTGCGCCTCGCTGCGACCGACAAGGCGACGCTGGCGGACCTGTCGCGTACGACCAAGGAAGACGGGGCAGAGGCCGACCCGTTCTGGCCCATCCGGCTTGCCGAACCCTTCGAGCGCCTGCGCGACCTTGCCGACCAGCGCGCAACAGCGGGCCGTCCGCCGCGCATCGCGCTGGCAGCGATCGGCCCGCTGGCTGAGCACGCAGCACGCTTGCAATTCGCACAGAACTTCTTTGCCGCTGGCGGTATCGACGCTGCCCCGCTGACCGGAGACATCGCCGCCCTCGCGCAAGGCCTCAAACAGTCCGGCGCGTCGATGGCCTGCCTTTGCGGATCGGACAAGCGCTATGCCGAAGAGGCGGTCGCGGCCGCGAAAGCCCTGAGAGCCGCGGGCGTCTCGCGCCTCTATCTTGCCGGTAAGCCCGGTGATCGTGAACAGGAACTCCGCGCGGCGGGTGTCGACGAGTTCATCCATGTTGGCGTCGACGTGCTGGCGAGCCTCGAACTCGCGCACGCCGAACTCGGGCTGATGCGATAGCCTCGCAGCCCCGGGCTGGGCGCTGGCGCTACACGGCCTATCTGCAGGATCTGCCGAACACGGAGATACTCCTTGCGTTTGATTGGGCTTCTTGGTTTCGCGGGTCTCCTCGCATCCTGCGGCGGCACCACGCCGACCTCGGCAGTCGAACAGCAACCAGGCAATGATGCAGCCCCCGCCCGCGGCACCGCAGTTGCGCAGGGCCAGCCCAACAAAACCGACGCCGTCCCGGCTTTCCCGGGACAGACCCGCGCGCCTGAATCACAATCCGGCGTGACACTGAAGGTGGAGACCATCGCAGACGGCATCGATCATCCGTGGGGCTCAGCCATACTTCCCGATGACGGCGCGATCCTTGTAACGTCAAAGGCAGGTAAGCTGTGGCTCGTCGCTCCCGGCAAGCCCAAGGCTGAGATCGTCGGCGTTCCCCGTGTCGACGCCCGCGATCAAGGCGGCCTGCTCGACATTTCGGTTGGCCCGGATTTCATGACCGCCCGCACGATCTATTTTTCGTTCTCCGAAGACCGCGGCGGTGGCAAGAACGGAACAAGCCTCGCCAAAGCCACGCTCTCGGCCGACCGCAGCAAGCTTGAGAATGTGTCCACCATTTTCAGGCAGGAACCTGCCTGGGCGTCTACCGCGCACTACGGGTCCAACATCGAGTGGGACTCGTCCGGCAACCTCTACCTCACACTCGGCGAACGCTCCGATCCCGAGCCGCGCCGACTGGCGCAGGATCTCAATGCGCATATCGGCAAGGTTGTGAAGTTGCGGCCCGATGGGTCACCCGCCGATGGCAACCCTTTCATCGGACAAGCCAATGCGAAGCCCGAAATCTGGAGCTACGGCCACCGCAACGTGCAGGGCGCCGCGATCAATCCTGACACAGGCAGGCTCTGGACAATCGAGCACGGCCCTCGCGGCGGCGACGAGATCAACATTCCGGAGGCCGGCAAGAATTACGGCTGGCCGGTCATCACCTACGGAATTGACTATCCGGGCGGTCCCATTGGCGGGGGGATCACCGCGAAAGATGGAATGGAGCAACCGACCTATTACTGGGATCCGGTCATAGCCCCCGGCGACATGACCTTCTACACTGGCACTCTCTTCCCCTGGAAAGGCGACCTGCTCATCGCGGCGCTGGGGACAACACAGCTCGTGCGTCTCGACATCGAGGGCGACCGGGTCATCGGCGAAGAGCGCCTCATGAGCGACCAGGGCCGCATCCGCGACGTCACTGAGGCGCCAGATGGCGCGCTCTACGTGCTTGTCGACGATGGCGGCAAGGTACTGCGAGTCACGCCGCAGAGCTGATCAGCGATTGCGATACGTCGCGCGCTCGCAGTTCTGATACTTGAACGTGTCGCTAACGGCGGTCGGCGCGCCGCACAGGCCATAGTTCGACGTATTGTCCGGAAACCGCGGCATCGGCGCAAGCGCCGCAGTCGGGATCCAGCCCCGCAGCGGTGCGGCAGTGCGCGACGCCCCGCCTTCCTGCGTGACCACTTTCGTCCAATCGCCTGACGTCTCAAGCCGCCGCACATTTCTGTCCTTGACCAGCGTCGCCAGCGACGCAGCGCCGGGATTGAGATCCTGCACCAGCTCCGTGTTGGCGCGCAGGAACGCGCGCGCCTCGAACGCCGCCTGCGTCGGGGCCACGTCATGGGATGTCGTCGCCGCGCCCCCCGCACTCCACTGTCCGACATATCCGCGAGAGGAGGGGTTCGCGATGTTGGTGTCGATACCATAGCCGACTTCCGGCGGCGTAATGTCGAGGGCGTTCTGGAACATCGTCCACTGCCCGGTATTGTAGAACGCCTGCGTGCCTGAATGCCCTGTCGACCCAGACAGCCAGAAATACTGCACAAGTCCCTTCTCGCGAACCGCATTGCAGAGGCACCCGTTCGAATAGATGCCGATGGCGATGCCCGACCCCTCGAACGCGCGCTTCACGTCCTCGAAATACCTGATGATCGGATCGCGCATCGCCTGATAAGGCCAATCTGCGTCCACCCCGAAATAGATCGCCGACCCTTCCGGCTGCCCCGCCGCTTCCGCCTGGCGCAGCGCCTGCTCGGCGTCCTCCTTGCCCCAGTTGTTCTCGAACGTGCGGAAACAGTGGTTGAAATGCTGAAACACGCTGCCGATCGACAGTCCCTCGCCGAGGATGATCCGCGCTTCCTCGGGCTGGAGGTCCTTGCCCGGCAGGCTCGGCGGCACGTGGGAGTAGTAGCGGAAGACGGTCCGCGCGCCGTGGTTGGCTAGCGCCCGCGCCTTCGCCGCATCCAGGCGCGCAGCCGTATCAGTGATCAGCGGAAAGGCTGATCCCGCAACCGCGGCTGTGGACGGCGTCGCAGGTGTAGACGGAGGCGTAGGGGTCGCCGGACCGGTGGCAGTATGCGTCGATGGCACCGACGGTTCAGCGGTCGTACAAGCCGCGACGGCCAGCGCCGCTCCAGACGTATGCAGAAATTGCCGCCGCGACCAGACCATCTACAACCTCCCCTTCGCCGCAGCGACTCCTGGTTTACCGGGCCCTCAGCGGCGCATAGCCAAGATGCATGCCCGCATCGATGATCATGAACTCACCGGTCACGTGGCGGCTCTCCGGTCCAGCAAAGAACAGGATCGAATCGGCGATATCCTCCGGCATCGATGCCACTCTCAGCGGCACGGTTCTGGCGACATTCTCCGCCGTCTGCGACTCGACATCGTTGCCCTGATACTTGGTGAACCATCCGGAACCGATGTAGCCTGGGCAAACCGCATTCACCCGGATACTTGGAGCCAGCGCCCGCGCGAGGCTCAACGTCATCGTGTTCAGCGCACCCTTGGTCGCGGCGTAGGCGATGGATGACCCGATCCCCGTCACGCCAGCGATCGACGAGACATTCACCACCGACCCCTTGCCGCTTGCCGCCAGATGCGGCTGTGCCGCACGCGTCATCTGGTATACGGCAACGACGTTGACCCGGTAGAGAGTCAGGAAGTCGTCCGCATCCAGCGCATCCAGATCCGTATGCTTGGCGAACTTCGTGATGCCCGCGTTGTTCACCAGCACGTCAACGCCGCCGAACCTCGCGACCGCCGCCGCCACCAGCGCACGGCAGTCGCTGTCCTCGCCGACATTGGCCTTCACTGCGAACGCTTCGACGCCCAGCGCATTACACTGCGTCACAACATCGGTCGCAGCATCCGCGCTCGAATTGTAGTTGATACAGACATTCACCCCGCGTCGCGCCAGCCCCAGAGCCGTCGCAGCGCCCAACCCCGTGCCGCCGCCCGTGACGATCGCGCGCTTGCCCAGCATCGAATTCACGTCGGCCATTGATCGCTCCCTTGTCTGTGCGACCGGCATAGCAAGGCGGGACGCAAAGACAAACCGGCCGGCGAAATCATCGCCTGCCGATCCGATCGGGTATGGCGCTATCTGCCGCCGCCGGGACCTTGGCCCATGCGAAGCGCCATGAACTGTTCCTTGGTGACAAAGCCGTCGCCATCCTGGTCGACACGGCTCGACCAGATCTGGTCCGCCATCGCCTGCGCGCGCTCAGGGAGGCTTGAGACGAACTCGGCTTTGTCCAGCTTGCCATCCTTGTTGGCGTCAGCCGCAACAAAGCGCGCCTGGCGCTGTTCCGGTGTCGGGGGCGTGCCGCCCGGCTGCGCCATGGCGCTGCCGGCTGCCAGACCCGAAACAACCGCCGCAGCAGCAAATGTCATGAGGTTCATGATCCGTCTCTCCTTTGCCCGCTCGGGCGATTGTTTCCACTGATCGCCCGGCAAGCCGGCTGATCGCAAGCTTCAACGGCAGCTTGGCAAGCCGCCGTCGCAGCGCGAGGGTTCGTGAACTGTGCAATGAGCCGCGCCGGATGAACGCAGGCTGACCGCTTCGCCGTTGCGAAGGCTTCATGGCCGGAGATCGCGGTGCTAGGGATGATCCCGAGTCCGACGTCCGGAGCGCTTATGGCCCTGTCTTTCCCCGATTTCACCCAGCTGCCGCTTGGCGAGTTGACGCCCGGGGCCGATCTTGGCGCGTGGTCAAAGCTGGCCGGGGCCGGCGAAACGAAGCTGTGGGACACGCCCGAGGGCATCCGTGTGAAGCCGATGCACACCGCGGCCGACACTGCTGGCTTGGACTTCCTCGATGACTTTCCCGGCATTGCCCCATTCGGCCGTGGGCCCTACCCGACCATGTACACCAACCAGCCGTGGACGATCCGGCAGTACGCTGGCTTCTCCACCGCCGAGGACTCCAACGCCTTCTACCGCCGCAACCTCGCCGCTGGCCAAAAAGGCCTCTCCGTCGCCTTCGACCTCGCCACCCACCGCGGCTATGACTCGGACCACCCACGCGTGACGGGCGACGTCGGTATGGCCGGCGTCGCGATCGACTCGATCTACGATATGCGCACGCTGTTCGCGGGCATTCCGCTCGACCAGATGTCCGTGTCGATGACGATGAATGGCGCCGTGCTGCCGGTTCTGTCGCTCTACATCGTCGCCGCCGAGGAACAGGGCGTGCCGCCGGAAAAACTCTCGGGCACGATCCAGAACGACATTCTCAAGGAATTCATGGTGCGGAACACCTACATCTATCCGCCCCGCCCCTCGATGCGGATCATTTCCGACATCTTCGCATACACCTCGCAGAAGATGCCGAAGTACAATTCGATCTCGATCTCCGGCTACCACATGCAGGAAGCGGGCGCGACGGCAGACCTTGAACTTGCCTACACGCTTGCTGATGGAGTCGAGTACATCCGCTCCGGCATCGCCGCTGGTCTCGATGTCGACAGGTTCGCGCCGCGCCTGTCTTTTTTCTGGGCGATCGGAATGAACTACTTCATGGAAGTCGCGAAGATGCGTGCCGCCCGCCTGCTGTGGGCGAAGTTGGTCAAGCAGTTCGATCCGAAGAGCGACAAGTCGCTCTCGCTGCGTACCCACTCGCAGACCTCCGGCTGGTCGCTTACGGCACAGGACGTCTATAACAACGCCATCCGCACGTGCTTCGAGGCGATGGCCGCAGCCGGTGGCCAGACCCAGTCCCTGCACACCAATTCGTTCGACGAAGCGCTAGCGCTCCCGACCGATTTCTCCGCCCGAATCTCCCGCAACACGCAGATCTTCTTGCAGCAGGAAGGTGGTGCCTGCCGCACCATCGACATGTGGGGCGGCTCCTACTACGTCGAACGCCTCACCTACGACCTCGCCCGCAAGGCTTGGGCCCACATCCAGGAAGTCGAAGGCATGGGCGGCATGGCCAAGGCCATCGAGGAAGGCCTACCGAAGCTCCGCATCGAGGAAGCCGCCGCAAAGACCCAGGCCCGCATCGACAGCGGCGTCCAGACCATCGTCGGCGTCAACAAGTTCCGCCTCAACCAAGCCGAAGACGTGCCGGTGTTGAAGGTCGACAACGCCAAGGTTCGCACCATGCAGCTCGACAAGCTTCGGCGCCTCCGCGGCGAACGCGACGAGACCGATGTCGCCCAGTCCCTCCAGGCGATCACCAAAGCTACCGAGTCCGGCTCGGGCAATCTGCTCGAGCTCGGCGTCGCCGCCGCCCGCGCCAAGGCGACCGTAGGCGAGATCAGCTACGCCATCGAGAAGGTCGTCGGCCGCCACCAGGCCGTGATCAAATCGATCCAGGGCGTCTACGCCAACGGCATGGCCGCTCAATCCGGCAAGATCGCGCACGCACGCGCCATGGCGGATTCCTTCGAGAAGTCCGAAGGTCGCCGCCCCCGCATCCTCATCGCCAAGATGGGTCAGGACGGCCACGATCGCGGCCAGAAAGTCGTCGCCTCCGGCTTCGCCGACCTTGGCTGGGACGTTGATATCGGCCCCCTCTTCCAGACCCCGGCGGAAGCTGCCCGTCAGGCCGTCGAGAACGACGTCCACATCGTCGCCGCGTCCTCGCTCGCGGCGGGCCATCTCACACTGGTGCCCGAACTTCGCTCAGCGTTGAACAAGGAAGGTCGCGGTGACATCGCCGTCGTCGTCGGCGGCGTCGTTCCCCCGCAGGACTACGAGGCCCTTCACACTGCCGGTGCCACGGCCATCTTTCCGCCGGGCACCGTCATAGCCGACGCCGCCGTCGAACTGCTCGACAAGCTGAACGGCAAGCTGGGTCACAATTCGAAGAATGCTGCTGCAGGTTGATGTTCGCGCCCTCTGGAACGGGACGGGATGCAGGCTAGTTCACTCTCCACGGAGAACCCCATGAAGCGCCTGATTGTCGCCCTCGCCCTGCTCAGCCTGGCCGCGTGCGCCAGTGCGCCGACACGCTATGGCCCTGCCGCCAACGCCAGCGAGATGGGCTATCGCGAACAGCGGCTTGAGCAGGAACGCTACCGGGTCTCCTTCCGTGGCAACCCGGACCTGAAGGGGCCGCAGGTCGAGGACATGGCGCTCCGTCGCGCAGCGGAGCTCACCATCGAGAACGGATACCAGTGGTTCAACGTGGTCAGCCGCTACACGGACCTCGCAGGCGGTAGCTACAGCCCGACCGGCCCGACCGTCGGCATCGGCGGATCAAGCGGCTCCTTCGGATCCGGCATCGGCGTGGGGGTTGGCTTCAATTTCGGCGGAGACAGCCGCCAGTTCGAGTCGACGCTCGAGATTCTCATGGGCCGCGGCGCCAAGCCGGCCGATCCCAACGCCTACGACGCGCGGCAGGTCCTCAACCGGCAGATGTAACGGCGCCCCGCACAGCCTTCCACGCCGCCAGCATCGCTGCAGCCGAGCAATCCACATCCGCCTCTGTCGTGTTCTCGTTGGTCACCGACACGCGCATGACCTGCCGCCCGCGCCAGTGCGCGCCGCCAACAAAGCACACACCATCCGCCTGCACCTTCGTGATGGTCGCCTGCGTCTCTGAATCGTTGCCGAAATGGACCGCAACCTGGTTCAGCACCACGTCGTTGAGAATCTCCGCGCCCGCCGCAGACAGGATCAGCGCCATCCGCCGCGCCAGCGCGCAGTGTCGCGAAACCATCTCCGCTATCCCGCGTCGCCCCAGCAGCCGGATCATCGCCCACGTCGCAAACCCGCGCGCCCGCCGCGACAGCTCCGGCACATAATCCGCCGGCACGCGCACGCCACTGGCCGCGCTCGGCAGATAGCTCGCCGCAATCTGCATTGCGCGAAGATGCGCCTCGCGATGCTTCACGATCGCGTACGCCGAGTCATACGGGGTCTGCAGCCATTTGTGCCCATCCACAGACCATGAGTCCGCCAGCTCGATCCCGGCCACGAGCGCGCGATGCGTCTCCGTCACGCCCGCCCACAGCCCGAACGCGCCATCGATATGCAGCCATGCCTTTTTTGCCGCGCACGCCGCCGCAACCTGCCTGAACGGATCGAACGCCCCCGAGTTGATATGCCCCGCCTGAGCGATCACGATCACCGGCCCGCTCGCTTTGGAAATCGCCGCGACAGCCACATCCGCCAGCATCGCGCCATTCGCATCGACATCGACCTTCACCAGTCGACGTTCGCCGAAGCCGAGATACTTCAGCCCCGCGAAAATCGTAGAATGCGCCTCTGCGCCGAGGATCACCGTGATCGGCGGCGAACCCGCCATCCCGTCGGCCTCAAGATCCCATCCTGCGCGGCGCAGCACGTCAGAACGCGCAGCCGCAAGGCAGGTGAAGCCCGCCATCGTCGCGCCGGTTACGAACCCGACTGAAGCGTCGCGCGGCAGATCCATCAGCTCAAGCAACGCGGTGGCCGCGGCAGCCTCGACAGCCGACGCGGACGGCGTCGCGAAATGGTTCGCCGTGTTCTGCCCCCAGGCCGAGGTCAGCCAGTCCGCCGCAACGCCTGCCGGGTTGCTGCCGCCGATCACCCAACCGAAGAACCGTGGTCCCGTCATCGCTGCGAGACCGGGTTCGGCAATGTCGATCAGCTCGCTGATCACTCGTTCCGCAGGGGCGCCCTCGCGAGACAGGTCCAATGCAAAGCGCGCCACCTGCTCTTCATACGAGGCCTTCGGCGCATGCCGCCGCTCGCCATCCCCCGCTCGCCGCTGCGCTGCATACTCCGCAACTCGCGCATACAACGCCGTCAGACCCGCATCAGTCATGAACACACCTTTCCGATGCGCATGAGCTACCACGCCGCGCCGGATCGTTCAGCGCGAAAGAACCACAAGCCGGCGATGAGGGCGACTAGGCCGCAGCGACCGGATGCGCATAGGGCGTCGACTTCACGATCTCCAGCTCTTCTGGCGTCATCTCCGCCGGCACGTTGGCGAACAGCGGCGTCGAAAGATAGCGCTCACCCGTGTCCGGAAGCATCGCGAGCACGTTGGCACCCTTGTGCGCCGTCTTGGCGACTTCCACAGCCGCGGCGAATGTTGCGCCGGATGTGATGCCGACAAAGATGCCCTCCTTCGTCGCCAGCTCCTGGCTGCACTTCATCGCATCCGGGTTCGACACGGTCAGGATCTTGTGCACGCGCGACAGGTCCACCTCGCCCGTCAGCTTCGGGATGAAGTCCGGCGACCAGCCTTGCATCGGATGCGGCTTCCATGCTGGGTGCCCCGCCGCCGCCGTGCCATCAGGATTGCGCTGCTGCGACTGCCCGCTCGACAACATCGGCGCGTCAGACGGCTCGCACACCACAATCTTCGTCCGCGGGCTCTCCCGCGTCAGCACGCGCGTCACGCCATTCAACGTGCCCCCCGTGCCAAAACCCGTCACGAAATAGTCCAGCCCGATATCCTTGAAGTCTGCGACGATCTCCGGACCCGTGGTCTTCTCGTGATAGGCTGGGTTTGCCTCGTTCTCGAATTGTCGAGTCATGAACCAGCCGTGCGCCTTGGCCAACTCGGTAGTCTTGTTGATCGCGCCCGTCGCGCGCAGCGCCGCCGGCGTCAGTAGAACCTTCGCGCCGAGGAACCGCATCAGCTTCCGCCGCTCGACCGAAAAGCTCTCCGGCATCACGATTACCAGCGGATAGCCCTTGGCGGCGCACACCATGGCTAGCCCGATGCCGGTATTGCCCGACGTCATCTCCACCACCGTCTGCCCCGGCTTCAGCTCCCCGGATTTTTCGGCAGCCTCGATCACGCCCAGCGCCAGCCTGTCCTTGACCGACCCAAGCGGATTGAACGACTCAACTTTCACCCAGAGGTTCACGCCCTCGGGTGCCAGTCGATTGATCCTCACCACCGGCGTCCGACCGACGGTGTCCGTGATGGCATTGTAGCGGGTCATTGTCTTTACCTCGTGCTTGCAAGGAAGCTACTCCGGCGCGGCCCCGAAGCAACTGCAGATCGATCGGTGCCAACTGCAGCCCTTTGTGTTGAGCTTGCGCCGGATGAAGCCTTGGACTGGCTATGAATCGGCCAACCTGCCAGAACCACGCACATGGCCAAACCCACCACCGCCTATGTCTGTCAGTCCTGCGGGACGGCCCACGCCAAATGGTCAGGGCGCTGCGAGGCGTGCGGGGCCTGGAACTCGCTGGTTGAAGAGAGCATCGCCTCGCCCCCCGGCGGTCTCGAGGCGCCCAAGTCTGGCGCGAAGACACGCACCGGTACGGTTGAGTTCGCCCCGCTGGACAGCGCAGACCCACCGCCGCCGCGCATCTCCACCGGCATTCCCGAACTAGACCGCGTCTTCGGCGGCGGCATCGCGCGCTCGTCCGCAGTGCTAGTCGGCGGCGACCCGGGTATCGGCAAGTCGACGCTCCTGCTGCAAGCGGCCGCAGCCATGGGCAAGGCCGGCGTGAAGGCCGTCTACATCTCTGGCGAGGAAGCCATCTCCCAGATTCAGGGTCGCGCCCGCCGCCTCGGTGTCAACAATTCGCCTGTGCAACTTGCCGCCGAGACCGACCTGCGCTCTATCCTGAAAGCGCTGAAGGCCGCGGCCCCCGAAGTCATCGTCATCGACTCGGTCCAGACGCTCTGGTCCGACAGCCTGGAAGCCGCCCCCGGCTCTGTTGGCCAGGTCCGTGCCTGCGCACAGGAACTCACCCGCTTCGCCAAGAAGACGGGCGCCGCCGTGATCCTCGTCGGCCATGTCACCAAGGATGGTCAGATCGCCGGCCCCCGGGTGCTCGAACACATGGTCGACGCCGTCTTCTATTTCGAAGGCGAGCGCGGTCACCAGTTCCGCATCCTCCGCTCGGTGAAGAACCGCTTCGGCCCGACGGACGAGATCGGCGTGTTCGAGATGGGCGAGCTTGGGCTCACCGCCGCGCGCGATCCGTCCGCCATGTTTCTCGCCGGTGCCGACACCGAAACCTCCGGCCGGGCCGTCTTCGCCGCGATGGAAGGCTCGCGCCCCGTGCTGGCCGAAGTCCAGGCGCTCGCCGGCCCCGAAGCCGCCGGCAACCCACGCCGCTCCATCGTCGGCTGGGACTCGGCCCGCCTCGCCATGCTGCTCGCTGTGTTCGACGCACGCTGCGGCCTCCGCTTCGGCATGCGCGACGTCTACCTTAGCGTCTCCGGCGGCTATCGCATCACAGAACCCGCTGGCGACCTCGCCGCCGCCGCAGCTGCCGCGTCGGCCCTGCTCGACAAGCCTTTTCCGAGGGGAGCCGTCTTCTTCGGAGAGGTCGCCCTCTCAGGTGCGATTCGTCCTGTCGGCCGCTTGGAACCACGCCTCAGGGAAGCAGCGCGCCTTGGATTCACGACAGCTTTTGTGCCCGCCGGGGCGCCGGAGACGGTCGACGGGATGACCGTCCATGGGCTATCCAGACTGCAGGACCTCGTGGACGTACTTGGCGGAGGGTCCGAGTAAAGGGTCAGTTTGCGATGCCCCCCTGGGTTTTCGATGTCATCATACTTGCCGTGATCGTCCTGTCGGCCGTGATGTCGGCGGGCCGTGGCCTTATTCGCGAGACGTTCTCGATCATCGCGTTCATCGTCGGCCTTCTGGTTGCCTGGCTATGCATCAGGTTTGGCCAGCAGCCGCTCAAGGACATGATCTCGCCTGGCGATCCCTCGATTGTCCCGGCCATGATCCTGTTTCTGGCAGGGTTCTTGGTGTCCTACGCCCTCGCCGCCTTCCTTGGGGCGAGGCTGTCCCGCCTGTTCAACGATTCGCCTGAGATTGGTTTGGTTGACCGCTTTGCCGGCGCGGGGCTGGGCGTCGCAAAGGCCATTCTTGCCTGTATCGGCTTTGTTGTGCTGCTGCATCTAGTCGTTCGCCCCGGAGAAGAGCCGCCGGAGATTGCCAAGAGCTACACCTACCCATATCTGGACAGCGCTGCTGGCCTTGTCGGCGGCGGCCTGACCGGCGTGATCGAGGTTTTCACCGGCCCGGCCGACGCCGCACCAGCCAGCGCCCAAACGACCCAGTAACGATCGACCCGGAGTCGCCATTGGCCAGTCCAGACCCGTTCTTCGACCCCGGACTGGAAGACGACAATTTCCATCCCGGCAAAAAGGATGGCATGGGCCATAAGTGTGGTGTGTTCGGCGTATTCGGGCGCGACGACGCCGCCATCCTCACGGCCCTCGGGCTTCACGCCCTGCAGCATCGCGGACAGGAAGCCTGCGGCATCGTCACTTTCGACGGCAAGGGCGGCACCTTCCGCTCCGAGCGTCATATGGGCCTCGTCGGCGACAGCTTCAGCCATGACAGCGGCGCTGTCGAGCGCCTGCCCGGCCGCGCCGCCATCGGCCACAACCGCTACTCGACGTCGGGCCGTGTCGTGCTGCGCAACATCCAGCCCATCTATGCTGACCTCGCCCATGGCGGCCTGGCCATCGCGCACAACGGCAACCTTACCAACGCCCGCGCTATCCATCACGAGCTGGTGCAGAACGGTGCCATCTTCCAGTCCACCATGGATACCGAAGTCGTCCTACAGCTCACCGCCCGCTCCATGCGCAACCGCATCGAGGACCGTTTCATCGATGCCCTCCGCCAGCTCCAGGGCGGCTATGCCATCGTCGCCCTCACCAACGACAAGCTGATCGGCGCGCGCGACCCGTGGGGCCTGCGCCCGCTCGTCCTCGGCGAGATCGACGGTGCCCCCGTGCTTTGTTCCGAAACCTGCGCGCTTGATGCCATCGGCGCATCCTTCGTCCGCAACATCGACGCCGGCGAAGTCGTTGTCATCGACCGCGAGCGCGTCGAAAGCCTGATGCCATTTCCGCACGTGCGCGCCACACCCTGCGTCTTTGAGTACGTGTACTTCGCCCGCCCCGACTCGATCATGCACGGCCAGTCCGTGTACGAGACGCGGCAGCGCTTCGGCCGCGTCCTCGCCCGCGAATCCCACGTCGATGCCGACCTTATCTGCCCCGTGCCCGATGGCGGCAATCCGGCGGGCCTTGGCTATGCGGAAGCCTCCGGCATCCCCTTCGGTTTCGGCATCATCCGCAACCACTATGTCGGCCGCACCTTCATCCAGCCGACGCAATCGGGCCGCCAGCGCTCCATCTCGCGTAAGCACGCCCCCAACCGCCCAATCCTCGAAGGTAAGCGCGTCGTCCTCGTCGACGACTCGATCGTGCGCGGCAACACCTCGCAGCGCATCGTGCAGATGATCCGCGACGCCGGCGCCAGCGAAATCCACTTCCGCGTCGCCAGCCCCCCGATCAAGCATCCCGACTTCTACGGCATCGACATGCCATCGAAGGAAGAGCTAATTGCGTCCTCGATGACCATCGACCAGATGAAACGCTACCTGAAAGTCGACAGCCTTTCCTTCATCTCCCTCACTGGTTTCTACGAGGCCCTCGGCCAGGGAAAACGCAACGACAGCGCCCCCCAATTCGCCGACCATTGCTTCACCGGCGACTACCCGACGCCCTTGCTCGACCGCGACCACGACATGGCGTCGAAGGAACAGCAGCTGTCGCTGCTGGATGATTAGGGCTCACCAGTCGTGTCGAGATTCGTTCTGAAGGAAACGCCCGTGACAAAGGAATTGTTCTCGAGCATTCCGGCATACGAGGGCTGCTTCAGGACACCGGCTGCAAACCGCCGGAAGAAATCCCATGCCTCGTCTTTTGACGCATCATAGCAATCGAGTTCGATGACGATGTGCTTGCCAGACGAGCCGGGAAACTTGTTCGCGACATCGCCTTCCAAAGATGCATCAAGGCATCCGTAGAGCCGATCCTGTATCCGGCGCAGCACCGACGACAACTCATCGTCCCAAGGTCCCGTCTCAACCAACACCAGGCGATACTCGTCGGGCGTCTCCCCGCGGGCAACAAAATCCACCAGCGTTTTCCTGGTCTCTTCCATTCGCCTTCCCGCACCTTGTCGCCAGATCAAAGTCACTGAGCTACCTGAACACCCATGCCAGACCAGCGGATCATTCTCGTCACCGGTGCCTCCAACACCACTGGCCACGCCGCGCCGCGGTGTAGCCGCGAGCATGCGCCAACGACCAACCGGCATATCGTCCTTCGTTGATTCCCAAGACTGCCGGCTGAGCCTGACCTGACCGCATCGTCGGAGATCCAGCAACATGGCGAAGTTTGTCTTCGGAATGAACGTCTCCCTCGACGGCTATGTCGAACACGACAAATTTGCCCCCGACCCCACACTCTTTCGTCACTGGATCGAACGGGTGGATAGCCTGACCGGCAGTGTCTACGGCCGCGTCATGTATGAGATCATGCAGTATTGGGACGAGGACAAAGCAGGCTGGGGTCCAGAGGAACATGACTTCGCAGCGGCATGGCGGCGTCAGCCAAAATGGGTCGTCTCGCGCACGCTGAAGTCAGCCGGCCTCAACGCCACGCTGGTGTCGGACAAAGTCGAGGCGGCGATGCGCGACCTCAAGGCAAACCATGACGGAGAAATAGACGTCTCCGGCACGGTCCTGGCGCAAAGCCTTACGGACCTCGGCCTCATCGACAAGTACCGCCTCGATTGCCACCCCGTCGTGCTGGGTCAAGGCAAACCGTTCTTGGCCGGCCCGCAGCCTTCGCTCCAGCTCACAGCGAGTGAAAGGTTGGGTGAAGGGGCGTTCAGGCTCAGCTACGTACCGGCCTGATCCCCCATGGCCTCGCCCCCCCAAGTGCGCTAATCCGCCGCCATGACAGACCAGCGCATCATCCTTGTTACCGGCGCCTCCCGCGGCATTGGCCGCGCCGCAGCCCTTGAACTCGCCAAGGCAGGCAACCACGTCATCGCCGCCGCCCGCTCCGAGAAAGCGCTGACCAAGCTCGACGACGAGATTCTCGCCGCCACCGGCCGCAACGCCACGCTGATCCCGATGGATATGCGGGACATGAATGGGATCGACCGCCTCGCCAATGCCCTGCTCGAACGCTTCGGCCGCCTCGACGGCCTGTTCGGAAACGCCGGCGTCCTCGGCACGCTCGGCCCGCTGGAGACGATCTCGCCCGCCGCCTTCCAGGAAACGGTAGAGGTCAACTTCACCTCCAACTGGCGCCTCATTCGCGCCGTCCATCCGCTGCTGCGCATGAGCGAGGCTGGTCGCGCACTCTTCGTGACATCGGGCGTCGTCCCGCGCCCCCGCGCCTTCTGGGGCGTCTACGCCGCCACCAAGGCCGCGCTCGAAACAATGATCGCCTGCTACGCCGACGAGACCGAGAGCACCCCCATCCGCGTCAACCTCTTCGACCCTGGCGCCGTCCGCACCGAAATGCGCTTCAAGGCCATGCCCGGCGAAGACCAGCTGACGCTGCCCACACCGCAGGACGTCGCTTCGACAATCCCGCCCTACTTCAGGCCGGAGTTCACCCAGCACGGCCAGCGCCTCGTCTTCGCAAAGCGGAAGGCGTAGCCTGGACCGCCGGCGCTACTCCTTGTCCGCATACGGGTTCTTCTGCCCCTTCAGCACCAGCCTCAGCGGCACGCCCGGCAGGTCGAACGACGCACGCAGTTCGTTCAGCAGATACCGCTTGTAGGTCTCCGGCATCGACTCCGCGCGTGAGGCGATCAGTACAAACGTCGGCGGCCGCGTCTTCATCTGCGCCATGTAGCGCGGCTTGATGCGCTTGCCGTCCGGCGCCGGCGGCGGGTGTTTCTGCGTCGTGTACTGCAGCCAGTCGTTGAGATCGCGCGTCTTGATCCGCGCCGACCAGTCCTTGTGAACCTTCAGGCAGGCATCCATCAGCTTGTCGAGATTCTTCCGCGTCTCACCGGAGACGGGAACCACCGGCGTCCCCTTGGCATGAGGCAGATGCGACTCCGCCTGATGCTCCATCTCCTTGCGGGCTTCCGACACATTGTCGACCGTGTCCCACTTGGTGATGGCGAAAACGAGCCCACGCCCCTCGCGCAGCGCAAGGTTCGCAATCTGCACGTCCTGTTTCTCGAACGCATCACGCGGATCCATCACGAGCACGACCACATCCGCAAACCGGATCGAGTGCGTCGTCTCCATGGTCGACAGCCGCTCGAGCTTCTCCTGCACCTTCGCCCGCTTGCGCAGGCCGGCGGTGTCGACCAGCCGGATCTCCCGGTCGCGCCACGTCCACGCCACCGTCACGCTGTCGCGCGTAATGCCGGCTTCGGGTCCGGTGATGAACCGGTCGTCGTTAAGAATGCCGTTGATCAGTGTCGACTTGCCCGCGTTCGGGCGGCCGACGAACGCGATGCGGATCGGCTTGTCCGGCTCAGGCGGCGCCTCTGCGTCCGGATCGAACGGTTGCTCCTCCTCGATCACCGGCTCCAGCGAGACATAGCCTTCGGCCGACTGAAGCTTCTCTTCCGCCTGCCGCAGCAATTCGTAGAGATCCGACATCCCCTCGCCATGCTCAGCTGACAGCGGCGCCGGATCGCCAAGCCCGAGGCGCCAGGCTTCCATCAGCCCTTCGTCGCCCTGCTTGCCCTCGCACTTGTTGGCGACCAGCAGAACAGGTTTGTCGGACTTGCGCAGAAGCTGCGCGAACCGCTCGTCCACCGACGTCACGCCGGCGCGCGCGTCGTAGAGGAAGATGCAGATGTCTGCTTCCTTGATCGCGATCTCGGTCTGGCGACGCATGCGCGTTTCCAAGGAGTCATCGTTCACGTCCTCGAAGCCGGCCGTATCGATCAGCTTGAGGTCGATGTCGCCCAGCCGTCCCACTGCTTCCTTGCGATCGCGCGTAACGCCGGGCTGGTCATCGACGATTGCGATCTTCCGGCCAGCAAGCCGGTTGAACAGCGTCGATTTACCGACATTCGGGCGACCGACGATGGCCACCGTCAGCGTCATGACGAAACTCCAGAAGTGGCCCCGCCACCTCGCTAGATCGGGCCTGCTGCCCGGGTCTACTTGATCGCGATCAGGTTAGCCTGATCGGTAAGTACGAAAATCTTGCCGGCTGCAGCGATCGGCTCGATGAGGATGCCCTGGCCTACTTTCATTTCAGCCACCGTCTCGCCATTCTGCGGCGACAGGGCGACAATGTCGCCTTCCGACGACACGACGACCAGCCGACCCGAGGCCAGCAAGGGACCCGTCCATACGATACGGTTCTCGCGATTGCCATCCTTGAACTCCGGCAAGTCGCGCGCCCAGGCAAGCTTTCCGTCGATCTTGCTAAAGCAGGCTACCTTTCCGCTCGTCCCAACAACGTACAGATACTCCCCGGCGATCACCGGACCCTGGCGCGACCCGAAGATCTTGCTCCAGATCCGCGCGCCTGAGCGGGCATCGATCGCGGCCAGCACGCCGGAATGGCTGGCAGCATAGACGACGCCTTCCTGGATCGCCGGCTTGCCGGCAATGTCATTGATCGCCGACAGCGGCGTATAGCGGCCGGTCGAGGTCAACGTGTCCGTCCACAGGCGGCGGCCGTTGGCTGGCAGATAGGCGATCAGCTCGCCCGAAGAATATCCGACCGCGAGAATGTCCGGTGTCACGGCCGGGCTCGGCGAGGACAGCACGCGCGCGGTCTCCGCCAGCGCCTGGTCGTTCCAGAGGACTTCGCCCGTGTCGGTGTCGACCGCGAAGAAGTCGTTGTTGGTCGACGTAAAGTAGGCCCGGTTCCCCTGGACGGCGGGCGAGGACGACAGCGGCGTTTCTACCCGGCGCTTCCAGAGTTCCGTGCCGTCGTTGAGCCGCAGCGCCGCAACATAGGCGAAGCCCGAGGCGACGATCAGCTTGTCGCCCGCAATCGCCAGACCGCCACCGACGGAAAACTCGTCCCATTGCGGGTTGGCGGCCTTGAGTTGGTTCTCCCACACGCGACGGCCCGTCGCGGCGTCGAACGCGGACACCTTCTGGGCCGCGTCGATCACATAGATGCGCCCATCCTTCACGACAGGCGAGGCGACGATCCGCTTGATCTCACCCGAACCCTCGCCAACGTTGGCGCGCCAGGTTTCACGAAACTCCGGCGCAGCCTCGATATGTCCCGGCATCTTCGCCGCGTTGAGACCGGATTGCGTCCAGTCGGCCGAGACTTGCGCGGGCGGCAGCGTGATGGTTGCAGCGGCAAGCGTAGGGTCAGGCGTCAGATTGTCCTGGAATGGGTTGATCGTCACGCGCGCGGCCTTCTCCTCTTCGGAGAGGATGACCGGTCCATTGCCGCATGCAGCCAGCAGGCCGATCAGCGGAACGGTGAGAAACAGGGAACGCATTACTGACATCATTGCTGTGGCTGTCCGGTGGGAGCGGCAGGGGCGGCGTCTTGGGCAGGCAGCGTGGCTGCATCGGTTGCCGGTGCAGGCGCGGCGGGTGTTTCAGTTGTCACGGCAGGCGTCGCCGCCGGCGCATCGAGATTGACCGCCCGGGCCGGCAGCGTCGCCAGCGCGCGCGACACGCGTTCACGCATCGCGCCGGGCGCGTTGATATCAACATCGAGAACCTCGAACGTGTCGCGCGCGAATTCCACATCGCCCTCGGCCAGCGCCTTAGCAGCGATCAGTTCACGCGCGAGCAGCGCAGCTTGGCCGGGCCTGTCGAGGAGGGGCTTGAGCGTCGCTTCAAGCTGCGCGCGGGTCGCCGTGTCGGCTTGCAGGTAGCCGAGCTTGAGTAGCGCGAGATCACCCATCACACCCTTGTCGGATGCCGCAGCGTTCTGCAGGTGTGCCTCGATGGCGGCTTGATCGTTGGTCAGGTCGCGTTCGATGCCTGCGAGCATGTGGCCAGCCAGCACGGCAAACCCTGTGTCGTTGGTGGTCAGCTCGCTGAACCGGGCACGGGCCGTGGCGAGGTCGCTCGCTTCCATGGCGGCGAAACCCGCGTCGTATGTTTTGGCCGCCTGGTCGATCGCCTCGTTGCGCTGGTAGCGCATGAACTCCATGACCCCAACGCCGACCACTATGGCGCCCACGCCGAGGTAGACAAAGATCGACCAGCGCTTCCACGCCTTCGCCAGCGATTCCTCGCGAAGGCTCTTGTTCACTTCCTGAAAGGCGTCGTCATTCACGTTGGGATGGGCTCCAAAAGGTGGGGCAACTTAGCGGGGGCAAGGCCCTCGGGCAATTCGCCATAGCCAGTGACGAAAGGATGGGCTGTTGGGACTATGGCGCTTTTTTGAGGACGTACGTCTCTTTTTCCCCGGGGAACGCTCGGGCCCTTACATCCTTGGCGTACCCTTCGGCCGCCCGGCCGATCTCGCCGCGCAGGTCGGCATACCGTCGCACGAATCGGGGTGTCCAGTCGAACATTCCCAGCAGGTCATCGGTAACGAGGATCTGGCCGTCGCATTTTACCGATGCGCCGATGCCGATGGTGGGGCACGAGACCTGCGCTGTGATAACCGCCGCGAGGTCTTCCGCTACCCCCTCGATCACCATGGCGAAGCACCCGGCCTCGTCCGCAGCCGCAGCCTCCGCAATCACTTTCGAGCGTTCCTTCTCGGTCCGCCCCTTGGCCTTGAACCCGCCGTCCACATTGGTTGCCTGAGGCCGCAGGCCGACATGCGCCATCACCGGGATCCCCCGGTCCACCAGATGCCGGACGGTCGCGGCGGCATACTCGCCGGCCTCGATCTTCACCGCCTGGCAGCCGGTTTCCTTCATGATCCGCGAGGCATTCATGAATGCCTGCTCGAGGCTCGCCTCATAGGAGCCGAACGGCATATCGACCACCACGAACGCCCGCTTGCTCGCACGCATGACCGCCTGGCCATGCAGGATCATCATATCGAGCGTCACGCCGACCGTGGTCGGCAGGCCATGGACGACCATCCCGACGCTGTCCCCGACCAGCAGGACATCGCACAGCTCGTCCAGCATCCCCGCCATGGGCGCGGTATAGGCGGTCAGGCAAACAAGGGGCGTTCCGCCCTTCGCAGCCGCGATATCCTTGACGGTTCTACGGGCCGACTGGGCCTGGGCAGACATGAGTATCGCCCTCTCTAACCCTCGCGGGTCTGGCTAGCGCGCTGCTTAGTCCGCCTGCCCGCCCGGCGCAATGCGGCGACCCCGGCCCGAGATGAAGCGTCCGGGGATCAGGCGTAAAGGTCGATCCCGAACAAGATGTAGTGGAGCTCGTAAACCAGCACCCCGTATAGGGCCAGGCCGACGGCCAGTGCGGTCAGGTCACCTAGA
>Ga0163144_10003336_pt1 | contig 36586 bp, 29 predicted proteins | sample OliLak19BULKMAT1_FD_123175 | JGI IMG/M metagenome (GOLD analysis project Ga0163144, IMG submission 123175) | Freshwater microbial mat bacterial communities from Lake Vanda, McMurdo Dry Valleys, Antarctica - Oligotrophic Lake LV.19.BULKMAT1 | ecosystem: Environmental > Aquatic > Freshwater >...
CCGCCTCCAGCGCGCCCTCGACGGCGCCATGAAGGGCCGCACCGCGCTGGTGATCGCCCACCGCCTCTCCACCATCCGCGCCGCCGACCGCATCGTCGTCTTCCACAAGGGCCGCGTCGTCGAGCAGGGCACCCACGAAGCCCTCCTCGAGCACGGCGGCGTCTACGCGCGCCTGCACAAGCTCCAGTTCGCCAAGACCGCGGCCCCGCTCTCGCAGCGCGCCGGCACCGCCGCGGAGTAGGCCGCGCGCTGGAAGCGCCCGGAATGGGCTGATGCGAGCACCGCCGCGAACACGTCACGGGCGAGCACCGCCGCGAACACGTCACGGGCGAGCACCGCCGCGAACACGTCACGGGCGAGCGCTGCCGCCAACGTGAGCGCCAGCGTATTGGCGGCCGGCACCGTGGCCCTTGAAGCCCCCGTTCGCTCAGGGATCCGGCGCCGCGCCCGCCCCCGCCACCAGCAGCAGCCAGTAATCGACGCACTCCGCGTTGCGCACGACCATCGTCTTGTCGTTCGCGCGCACCAGCTCCACCTGGTTGCCCGAGGCGAGCCCGATCGTCCCGCCGTCGCCCGTCCCGTAGCGATCGAACGTCAGGTACGCCTGAAAGAAGCGCGGCACCTCACCCAGCCGGTGCTCCAGCTCGTAGTGCATCCCGCCCGGAAAATTCAGCAGCTCCCCGTCCCAGTCCGACGTCATGTACACGCCGTTCTCGGTCGTCCCGTCGGCGTACGGCACGGCCGGGTTCAGCTCCTCCGAGCGGTCGCAGGTCTCCGGTCCCGGGTTGTAGCTGTCGGGCCCGCAGCCGATCACCGCCGACGCAGCGAGCCCGACGAGCACGCGAAAAAGAACAGCGGCGGTCGACATCGCCCGAGCCGCGTACGATACGCAGGTACGCGGCGCAACCCGCGGTGAGGAGACACGATGAACGAAGCCTGGATGTTCATAGTCACGGGGCTCTTGATCGGAGCGCTCTCGGGCCTGCTCGGCATCGGCGGCGCCATCGTCCTGGTCCCCGTGCTCATGCTCGTATTCGGCTTCACCCAGGGCCGCGCCCAGGGCACCACGCTCGGCGCGCTCGTCCCACCCATCGGCATCTTCGCGGCCATGCAGTACTACCGCAACGGCATGCTCGACGTGCGCGTCGCCGGCCTCATCGCGGTCGGCTTCGTGTTCGGCGCGCTCGGCGGCGCCACGCTCGTCCCGCACGTCCCGCAGGTCTGGCTCAAGCGCGTCTTCGCCTCGGTGCTCATCTACGTCGCCGTCCAGCTCGTCTTCACCGACCCCAAGCGCAAGACCGGCGCCATCCTCCCCGGCCTCATCGCCATCGCCCTGCTGTGGGGCGTCTACGCCATCAAGAAAGCCCTGGGAAAAAAGCCCAAGCCGCCCGCGCTCCGCCCCCCGCCGCCCGATACCGAATACTTCATTTAAAGCGAGAATTTGAATCGCGGAACGCCCGGCGCTTCACCGGCACGGTGATTCGCGTGAATGGCCGCTCCACCCTTCGGGGCGACGCTCCAATACGACAGCCGCACGTGAACGCCCGATAGCGCGGGCATCCACCCATTACATGTGCCTTTACGGAACAGGCCCCCCGTTCGGCGCAGTCGAATCCCAGCCCGTCGACCTGGCGAGCGTCGCCAATGATGCCCGCGGTCTACGGCACGGGCTGCCCGTTCGGCGCAATCGAATCCCAGCCGTCGACCTGGCGAGCCGCGCCAATGATGCCCGCGGTCTACGGCACGGGCTCGCCGTCCGGTGCAATGGAATCCCAGCCCGTCGACCTGGCGAGCCGGGCCATGGCCAGGTTGTATTCGTAGAGCGCCTGGAGCTGGTTCACCTTGTTGAGCGCGTAGCTCTTTGCCGGCTCGATGACGTCCTTCGTCTCCTTGGTGCCGACGTCGATGCCCTGGGTCACCAGGATGAGCCACCGCTTCGCCGCGCTCACCGCCTTGCCGTACGCGTCGGCGCGCTTCCGCCAGTCGTTCACCTCGGCGTAGGCAATCTCGACCTCGGTGCCGACGCCGCCGAGCGCGAGCTGCTCGGTCGCGCGCATCTCTTCGAGCTGGGCGTCGGCGAAGCGCACGCGCGCCTCGCCCGGGATCAGGTCGAGCTTCCACTGGAAGACCAGCGCCACGCCGTAGCGAAAGTAGTTTCCTGGATCGGAGACGTAGGGGTTGAGCACGTTCGCGATCTCGGGTGCCGCCGAGATCCCGGCTTGCAGCAGCAGGCCGACGTCGGGGTACAGCGCGGAGCGGGCCATTCGCACCTGGGCGGTGCGCGCGTCGATGCCGGCGCGGGCCATCTGCATCTCGGGGCGGTGGAGGCGCGCGGCGGTCAGGTAGCGCGTGACGTGCCCCAGCGGGTGCCGCGGCGAGGTGAGCGGCAGGTCGGCGATGTCGAGCGACGCCACACCCGTGAAGAAGCGCAGGCCGGCCAGCGCCGATTGCTCGTAGCGCTCGGCCTCGGCCCCACGCGCCTCGATCTCGGCCGCGATGGTCTGCACCTGCGCCAGCTCGATGGGATCGCCGTCCTCTTTCTCGGCCTCGGCGGCGGCGCGCGTCTCGGCCTTGTCGAGCTCCTTCTTGACGTCGGCCAGCAAGTGCCTGGCGTCCCGCGCGAAGCGCAGCCCGAAGAACGCCTTGCGCACGTCGTAGCGCACGCCGTCACGCTCTTTCTCGACGTCGGCCTCGTGAACGCGGACGTTCGCGCCGGCGGCGTCCCACAGGTTCGTGATCTTGCCGAACGTCCAGAGCGGCACGATGCCGTCGATGCCGACGCGCCACGCGACACCCAGGCTCGACGTGAGCGATGCGTCGGTGTTCGGGCTGAACACGTTGTTGCCGCGGAGCTGCGGCGCGAGCGCCACGCCGCCCGTCAGCTTGAACTGCATGAACGGCGCGAAGTGCGCCTCGTCGAGCTGGGCGCGGACCTGCTTGAGCCGGGCGCGCGCCATGAGGACGTTCGGGTGGTTCTTGTCCGCGAGCTCCAGGATGCGCGGCAGGCTCATGCCCGCTGCTGGCAGCGCCTGAGCGGGGACGCTCGCCGATGCGGCGGCGAAGGCCACGATTGCCAGGCACGGTGCCAGCAATGACGGCAGGCGAGACGCCAGCGAGGACGGCAGCCAGGACGCCAGGAACGAGGGCGCGCGTCGTCCAGCCATCGCCGGCCGACATACCACAACGCCCGCCCAGGCTTGGTAGATTCACTCCGATGCCGCCGCCCCCGCTCCGCTGGGTTCTCTTCGCCTGCGGGCTCGCGCTCGCGGTGTGCGCGACAGGCTGCGGCTCGCCCGCCGCCCGCACCTACGCCGTCGTCCTCGCCGAGCCCCGGGACATCGACTGCTTCCCGAGGATCTTCGTCGGCAACGAGGAGAGCGCGACGCTGATCCAGCTCGCCAACCGGATGCCGAAGGACTGGGCCGAGACCTACGACTTCGGCGGCTTCCCGCGCCAGGGCGGCGAGCTTCACACCATGATCGACGACGGGCGAACGCTCGCGTGGTTCGCCGGCTTCGAGGGCAACCCGTATTACCAGTGGAACGCGAAAGTCTTCGAGGGCGCCGTGTACGACGACTACATCGAGATCAGAGCCAGCGTCTTGCACGTCGATCCGTTCAATCCCGGCGCCTCCGTCGAGGAGTGCGGCCAGCTCTACCAGACCGAAAGCGAGCTCGTCGCGACCGTCGATGGCCCGGAGCTTTCCGGTCGCATCCGGCACAACGAGTACATTTACCTCTCGACGGGCGCGTCGCCCTGCGAAGGCCATGTCGTGTGCGGCCGAAGCATCGCGGTCACCGGCGCTGAGCAGCCGTAGCCACGGCGATCACGGCGCGATCAACACCGCACCCGCACGACCCTGCCCCGCCGTTCGTGACCGCAGCACGGCCGCGCGATCGCAGCCTGACAGCACATCCCCTCTGCTCCCTGTGGTGCGGCGCCGCGAAGGGTGGAGCGGCCATTCACGCGATTCACCGTGCGGGCGAGACGCAGGTCGTTCCGCGATTCAAATTCTCGCTCTAAAACACCTGCAGCTTGTCGCCCGGCGCGGGCGCGACCACCTGCTCGTGGCCGCCTCCGAGGAGCAGCTCGCGCAGCACCTTCTGCGGTCGCGGCTCGCCGTGCACCAGCGCGATCTGGCGCAGCTTGCCCTGCCGCTTCACCTGCGCCGCGTAGTCGAGCAGGTCGCGCTGATCGGCGTGCGCCGAGAAGCCGTTGAGCACCACCACCTCGGCCCGCAGGTCGCGCTCGACACCGAAGATCTTCACGCGACTGCGCTTCTCCACGAGGCGCCGGCCGAGCGTGTGCTGCGCCTGGAAGCCGACGATCATCACCGTGTTCTTCTCGTCCTCGATCGACGTCCGCAGGTGGTGCAGGATGCGGCCGGCCTCGCACATGCCGCTCGCCGAGATCACGATCGACGGCTCGCTGCCGCTGCTCACCGCCTTGCTCGCCTCGACGTCCTCGATGTAGCGCAGATCGGCGAACTCGAACGGCGAGTGGTTGCCGCGCAGCAGGGCCCGCGTCTCGGTGTCGAAGCACTCCGGGTGCAGCTTGAAGATGTCGGTGATCTTCACCGTCAGCGGCGAGTCCACGTAGACCGGCACGTGCGGGATCTTCTCCTTCATGATGAGCTGCTTCAGGTAGAAGATGACCTCCTGCGCGCGCTCCAGCGCGAACGACGGCACCAGCACCTTGCCGCCGCGCTTGACGGTGCGGTTCACGACGGCGGCCAGGTCCTCTTCCATCTTCTCGACGCCGTCGTGCCGGCGGTCGCCGTACGTGCTCTCCGTGATCAGCACGTCCGCGCCCTCGGGCACCTCCGGATCTCGCAAGATGGGCCGGTTCGCCCGCCCCAGATCGCCCGTGAAGACGATGCGCCGCTTCTTGCCGTCCTCCTCCACGTCGAGGATCGTGATCGCGCTCCCGAGCACGTGGCCCGCGTCCAAAAACGTCACCTCGATGCCGCGCGCCACCGGGATCGACGTCTTGTACGGCACGCTCACGAAGTGCGAGAGCGCCTCGACCACGTCGTCGTCGTACAGCGCCTCGATGACGTCGTCCGAGCCCGCCTTGTCCGCGCGGCGGTTCAGGTAGCGGGCGTCCGACGCCTGGATCGCCGCGGCGTCGCGCAGCATCACCGCGCACAGGTCGCGCGTCGCGGGCGTCGCGTAGATCGGCCGCGCGTAGCCGTTCTTGGCGAGCATCGGGATGGCGCCCGAATGGTCGATGTGAGCGTGCGACAGCACCACCGCCGACAGCTCGCGGATCGGCAGCGGCAGGTGTTTGTTGCGCTCGAACGACTCGTGGCGGCGGCCCTGGTACATGCCGCAGTCGAGCAGCACCGTGGCGTGTTTGGTGCGCACCAGGTGCATCGAGCCGGTGACCGTCTGAGCCGCGCCGACGAATTCGATCTCCATTGTCAGGTACGGTATGCGACCGAGGCCGTGTCGCCCTAGGCTCTTTTTCTCGCCATGCCCGAAGCCATCGTCATCGACGCCAACGTCAGCATCCCGGCCGCGGCGATCAGCGTCACCACGGCGCGGTCGTCGGGGCCCGGCGGCCAGAACGTCAACAAGGTGGCCTCCAAGGTCGACGTCCGCATCGATCTCGACGCCATCGCCGGCATGCCGCCCGACGCGCTCGCGCGGCTGCGCGCCAAGGTCCGGACGCGGGTCGACGCCGACGGACACCTCCAGGTGGTGAGCCAGAAGACCCGCGATCAAGCCAAGAACCTGGCCGACGCGTACGAGAAAATTCGCCTGCTCGTCGCCGCGGCGCTGATCGCCCCGATCGTGCGGCGCCCGACCAAACCCAGCCGCTCCGCCGTGCGGCGGCGCCTCACCGACAAGAAGCTCACCGCCGAGCGCAAGAAGTCGCGCGGCGCCCGCCACGAAGGCGAGTGAGCTTGTCGCGCGCTCACCGCCGCGCCCGCCACGAGGGCGACGGACGTTCTCGCGTGCGCTCACCACCGCGTGCGCCACGAGGGCGACTGAGCTAGTCGCGCGATCACCGCGAACCCGCACGTCGTCGCGTGGGCTCACGAACAGGCGGTGTCGTGACCTGGTGGACTATTCTTCCGTCGCGGGGGCCGGCAGGCACTCCGGCGGGGTGGCGTTCGCGGCGCAATAGGCGGCGTCGGTCGGCTCGCCGATGGTGAGCACCACGTCTTGGGAGGCGAAGCGCGGGCGGATTCCGCACGTCTGGCCGTCGTCGGCCGGCTCCTCGTTGATGGCGCACACGCCGGTCTCGTTGGGCACCGTCCACGCCTGGCCCGTGCCATAGAGCATGTTCATCGAGTAGTTGCCCTGGGGCAGACACCCATACTTGATGTCGAAGTCGCGCTTGAAGATCGTGAACAGACTGGCCTTCACCGGCCCCTCGTCCTCGACGAGCAGGTTGCCCTTGCTGTCGTCCGGGCGGGTGAGCAGCAGGACGCCTCGCTTCGTCGTGTCGGTCGTGTCGATGCACACGACCGCCGGCCGCAGCGCGATGATGGCCGTGGCCGAAGGCTCGTTGAGGTTGGCCGGCGCGGTCGCGGTGGACAGCAGGTCTTTGTAGATGGTGAGGCCCTGGAGCACGATGGTGGGCCCCGCCTGGCTGCCAATGCGCACCCCGTCATTGAGCTTCACGAAGACGCCCACGGGGAACAGCGACGGGATGAGCGTCGACTCGGTGACGTGATCGGCCGCGGTGATCTCGCCGTCGCCGTCCACGTCCTGCCGGCTGTAGAGCAGGAACGGGTCTTTCGTGGGCAGGTTGAACGGCGGCAGCCCGGAGAGCTCGGCCTCGGTCCTGTTGCCGTACGCAGGTAGCTTGGTGGCCGGGAGCCCCGCGCCGAACACCATGCGAATGAACGACTTCTCGGTCACCGCCGGGTTGAGCGAGAACTCGTCGAGCTGGAAGTCGGAAGGCATGCTGACCTTCGTCGGGTCCTTGTTTCCCGCGAACTCGTCAATCACGTCCTGGACGTGGAAGAGCGGACGTTCGAGCGGTAGCGAGAGGCCCAGTGTGACGGCCACGCCCGACACCTTGACCCCTGTCTCGGGCATCACGAGCTGACCGTCCGGGCCGGGCTCGCCGAGCGGGATTTCGCGGTATTTCGGCGCGGCGCCCAGGAGCACGTCGGCCGCGTTCTCGATCGCCCCGCCGCCGACGTCGCCCTTGGAGGGGAGGTTGGAGATCGAGAACCCGGGGTCGAAGTCCCCGTCGAGGTCGTAGAAGGCCCGGATCTGATAGGTCCCGGCCAGGAAGGGGCCCACGGCCCAGTTGCCGCTGACGGTCACCGGGGTGGCCGGATCGCCACAGACGATCGAGCCGTCGTCGGCGAAGGGGAGCTGATCGCGAATGCCGCTGAACAGCACCTCTCCCGGAACGGCGTCCAGGCTGGCGGCCGTGGTGCCGAGCCCCTCGGGCGGCGGCAACAGGCGGTTGTCGAAGGCTAGGATGACGGCGCCGCCCAGGATTTTGCCGTTCTGGGTGCACGGGGCCGGCCCGGCGTAGGTCACGGTGCCGTCGATCACGCCGCGCGGGCCGAACTCCGGCAGAGGGACGAACACGTCGGGATCGCCGCAGCCGGCGGCGGTGGAGAGGAGCAGGCCGAAAAGGAGCGCTTTCGTCGTCATTGGCATTCTCACAGCGAGTACGAGAAGAAGCCCATGAACCGCCGGCCGACCCGGTTTCCGAACGGGTGCTGCTGCGGCGGGTCGCCGTCGATGCCGGCCAGCGCATTGAACACGGTGGCGCTGACCTCGACGCGGTCCTTGTAGAAGCGATAGCCGATGCGGGCATTGAGCAGGGCGTAGTCGGACAGCGGGAACGGTTTGGCCTCGATGCCGGTGAGCGTCGTGACCTGCTCCGTCCACGTCTGCGCAGACTGGTAATGGAACGTCACCTCGCCCGAGAGACCCACCTTGGAACGGACCTGCACACCGGCGTTGACCTTGTGCTGGCTGGTGCGGGCGTCGTCGGGCGCCTTGCAGTCCCCCGGCCGCTCCTGCCCCGCATAGTTGATGGCGTAGTTGGCGAAGAGATCGAGGCCTTCCACCGGGTACACGCGGCCTCCGAGCTCGCCGCCGACGACGTGATAGACGTCGCACTGGTTGAGCCAGCCGCCGTAGGCGACGGTGTAGCGGTCGCTGTCGGGGTTGAGGCCGCCCTGACCCTCGCTCTTGCCGCTCAGGCTGATGAACCGCGGCGTGTCGAGCAAGGACAGGTTGCTGACGCGGTTGTAATACGCGTTGACCTCGAACTCGAAGAGATCGCTCTCTTGGTTCAGGTAGCTGAGCTCCGCCGTGATGACCTGCTCGGGCTCGAGGATGAAGTTCCCGAGGTCGGGTGACTTGGAGGCCGACAACAGCTCGACGCCGGGGAGCGAGACCTCGACAGGGAGGTTCAGGTAGCTCTCCAGGAAGGTCGGAGTACGGAAGGCGTTGGAGCCGGAGAGGCGGATGGACTGCTGCTCGGTGGGCTTGACGATGAGCGAGGCGCGGCCCGACGGCACCACGCGCTGCAGATAAGGCACGTAATCGAGGCGACCGGAGACCACGGCCGACACGTGCTTGTTGAACGTCAGCGTGTCCTGCAAGAACAGCGAGCCCCAGTGCTCGTTCGGGGCGTCGTCGATGAGGTAGTTCCAGACGATGTTCTTGAGCCGGTAGCCGAGCCCCAGGTGGATGTCGTGGGCCAGGCCGCGGGGCGCATTGAACTTGCGGACCAGCTCGATCTCGCCGTTGAGGGTGTTCTGGCTCGCCTGGGTGGGATAGAGGGTGTGGCCCGAATAGGCGAGGCCGGCGCCGCCGACGGCGTCGAGGTGCACGTAATAGGCGCGGGCGTTGAAGAAATCGCTCTCGTACGAGGCGGACGCGTCCGCCGTCTCGAACGTCAGGGCGATGTCGTTGAAGGGGCCGATGCCGTACGTGTCGATGTTGGCGCGCGAATAGCTGCCACCCAGGAGGAACCGGCTGGTCTCGGTGATCTTCGTCGTGGTGCGCAGGTCGAGGCGAACGTTCTGGGCGCCGAGGTTCTGGTCCACGCCTTCGGGGACGATGATGTCGACGCGATCGTCCGAGACTTCCCGAGTCCACCGCGGATAGCGGGTGTAGCCCGCCGAGGCGCGGTAGGCGAAGTCGCCCTGCCGGCCGGTGGCCCAGGCCGAGCCGTAGGCTTGCAGGCGATCGCCGAAGCCGCCGCGAACACCGCTGCGACCCTCGCCGGGGGCGATGGTGATGATGTTCACGACGCCGGCGAAGGCGTTGGCGCCGTAGAGCGCCGAGCCGGGGCCGCGCACCACCTCGATGCGCTCCACCTGGTCGACGTCGACGGAGAGCGTCTCCCAGTACGTGGAGCCGAGGATGTCGTTGTAGACCGAGCGCCCGTTCACCAGGACGAGGAGCTTGTTCGCCAGGCGGGCATTGAAACCACGGATGGACACGTTGGTGTCGCCGCCGGTCATCTGCATGACGTCGGTGCCGGCGACGCGGCGGAGCAGCTCGGGGATGCGGGTGATGCCCGAGAGCTGGATGTCCTGGCGGGTGATGATGGTCGTCGAGTTGGGCGAGTCGAGGGGAGTCTGCGCGCCGCGCGACGCCGTGATGACGGTCTCTTTGAAGATGTCCTCGGTCTTGGCTTCGCCGACCAGGCCCTTGGCGTCGCCGGTCTTGGCCTCGTCCTTCAGCTCCCCTGGCTTGACCTCACCTGGCTTGATTTCACCTGGCTTGATTTCACCCGGCTTGACCTCACCCGGCTTGACCTCGCCTGGTTTGACCTCACCCGGCTTCACTTCCCCGGGGGTGACCTCACCCGGCTTCACTTCTCCCGGGGTGATCTCGCCTGGCTTGACCTCGCCCGGCTGCGGCTGAGCGGCCTGCGCGGCGCGCTTGGCGGCGACCTGCTCTTCGAGCTGCGCGACGATCGCCGTGACTCCGACTTTGTCGGTGGGGTCGCTCTTCAGGTACTCTTTGTAAGCGGCGATCGCCTGTTCGAGATTGCCGAGCGCGGCCTGCGCGCGGCCGATGTTGTAGATGATGTTCGCGGAGGGGACGAGCGCCTGCGCCTTCTCCAGCTCCTTGATGCCGTCGGCGTATTTGCCCTGGCCGAGCAGATCGATACCGGCGCGGAACGACTTCTTCGCCGAGACGCGCGTCTCGAGCTGGCCGATGAGCGTCAAGATGGCCGGTTTGTCGGCGGGCTCGGTCGCCGCGTACTCTTTGTACTTGGCGATGGCCTGTTCGAGGTTGCCCGCCTCGGCGTGCGCGCGCCCGATGTTGTACGTGACGTTGGGGTGCGGAAAGATGCTGTTGGCGCGCTCCAGCTCCTTGATGCCGTCGTCGTATTTCCCCTTGGCGATGAGCGCCATGCCGCTCTTGAACGCGCGTCGCGCGTCCGTGCGCGCGTCGGCGTGAGCGAGCTGTGGGACTACGAGGGCGGCGAGCAGAGCCGCGCAGCCGACCAACCCGGTTCGTGAGCGCAACATCGCGCCCATCCTAACGCGGTTATGGTCCGGCAAGAAGAAAAGGGGCTACTTGCACCAGCCGTGCATGCAATGCCGGCCGCCTTTGCAATCGGAGTCGTCGAGACAGCCGTCGAACTTGGGGGGGGTCGTGGGTGTCGTCACGACCGGCGCCGGGCCGGACGAGCCGCCGCCGCTCCAGCCCTCGATCTTGCCGGCCACCTTGGTGTCGGTCGCGCTGACCGTCATGGTGCCGTTCTTGTAGCCCTTCTTGTTGAGCACGAGCTTGTGCTCTCGCGGGCCGCCCTCTTCTTTGAAGGTGACGTCGCACGGGGTCGCCGCGCACACCTCTTTGCCGTCCTCGGTCACGTTCACGCCCGCGGGCTCGGTCTCGAGGCGAACGACGCGTTCCGTGATGGTCGCCGAAGGCGCAGCGTTCGTCGTGACGGCCGTGGACGCGCTGGCCGCGGACGGGCTCGTGGCGGGCGGGGTCCCCGTGGATGCGGGGATGACCGTGCCTGTGGTGTTCGAGACATCGGCCGTCGTGGCCAGGGTCGGTCCGGGGCCGTCGGCGGGCTTGCGCAGCGAGAGGAAAGCGATGGCGGCAATGGCCGCCGCGCCGAGGCCGACGAGGATGTAGCTGGTGGCGCGGCTCTTCTTGGTCTGGCGCGAGAGATTGACCAGCGACGGCATGCCCGCGTCGCCGCTGTGGAGGTCGGAGTGCGAGGGCTCGGCGGGACGATCGGTGTTGAAGGGGCCGGGCGTGCGCGAAGGAGAAGGCTCGATGGTGACTTCGGGGGAGAGCTCGGGGGCGCTGCGGATCGATGCTGGGATGGCGATCTGCGCCGACGTCGGACCGCTGTCGCCACCTGCCGAGTGACGCGCGTAGGCGGCAGGCAGGTTGTCGTGGGTGTCCGTCATCGAGGCTTCGCCGGTGCGCTTGAGCGACACCAGGAGCTCGTTCATCGAGCCGAAGCGCTTGCCGGCGTCCTTCTCGAGACAGCGGTAGATGATCGACTCCATTTGCGGCGAGATCTGAATCTTGGGATTCACGTCCGCGAGGGGAGGGGGGACGTCGTTGACGTGGGCCATGAGCGTGTTGACGCTCGCGCCGCGGTCGAACGGGACCTTGCCCGTCATGATCTCGTAGAGCATGACGCCGAGCGAATAGATGTCGGTGCGGGCCGAGATCTCGCCGCCGGTGATCTGCTCGGGGGCCATGTACTTTGGCGAGCCCATGAACAGGCCTTGCTGCGTGAGGTCCTCGGCGTCGCCGGTGACGTCTTTCACGAGGCCGAAGTCGAGGACTTTGACGACGTCGTTCTCGTCGCCGCGGTTGGTCAGGAGAATGTTGCCGGGCTTCAGATCGCGGTGGACGACGCCGATCTCATGTGCTTCGCGCAGCGAGCGGCAGATCTGTCGCGCGATGTGGCTCGCGCGCGGCTCGCTCAGCGTGGCCTCTTCGCGGAGGACACGATGGAGGGTCTTGCCCTCGATGTACTCCATCGCGATGTAGTAGACGTCCCCGTCTTCCGAAGAGCCGTAGTCGAAGATCGTGACGGTGTTCGGATGCGTCAGCTTCGCCGCCGTGGCGGCCTCGAGGAAGAAGCGCTTGCCGAACTCGGGATCGCGATCGCCTTCGTAGCGCGGGTTCAACACCTTGAGCGCGCAGATGCGGCCCAGCGGCTGTTGCTCGGCCCGGTAGACCTTGCCCATGCCGCCGCGGGCGATGAGGCTCACGATCTTGTAACGACCGTTGATGACACGACCCAGGAGGGGATCCGGGCCGCTGCTCTTCTTGGAAGACGACCCGCTCGGGCGCTCACGCGCGACGTTCCTCTCGGACGCGTCTCCTTCCCGGTGCTCGGCCATGGATGTTGCGTCTCCAAACGCAAGAGAGCGGCGCAAAGCCACCCTCGACCAAAATGGATCGTGAACGAGTTTGCGGCGATGGTCAACGTCGCCGCATGGTCACGGTACGACGAATCGCGCCCGCGCGTGTAGCTTCGAGACGCCGGGTGCGAGGGAGCTTGGGTAGAGGGTGGCTGCGAGAGGCCGGGCGGACGTCCGGCAGACGCCTGCCAGGAGGTCGGCGCAACGTCGCGCCGACGTCGGCGTAACGTCGCGCCGACGTCGGCGTAACGTCGCGCCGACGTCGGCGTAACGTCGGCCAGGAGGTCGGCGCAACGAGGGCAAGGCGAGGGCAAGGCGAGGGCAAGGCGAGGGCAAGCCGAAAGCAAGCCGAGGGCAAGGCGAGGGCAAGCCGAGGGCAAGCCGAGGGCAAGCCGAGGGCAAGGCGAGGGCAAGCCGAAAGCAAGGCGAGGGCAAGCCGACGGAAGGATTAACGGAGGGGCATGCCGCGCTGCAGCGAGCGGGAGAGCAAGAAGGGCACGCTCGCGGGCGGGAGGGGCGCCATGCGCATGCCGCGCGGGCTCGACGAGCCCTGCGAGAGGCGGGAGGACGAGCGGTGCTTCTCGTGGCGAACGGTCGGGGCGATGTCTTCGGTGTCGTCCGACGGGATGAACGCCGGGGGGAAGCTCGCGGGAAACGTCGACTCGATGGCGGCCGTGATGCGGTGCACGGCGGCGCTCTCCGAGTACGAGAGCGGCGGGGCCACGGCGCGGGGCAAGGCGCGCGGCGGAGGGGGCGGGGGATAGTGCGCCGACTTGGCGGCCATCGGCTCCGGGTACGTGGGCTCCGAGTAGGTGGGCTCCGAGTAGGTGGGCTCCGAGTAGGTGGGCTCCGAGTAGGTGGGCTCCGAGTAGGTGGGCTCCGAGTAGGCAGGCTCCGAGTAGGCAGGCTCCGAGTAGGCAGGCTCCGAGTAGGTGGGCTCCGGGTAGGTGGCGACGGGAGGCGGCGGGAACATCGGAGGGGGCGGCAGCGTGCTCGTTCGCAGTCGAGGCATGCTGAGCGCCGGAACGTGCGGCGGTCGCGGAACCGCTGAATGGGTGCGGGTGAACGGGGTCGCGACGGCGAGCGGCGCCGGCAGCGCGGGCGGAGGCGGGAGCGTCGCGGGGGGAAGCATGAACTGCGGGTGCTCCTCGGCGCGCGCGCGGCATCCCCAGGAGGGGCTCGGGGGCGGCGCGGGGACAGCGTGAGCAGCGTGAGCGGCGTGAGCGGCCATGGCATCGGAGCGCTGGCCCCACGAGTGATCCATCGAGGATCCACCCTGGTGGGGCATGTGCGATCCGGAAAGCGATCCGGAAAGCGATCCGGAAAGCGATCCGGAAAGCGATCCGGAAAGCGATCCGGAAAGCGATCCGAAAGGCAGGGGTGTGGCAGGGGACGAAGGGGCCCGGAGCGCGGGCGCCGACGCCGGACGCTCGACGCGGAAGCCACGCGTGATCGAGGTCACGACGATGTGCGGGCCCTTGATGCCGTCGTTGCGCGTGTCGACGAGGACGGCGCGCGCGCCGGTTCGCCAGGCCGAGGTGACCTCGGAGCGCGAGACGTACTCCACGAGCCAACCCACCAGCTCGGCCCCGAGGAGCGAGTCGTCGGGGGCGGAGAAGAGCACCCCGTCGAGCATGCGGTACCGGCTGTTTCGCGTCTCGAACGAGGCGTCTCCCTCGAAAGCCGGGAGGAGGCGGCCATCGATGTAGGCGTCGACGGCGTGGCGAACGGCTTGGTCGGCGTGCGGCGCGAGGTGCGTCATGAAAGAGCCTCCGCGAAGGGGCGCACGAGCGAAACAGCTCGTGAGGAGGTCGTTTGCACGCGGTGTGCCGGGACACCCTCCGCCCGAGGCGCAGTCTGTTGGTTCGTCCCCGGGTTTGGGCTCACGGCGTGTCGCCTGGTCGACAGGGGGGGTCGCGATGCCTCGACGACCTCAGCGACATGGCGTTCCTGAACAGCTCTTTCACGCGGCCCGAGGGGTACTAGTGCCGCAGAAAAACTGTCCCGGAGAAGACGGACAACGAACTGCACGATCGAGCGGAGGGCGCCCGGCCCCCCGCGGGAAAGTAACGGCCGACCAGGACAGAGCGTCTGGGTGCGCGTCGCCTCCCGTTGTCTGAATTGAGAATTTTTGGATTTCTCGTTTCGAAATGTGCGCCGCCCCCAAAAAATGGGTGCGACATCCTGCCACCCGTCCCGGCGGTCAGACGCGCGCCTACGGGCGGAGCCGCCCCCGCGTCGATCGTGAGATCGAGGAAGGTGCTTGTGACGCGCGCCTACGGGCGGAGCCGCCCCTCTACTGCGGCTTGCGGGCGATCACGACGAACGTGGTGCCGGTCGCGGTGGGGACGCCGACCCAGAGGTGATCGAGGGGATCGGTGAGCATGCCCACCGAGGGCTTCGCGGTGGCCGGGGGCTGGAGCGGAAGCGAGAACAGGACCTCCGGCGGCTCGGGCGCCGTGACCGTGTCGTTGGTCGCGGTGTAGCGGATTTGCAGGACGTCGAGCGCCTCGAACGTCATCGCGTCGGCGGGCTGGAAGGCGACGATGCCCTCGGCGCTTTCGGTGGGGGCGATCGCCGCGAGACCGAGACCGAAGCCCGCGATCTCGAAGAGCGCGTCGCCCTCGGTGGGGGCCGCTCCAAACGCGATCGTGCTCGACGCGAAGGCGCGCGCGACCTGATCGCCCGAGAAGTTGAACATCAGCGCGAACACGTTGCCCTGCGCGTCGCGGGCGACCGGGCCTGACGAGTCGCCCCACGCGGCGACCTCGATCGGCCCCTTGCACGCGGGCTCGCCCATCGGGACGAAGTCGCCGGCGCAGTCGTCGGCGGCGTAGAGCGCGCTGGGTCCCAGGTTGTCGTCGCCGAGCGGCGAGAGCCCGGTGTACACGACGCGACCGCCGCCGCCCGGCGTGGCGAGCGCGGCCATCGAGAACAGGCCGTTCACGGGGTAGCGCTCGCTCGTGGCCGCGCCGTCGGCGACGACGAGCTCGCCCTTCGTGTCGGGGAACGGCAGCGAGTACGAGAACGCGGTGCCGGGGCGGAAGCCGAGATCGAGGGCCTCGACGCCGGCGAACGCGTCGGCGGGGAGGTTCGCGTCGAGGGTGGTCTTGGCGAGCGTCATGGCGCCCTCGGGGCCGTCGGGCGGCGTCCAGCGCAGCAGCGTGACCTGGCCACCTCTGGGGCCGGGCTCGATGAGCAGGGGGCCGCCGTGCTCGCCCCACGTCGGCTGCTGGTACTCGATGGTGCCGTCGAGCGTGTAGACGGCGATGGCGCAGAGGTCCGTTGCAGCGATCGTCAACAGCGACGCGTGGACCGAGCCTGGCAAGCACATCACGGGGGTGCCTCCCGTCCCGCCGGTTCCACCCCCTCCTCCGCTTCCTCCTGTGGCGGTGCCTCCCGTTCCGCCGCTCCCGCTCGTTCCTCCGGTGCCTCCCGCGGCTCCTGTTCCGCCGCTCCCGGTGCTGTCGTTGCCGTCGCCGCAGCCCGGCGCTCCGAGCAACAGCAACAAGGTTGCAATTGCAGCGCGTGTGAAATTGTAGCTCGTGTGCACTGACCGTTTCATGGGACCTCCGTCGGCGCTCACCCGCGCCGGATTGTGGTGGCGACGGAGCGGAGGCACGGCAAAGGCACGGGCGAGCGCCCGGGATCCGGTGGATCGAGACGCTCGCTGTCGCCCGCCGCACGCTTCGCCCCGAAGCCGCGGTCGGCTCGCGCACAGCAGGTCTCCTGGCTCCCGGATCGTCCTCCTCGCGACCCCTTCCCACGCCCGGCCCGGTGCTCCGGTGGCTGGCGCAGTGGCGATCGTCGCGATTCGTCCCCGGTGACAGTGGCGGGGGCCGCGCCAGAATCGAGGGCGCGCCCGGATGGACGCGCGGCTCTCACTGGCTTCCCTTGCGAATCGAAGTCGATCCGCCGAGCCCTCGTTGCCTCGGGCCCGCGCTGTGCACGAAACGGCGGGCCGGGTGGCCCGCGGGCGGACCTATCGAGGGAGCGGGAAGGGACGTCAAGCGGCGTCGAGCGGGGCCGGGCAATTTCGGGCAATGGGCTGTCGGGGCTCACGAGGGCGTTGCGCTCGCCGCCGAGATGGACGACCCTGGGACCGTCCAGCCTGGCCCCATGAGGTGTGGTGCCGGCCCAGGGAAGCGGCGGTGACAATCCGTCGCAACTCTGAGCCTACTCCGCCCGGCCCCGTCGTCCGACGGATCGGGTTTCGTCGTTCCAGACGGAGCCCGCCCCAGTTGGTCGGCGAAAGAAATGGGGGCCTGCTCAGGTCTTCCGAGCGTAGCCCCCAAAACATCTCGTGGTCGACGTGGTCAAAGCGCCTCCCCCTCCGATAACGCCCGGCACGGTCATCAGCGACCGGTACGACATCCGCCAGAGCCTCGGCAAAGGTGGCATGGGCGAGGTCTTCCTCGCGTTCGACCGCTCGACGCAGCAAACCATCGCCCTCAAGGTGGTGCGCGAAGAGTCGCGCATGCCGGGCGACGACGAAGCCCTGCGCCAGGAGCTGCTGCTCGCGCGGCAGGTCAGCCACCCGAACGTCTGCCGCGTTCACGATCTCGCGCCCAGCCCGTGGGGCCCCATCCTGGTGATGGAGAACATCCCGGGGCAGACGCTGCACACGCACATCCGCAAAAAGAAGGCGTCGGGCGGCTACAGCTCGGAAGAGTTCCGCAAGATCGCCTCCGAGGTGTGCGCCGGCCTCGCGGCCATCCACGCGCAGGGCCTGGTGCACGGCGATCTCAAGCCGGGCAACGTCATGGTCACCGAAGAGAAAGCGGTGATCCTGGACTTTGGCTTTGCCCAGGAGCGGGCCCGCGCGGCGACCCGCAAGCACGGCGCCCCGCCCGACGGCGGCACCCCGAATTACATGTCGCCGGAGCGCCTGAAGAGCGGCGGCGCGAGCGCCGACGACGACGTCTACGCGATGGCGCTGACGCTCTGGGAGATGTGGACGTGCCGCGTGCCGGAGCCCGGGTATCGGCCGCGCGGCAAGGCGATGCGGCAGCAGATCATGTTCGATGTGCCGGCCGGTCTGTCCATCGACGAGGTCCGCCAGATCTTCCGCGGCATGTCCGAAGATCCGGGGATGCGGCCGCAGGCGCGGCACATGCGCTTCTTCAACTCGTCGCAGCTCACGACGGGGGCCATCCAGCTGCCGCGCGAGCGCCTCGATCCGGGGCCGCCGCCCGGCCGCGCGCAGACGAGCACGTTCACGCCCGCGGCGCAGTCGGTGCTCGTGACCTACGCGACCAACGCGACCGAGGCGGTGGGCACGCTGATCCCGCTGACCAAGAGCGTGATGACGATCGGGCGGCGCACCGATCAAGATCTGGTGGTGCCCGAGGCGACGGTGTCCGGCACGCACGGCGTCGCGCGCTGGCAGAACGGCTCGTGGCTCATCGAGGATCTGTCGAGCACCAACGGCAGCTACGCGGACTACAGCTACGAGCGCAAGGCGCAGGTGCAGCTCATGCACGGCGGCGAGGCGCAGGTCGGGGAGTGCCGCCTGAAATTGGTGAGCTTTGCGCCGGAGCTGGCGCAGCACAAGCGGGCGCGGCAATACCTCGCGAAGCGCGACGGGCTCACGGGGTTGCTCGTGCGCGAGCACCTCATGAAGGCCATCGACGAGGACGGCGATTTCGCGGAGTGGGCCGAGGCGCCCATGCAGGTGGCGCGCTACGAGCTGCGCGGGCCCAACCATCAGGTGAGCGACCGGCCGACCATCCTCGAGATGCTCGCGCTGCGCCGCGCCGCTCAGCGCGTGGTCGAGCTCTCCGAGATGCTGCTGCTGTCGCTCGTGCCGCTCATCGCGGGGCGCACGGGCCCCTTGAAGTTCGTGGTTTCGATGGTAGGTCCGTCCCTCGACGAAGCGCGCCACGTCGTGGAGCAGGTCGTGTCGCAGGTCCAGGGCATGTTGCCCGAGACGCTGGAGCTTCACGCGACGCTCATCAAGGGCGAGCCAGGGCGCAAGGCGCGCACGCTGATCGACTGAGGGCGCCGGGCGACCGCTCGCGTTCGCTCTCCCAACACTCTCCGCCAAACGTCCGACCCTCGCTTCCACGACGTCGGCCATCGTTTTCTGCGCAAGGACTCCCGGTTATCTCCCATGGCATCGCGACCGCCCCTCCTCGGACCTCCCTCGCAGCCCTCGCCCTATCGCTATTTGGGCCGGGGCGGCGGTGAGCGTCCGGTGCGGTTGCAGATCGTGATCGCGCTGGTGGCGGGGCTGATCCTCGTCGCGGTGCCGCTGTACTTGTGGCGGCGGCCCCGGCCCGAGTCCATTCCCTCGGCCGATGCGGCGGTCGCGTCCGATGCGGGCGCCCCGGGCGACGCGGCGGCCGATGCGATGTTCCAGATGCCGACACCCCCGGCGAACAACGTCCAGCTCTCGCCGTTCACCACGCTGCGGTGCGAGAACCCGGGCCCCGGCAAGACGCCGCCCGAGCGCTGCGATCACATCCCGTTCTTCGAGGACGGGCTCGCCCGCGCCATCCGCGACAACGCCGCGTGCGCGCCGCTCGGCTCGACGCCGACCAAGGTGAGCTTCGTGATGGAGATGGACTTCCGGCGGAAGCGCACGAACCTCTTCATCGGCAAGACGAGCACGATCAAGAAAGAGAAGGGCAAGGAGCTGCTCCGCTGCGTGACGCGCGGCATGCCCACCGTCGACTGGGGCACCATCGTGCACCAGTACTCGCGCTACAAAGTCAACGTGACGGCCACGTTCCCGCCGCGCGAGGCGTACTAGGGGTGTGAAGCGACTCGTTCGCCAGGTCGCTCGCCACGTCTCGATCGGGCTCGCGCTGGCGCTGCCGCTCGCGGCCTCCGAGGGGCGCACGGAGCCTCCGCGCATCGACGACATCTCGTCGTATTCGCCCTACGAGCAGGAGACGGCGCGCATCGGGCTGCAGCGGACGGGCGCCACGCTCGACACCGCGCCCGAGGGGAAGATCATCGAGGGCGTCGACGTCGTCACGCTCGAGGTGTTCGAGAAGCGCGATCCGATCCCGCTGGTGCTGAACGGCCTCGTGAACTGGTTCCACGTCACGACGAAGCCCCACTTCGTGCGGCGCGAGCTGCTGTTCAAACCGGGCGATCGCTACGAACGGCGCATCATCGAGGAGAGCGCGCGCAACCTGCGCGGGCTGTCGCAGCTCACGGTGGTGATCCTGCTGCCGACGCAGGGCAGCGCGCCGGATCGGGTGCGCATGCTGCTGGTGACAAAGGACCTGTGGAGCCTGCGCATCCCGGTCGAGTACCGGCTGACGTCGAGCGGCGCCTTCGAGTACGTCTCGGCGCAGGTCACCGAGATCAACCTGGCCGGCACCCACCACCAGATCTCGGCGAACGTCACCTACGACCCGAACACGGTGTCGTTCGGCGGCTCGTTCATCGTGCCGCGCATCTTCGACTCGCGGCTGCGCTTCGTCGTCGATGCGAACCCGATCTACAACTACCGGACGAATCAGCTCGAGGGGACGTTCGGCTCGGTGACCTACACGCTGCCGCTGTTCTCGCTCGCGACCGAGTGGGCGTACGGGGCGCGCATCGGCTGGAGCACGGGGATCACGCGGCGGTACATCGCGTCGGACGTCAGCGTCTACGACGCCAACTCCGATCTGTGCGTCAGGCCCGATCAGCTCTCGGAGGGTGGCGGCGGCATCCCGTGCCAGTTCTCGCGCGACAGGCAGGCCGGCCGGATCTTTCTGACGCGCTCGTTTGGCCGGATCTTGAAGCAGAACCTCACGGTCGCCGCGGAGGCGACGCGCGACGTGTACCGCTCGCCGGAGCTCGCGGGCTACGACCCGGGGCTCGCCGCGAAGTTCCTGGAGCGGGTGCCGCCGCTCAGCGACACGCGGCTCGGCGGCGAGCTGCAGTACCAGACGTTCTCGGCGACCTTCATGCGCGTGCTCGACTTCGAGCGGCTCGGGCTCCAGGAGGAGTTTCAGCTCGGGCACAACCTGATCCTCAAGGTCTCGCCGGCGTACGCGCCGCTGCGCGACTCGCGCTTCGTGGTCGGGGTGTTCGCGGGGGCGTCGTACACCGTGCCGATCGGCGACGGCATCGCGCGGGCGTTCGTCGAGTCGCGGACCGACTTCGAGCCGGAGCGAATCCCGGACGCGTCCATCGACGTCGGCGCGCGCATCATGTCGCCGCGCACCGGCATCGGCCGCCTGGTGTTCGACGCGCGGATGCTTCACCGTTACCAGAACTATCTGAACGACATCAGCGCGCTGGGCGGCGACACGCGGCTGCGCGGTTATCCGTCGAGCCAGTTCCGCGGCAAGGATCTGGTGGTGCTCAACGCGGAGTACCGCAGCCGGCCGCTCGAGATCTTGAAGGCGCAGCTCGGTGGGGTGCTGTTCTTCGACTCGGGGGCTGCCTTCGACGGCTTCTCGAACCTGCGGTTCGGCGCGGACCCGGACAGACCGGCGGCGCCGCGCCTGCAGGCCACCGGCGGGCTCGCGGCCGGGTTCGGGGCGCGGCTCTTTCTGCCGCAGGTGAATCGCATCGTGATCCGGGCCGACTGGGGCTTTCCGCTCGCCGCCGGCTACCGCGAGAGGGACGCGTTTCCGGGGGAGCTGACCATCACGTTCGGGCAGGCATTCCCCATGCCGGCGGTGCCGATCGCCGGCGCGACGACGCAATGACGACGCAATGACGACGCAATGACGACGCAATGACGACGCAATGACGACGCAATGACGACGCAATGACGACGCAATGACGACGCAATGACGACGCAATGAAGTGGGAGTGGGACCGTGGATGGTGAAGTGGCCATTCACGCGCTGGACCTTGCGGGCGAAGCGCCGGTCGTTCCGCGATTCAAAGTCTCGCTTTGGGGCGGCTGGCGACGGGCGCTGTCCGCGAAGGGGGTCACTGGCGATTGGCCTCGATCTGGCCGAGGTAACGGTAGGGGGAGCCGTACTGTTGGGGTGAGCCGAAGAGCTGGACGAGGTATTGGCCCTTGTTCGGGAGAGCGCATGTCACGCGGGTGGTGGGGCCGTCCGTGACGTCGCACTCCTGTCGTTCGGTGGCGCCCTGGAGGCGCCAGGTGGCCATGGTGAAGAGGCCATTCTTGTTGGTGATCTCGGCCGTGAGGGGGCCGCTCACGGTGACCTGCGAGCGCAGCGGCGAGAGCAGCTCGAGGCCCTCGGCGTAGAACCGCGGTGTCATCATGGGCTGGCGGAAGAAGTCGCCGCGCGAGAGGGGCCTGTCGCGGAGCTGCCACTTGGCGTCCCTGGGGAAGTGGTCGGTGCCGAACACCTCGGGTGGGGTGAAGAGGTAGTCGGTGCTGAAGCGTTTGGTGAAGGTCGAGCCGTCGAGGCTGCCCGAGCTCCAGGTGGCGTCGGCCAGGTAGTACTTGTCGCCCAGGCGCACGGCGCTCCACGCGTGGCCGGCGCCGCCCTCGTCGGTGCCGGAGGTGCGGGCATCCCCGACGACGTACACGACGTCGAGCCCGAGCGCCTGGCCGAGCGCGGTGAGGAGCTGGGCGTATCCCGCGCAGACGCTGGTGCGGGTGCGAAACACGCTCTCGGCGTCCTGCGGTGGATACTTGTGCGCGACGTACGAGGGCCCGTCGTACGAGATGCGGTCGGCCACCCAGTCGTGCGCGGCGCGGAAGCGGCCGACCGGATCGGACTCGCGCTCGGCGATGTAGCGGGCCACGGTGGCGATGCTCTGCTCGGCGTCCGGCGGCATGCCGGCGACGATGGGGTGGAGCACGGCGGGCTGTGGCCAGGTCAGGCTGGCAACGTGCCTGTCGGAAGCAGGCCTGTCCGGAGAGGGGGAGTCGGAAGCAGGTTTGGGGGCGGGCGTGGCGGATGGCGAGGCCGTTCCGCCGGTGCCGGTGGGGCCCGGGGTGACGTTCTTCTGATCGAAGGGGTTCTCGTGGACGGCGAGGTAGAGCCACTCCAGGCGGTCGGCGGTCCAGAACAGGCGCTTTCGGGCGAGCTCCGCCGTGGCGCCGGTGGCGCCGTCGAGCATCCAGTCGCCGCGCGTGGACAGCGCCGCGAAGGTGGGCTGGGGGCGCCCCCCGATGAGGATGCCGAGGAAGAGCAGGTTGATCGCCAGGGTGCGGAGAATGAGCCGATCGGTGAACGTGAGGATGTGCGGTTTGGTGGCGCCCCGCAGCTTGCGGCGCGAGCTCGCGAGGCTCTCCCAGACCAGCGGCAGCACCGGGAACGCGAGCAGCCCGCTCGCCGCCGCGAGGGTGACGGGGCCGTTGGCGTGCGCGGCGAGCGACGACGCGACCCAGGCGCCGAGGATGGGCGTCGTGATGACGAGGGCCGCCCACAGCGCCTTCAGCGCGACCCCGGCCAGGGGCCTCGCGCCGAATCGCTTTCCTGGGTCCGGAGCCGCCGCGCCCGACGAGGATTTCATGGATCCCGGAGCCTAACCGAGCCGGCCGCCGCCCGCACGCCGCGGCGCCGTGCTCCGCCCAGTCCGGGTCACCTCGGCGATCGCGGCTCGCCGAGTCGTTGTCGCCACGCCATGCAGTCGTGCTCCCGCCGTCCCGACTCACCCCTTGTCCGGTTTGCCCGGTTTGTCCGGCCTTCCGACCCAGTAAGCCCAGGCGATGAACACGAGCTGGAGCGGCAGGCGGAGCCACAACACCAGCGGCGAGACCGGCTGATCGCCCAGCGGGATCTGGTGAATGGCCATGTTGACGTTGGCGGGGAACACCGCGACGTAGAGCGCGATGAGGCCCCACGAGGCGGCCCGGCGGAGGCGCGGGACGAAGAGGCCGGCGCCGCCTGCGATCTCGGCGATGCCGCTGAGGTAGACGAGGAAGAGCGGCCACGGCAAGAAGGCCGGAATCATCCGGACGAAGGTCTCCGGAGCGGCGAAGTGGACAATGCCGACGGCGATCATCGCGACGCCCAGCACCGCCCGGAAGACGGGGGTCGGTCGAGGCAGGGTCATCGCGATTCGTAGACGCGCATGGCCGGGAGTTCGATCGCCGTCAGGAAGCCTCCCTTGCCGCAGCCGGTGTCGAGCCCGACCACCGAGTGGCCAATCCAGATGTCGCCCGGGTCGTCCGGTGTGTAGCTCGACAGCTCGGGTGGCAGGCAGCTCGTCATGGTGTGTCCGAACACCACGCGTTTGCCGCGGTAGTTCTTGACGAACTCCTTGTCGCGACACCACACGAGGGTGGTTTGCGACTTGGGGTCGAGCGCTTCGCGCGGGTGGAGGTAGCCGGACCCGCCCTTGTTCAGGCCGGCGTGCACGTAAATCGCGTGCTCGTCCTCGTAGTACCAGAGCAGGGATTTCATCCACGCGACGATGTCGGGCGGGAAGAACGTGCCAGTCAGCAAGGCGCGCAGATCGTCGGGAGAGGGCAAGTCGCCGTCCTCGGAGAGGAAACGTCCCGTGAACGACTCCATGGTGGGCCGGCAGCCGTTGGTGGTCACGAGGACGAACTCGGGCCAGCCCTTCTCGATGACGCGCAGCCACGCGTCCTCGTGGTTGCCTCGCAGCGTGACGATGCGCGCGGCCGTTCGCTTCGGCAGCCGCCGCACGTAGTCGATCACCTGCTTCGACTCGGCGCCGCGGTCGATGTAGTCGCCGACGAACACGAGGGTGTCGCGCGCGTCCAGCGGCGGCAGCCGCTCGAGGATGCGCACGAGGGCGGGAAGGTCACCGTGAATGTCGCCGATCGCGAACGTGCGATACCCCATATCTTGTAACCCTTTCGCATCGAGGTGCGGAAGGCAAGCGGCGAGGACGCGCCCGCAGGCGTGCGAAGGGGGCGCGCCGGCGCTTGTCACGCGGCGGCAGTCGAGGCATTTTGGCCGGAAGATGCACAAGCTGCTGCGCGGTATCGTCGAGTTTCGCGAGAAGATGCTGCCCACGTACCGGGGCAAGTTCGCCGAGCTCGCCATGGGGCAACGGCCTGACGCGCTGTTCATCGCGTGCTCCGACAGCCGCGTCGAGCCGAGCCTGGTGGCCTCGACCGATCCCGGGCAGCTCTTCGTGCTGCGCAACGTCGGCAACCTGGTGCCGCCGGCCCACGCGTCGGGGCGCTCGACGGCCGACGAGTCCGAGGCGGCCGCCATCGAGTACGCGCTGGCCGCGCTCGACGTGGACGACATCGTGGTGTGTGGGCACTCGAGCTGCGGCGCGATGAAAGCCGTGCTCGACGGCAAGCTGCCCGAGGGGACGCCGAACCTCGCGGCGTGGCTGCGGCACGCGCACCCGGCGCTGCGCACGCTGCGCGAGAAGGGGCCTCTCGATCCCGAGCTCTCGCCCGCCGATCAGCTCTCGCAGTGGAGCGTGCTCGAGCAGCTCGACCACATTCGCACGTACCCGCTGGTGCAGGAGCGCGTCGCCAGGGGCGGGCTGCGTCTGACCGCGCTGTGGTTCGAGATCGCCTCGGGCATCGTCTGGGCGTTCGACGAGGAATCCGGAGAGTACCGCGATGTCTGCGGTGATTTCGCGGAGCAGATGCTCGCCAGGATCGGACCGCAACGCGCCCGCTGAGGTCGCTACTCCGACAGCGCGCGCGGCACGCGGAACCAGAACGTCGAGCCGGTGCCCTCTTCGCTCTCGACGCCGATGGTGCCGCCGTGCTTCTCGACGATCGCCTTGCTGATGGCGAGCCCCAGCCCGGTGCCGCCCTTCTCGTTCGCGTCCGAGGCGTGGACCTGCTGGAAGCGCTCGAAGATCACGCGCCGGTGCGAGAGCGGAACGCCGCGCCCGCGATCGCTGACGCGGAACACGGTGGTGCGCGGCTCCACCGTCGTCGACACCTCGATGAGGCTCTCGGGCGGTGAGAACTTCACGGCGTTGGAGAGCAGGTTCACCAGGACCTGCACGAGGCGATCGCCGTCGCCGCGGACGACGTCGTCGGTGCAGCGCACGGCGATCGTGACGCGCACCTGATCGGCGAACGACTTCACGCTCTCGACCGAGCGATCGACGATGCCCCTGGCGCGCACGGGCTTCAGCACCAGGACCATCTCGCCGCTCTGCAGGCGCTCCAGGTCGAGGATGTCGTTCACGAGGGTGATGAGGCGCAGGGTATTTCGCTCGGCGATGAGCAGGAGCTCCATCACCGCGGGGGAGAGGTGGCCGAGGACGCCGCCGGTGAGGAGGCCGAGCGAGCCGCGCACCGCGGTGAGGGGCGTGCGCAGCTCGTGGCTCACGACGGAGACGAACTCGGCCTTGAGGCGCTCGACCTCGTAGCGCTCGGAGACGTCGTGGGCGATGGCCGCGTAGCCGGAGCCGCGCAGGCTATCGAGCTGGAACAGGCGCAGCTCGCAGGCGAAGCGCTCGCCGTTCTTGCGGCGGCCCTGGAGCTCGGTCATGCGGCCGAGAGCCTGCGCGAGCAGGGCCCGCGGATCGGCGGACGAGCCGTCGAACAGCACCCCGAACGGCTGGCCCGTGAGCTCGTCGCGGGAGAAACCGAAGGTGCTCTCCGCCGCGCCGTTCACCGAGTCGATGATGCCGTCGTCGGTCAGCGTGACGAGCGCGGAGAGCATGTTGGCGAGGATCGAGCGGCTGAGCGACTCGCTGATGCGGAGCGCCTCGTACGCGAACGCGGTGCCCAGCCCCTGCGCGAGCTGGGTCGCGGTGGCGCCGAGGATGTCGGCGAGCGCCTCGGGGAAGGCGCTGGCGCGGCTGGCGCTGACGACGCCGAGCACGCGGCGGCGCACGATGAGCGGAAAGGCGGCGACGTGCGTCACGCCGAATTTCTGGGCGTGCGTCACCTCGAGCGGCCGCATCGAGGGATCCCACGTGTCGAGCAAGACCGGGAGGGCGCGCGCGGCGGCGCGGCCGATCCAGGTCTCCCCGAACGCCAGCCGGCGCCCGCCCGCGGTGCTCACGTCGAGCGTGCCGACGCTCGCCTGCAGGTGGAGCTGGCCCGTCGCCTCGTCGAGCACCCAGATGCCGACCGAGTCGAGATCGAGGTGGTGCTCCATCGCGCGCACGACGCGCTCGAAGTGCGCGGGCAGCGTCTCGTCCGCGGTCATCGCCGCCCCGAGGTCGGCGCGGAACGCGTCGATGCGGGCGCGCTTCACCAGGTCCGTCTCGGCCCGCTTGCGGTCAGTCGCGTCGTTGTGGAGCACGAGCCGCGCCTCGATCCCCCCGTAGTTGAGCGGCGCGGCGATCAGCTCGACGTCGATCTCGGCGCCGCCCCGCAGGCGGTGGCGCACGGTGCACGCGTGGTGCACGACGCCGGGCAGGCGGCCGCGCTCCAGCTCGTCGAGCAGCGCCTGCATGGCGACGGAGTCGTCGGGCGCGACCAGGTCGAAGATGCCCATCGAGAGCAGCTCGTCGCGGGTGTAGCCGTACTGGCGCGCCATGGCGTCGTTGACCGCGAGGAGCTCGAGCGTCGCGACGTTGTAGACGCAGGCGGCCACGGGGCACGCCTCGAACAGCGTGCGGTAGCGCTGCTCGCCCTGCCCGATCAGCTCTTCGGCGTGCTTGCGAGCGGTCCTGTCGCTCTTGCCGGGAGGCTCGGTCGGGCGCGGCTCTTCGGCGAGGTCGTGGACCACCACCAGGCGCGCGTGCGGGCTGATCGCCGGGACCGAGCTCGACGAGATGCGCGCCGCGACGCTGCGCCCGCCGTGCGCGAGCAGGTGGACGGGGGCGGGGTGAGTCAGCGCGGGCGAGAGCGGGCGGGCCCGCAGGCGCTCGATGCGCCGGGCCATCGCCGGGCGATCGAGCGGGTCGTAGAGGGCGAGCGACGGCGAGCCGATCAGCACCTCGCGCGAGCAGCCGATGAGCTCCACCAGGCTGTTGTTGGCGCCGAGGATGGTGCAGGTCTCGACGTCGTGGATCCAGGCGGGCAGCGGGATGGCCTCGATGAACGCGTGGAACGCGAACCCGGGGTTCCGGACCTCGGTCTCGCCGCGCACGCGCACCGCCGACGGCTCGGCGTCGAGCGCGTCGTCGTGGTCGGGACCTACCGGTTCGACTTTCAAGGGGATCCTTGCCGCGGGTCAGCGGAAGCGGCCGAGCCTCCGCAGCGCGGTCTTGAAGCGCCGGTGCGATCGGGTGAGCCGCGCGCGGATCGCGATGCGGTCCGCCGGGCTCGTGATCGCGCTCCCCGAGCGGCTCCACGCTTGCGTCGCCTTCTCTGCGAGGCCCAGGTCGGCCGCGATCTCCGCCGCGGCCATGGCGCCGGTGAGCGCGGCGCCTTCCATGTAGCCCTGCGCGTCGAGGCTGGTGTGCTCTCCCGCGAAGTGGATGTTCTTGTAACGCTCGATCTCGGCCCCGGCGAACTTGGCGTACTGGCCGATGCGATAGGCCGAATAGCTCCCGAGGGTGAGCGGGTAGGTCGGCCAGTGCATGCGCGCGACGACGCCGTTCGCCGCGGCCTTGGTGCCCGGGAAGACCTTCTCGAGCTCTTCCAAGAAGTCGGCCGCGCGCTCTTCCGGCGTGCCCTCGCCGATGGCGACGCCGATGTCGCCGCCGGTGAAGTTGGTCAGGATGCCCGAATCGCCGGGCTGCAAGCGGCTTGTCTCCCAGGTCGCCTGGTAGGGCAGATCGGAGAACGATTCGCCGTTGGAGTCGTGCAGCGTGCGCCACGGTCGCGACGAGAACCCGACCATGAGCTTGGCGTTGGTGCCGTAGCCCAGCTCGGCGATCGCCGCGGCCTTGGCGTCGTCGAAGGCGATGTTGGTGGTGACCTGGCGCAGCAGCGTGAACGGGATGGCGAGCACGACGTGGCCCGCCTGCACGTCGAAGGTCGAGCTCCCGCGCGTGAACGTCAGCGTGTACTTGCCGTCGGACTTCTCGGTCAGCGCGGTGAGCCGCGCGTCCAGCTCGATTTGCGCCGGATCGAGCTGCTCGGCGAGGCGCGTGATGTACGTGTCGTTGCCGTCCTTCGTGTGGAACAGCTCGTCCGACTCGCCGAAGAGCCGCAGCTCCGTCGTGTCGGTCGAGATGAGGATCATCATGTTGAGGACGTTCGACTCGTCCGGCTCGAGGCCGTACTCGATGTTGTAGGCGACCTCGAGCAGCGTCCGGACCGGCCCCTCGGCGTCGATGCTGTCGAGCCACGCCGTGATCGACAGCGCGTCCAGGGCCTCGCCGCCGTTCGGCTTGTCGTAGTAGACGAAGATGTCTTCCTGGTCGGTGAGGGTCGCCAGGGCCTCGTCGATCTTCTTCGCGATCGGCTCGAAGCCCGTCAAAATCTCGGCGATCGTCAGCTTGGTGCCGCCGATGTGGGCGACCAGCATCTGGAGCTTCTGGTCGTCGTCCCTGTAGTCGAGCAGGTCGATCTCCAGCTCTTCCGCCAGGTCGAGCATGGTCTGGTGGCCGGTGTCGATCAGCTCGCCGCCGAGCTCGATGTGCTGCCCGTCGGGGAACATCGTGCGCTCGCTGAACATGCGGCCGCCGAGGCGGGTCGCCGCGTCGTACACCTTGGCGACGATGCCTTCCTGCGAGAGGCGGTAGGCGCAGTGCAACCCGGCCATGCCGCCCCCGACGATCACGACGTCACCGGTCGCGGGCGGGATGACCCCGTCGTCGCAGCCCGGCAGCGTGGGCAGCGTGGCGAAGATGGCGGTCGAGGCCGCGGCCCCGAGCAGCGTGCGGCGCGACAGCGTCCGACCGGCGCGGGCCTGGCGCTCGCGTTCGAGCCATTCGAGCGGAGGTGTGCCGGCGGCGCGGGCCCGACGGAGGATCGAGAACGCGCGCGCGAGGTGGCGGAACAGCGGAGTCTTGGCCAAGGCGTCTCCAGGGAATCGACGGGCGGCTGAAGGGCGCCCGAAGCAAGGCAAAACCAGCGGTGAGCATACAGGGTTTCGCCCCCGGGTTCGTGCTCTTCGATGAGGGCCGGTGAGGGTCAGCCGCGTGCGAAGCGTTGCACCCCGAACGGGCCGAGATCGACGGGCGGCGCGTTCCCTAGAACGAGCGCGGTGACCACCTCGCCGGTGATCGGCGCGAGCAGGATGCCGTTGCGAAAATGGCCGGTCGCGATGACGAGCCCGCGGGTCGCCCCCGCTCCGAGCAGCGGCCCGCCGTCCGGGGTGGCGGGACGGAGCCCCGACCACGTCCGCGCGATCTCGGCGTCCGCGAGCCCCGGCACCAGCGCCACGGCGCCGTCCAGCAGACCTCGCAGGCCGCGCACCGTGACCGCCTTGCGATAGCCCGCGCGCTCCTGCGTCGAGCCCACGATCAGGCGCCCGTCGTCGCGCGGCGAGAGGTACGCCGCGGGGCCGAACACCACGTGACCGAGGACGTGCCCGGCGGTGCGAAGCTCGGCCATTTGCCCGCGGATCGGCCAGAGCTCGAGGGGGGTGATGCCGCTGCCTTCGAGGAGCGACCAGGCGCCCGCGGTGAGCACCACGGTCCCGGCCCGCACCGCGTCGCCGCTTTCCAGCGTCACGCCCGTCGCTCGCCCGTTCTCGATCGTGATGCGCGCGACGCCGCCCGTCATCACCACCACCCCGGCGCGCTCCATCGCCGCCGCGAGCGCGCTCACCAGCGCCGGCGGATCGATGCGGCAGTCCTTCGCGAAGAGCAGCGCGCCCGCGATGTCCGGCGCGAGCTGCGGCTCCAGCGCGTGCGCCGCAGCGGCGTCCAGCGCGCGCTCGTCGTCGCCGAACACCCCGAAGGTGGCGTGCGCCTGTTCATCCAGCGGCCCTTTCGCGAAGGACACCCGCATCGAGCCCGACGGCCGATACCCCACGTCGATGCCCGTCTCCTCGACGAGCCCCGCGCTCCACGCCGCGTACAGCGCGAGGCTGCGCAGGCAGAGCTGGGTGAGCGGTCCCGCGTCGTGCGCCTCGGCGTACGCCCCGAGGATCCCGGCCGCCGCGCTCGACGCCTCGGCCCCGAGGTGCGCGCGCTCGATCAAGCGGACCTGCACGCCTCGCCGCGCGAGGGCGAGCGCTGCCGCGCAGCCGATGGCGCCCCCGCCGATGATCACGACATCGTCGATCATCGGCCCCGCCTCGCTACTCCTCGGCGGCTTCCTCGGCGGCGTCGTCCGCTTCGTCTGCCTTCGCCTCGGTCGGCGCCGCGGGTTTTCCTTCTTTTGCGTCCTTCTTACCCTTGCCGGCGCCCACCGGGACGGCCGGGCGCTGGCCCTTGCCGACCTCGGCAGGGTGGCCGAGGGGGAACGCGGCGGTGCCCGCGGCGCTCACGCCCAGGCGAGGCGCCGTGGGATCTTTGGTCGGGTTCGGGACCGGCGACACCGGCCGCGGCGAGCGCAGCCGATCGGGCAGGCCGCCCTGCGTCCAGACCTGGACGTCGCCGAGGATCTTGGTGCGGTTGGCGAGCCGTCGCCAGCCTCCGATCCCGAACAGCTTCTCGAGGAAGGTCGGCGGCGAGAGCGCCCCGCCTTCGGCCTTGATGTAGACCGTCCAGTCGCCGATGCCGCTCCCGCGGAAGGCCTCTCGGCAGACGGAAATGCCAAGCTCGGCAGCGATATCGCTGACCTTGCGGCCGGGCTCTACGACGACGGTGCGGTGCTCGTTGACGAACGTGACCTTGGGCATGACGCGCGGCGCGACAGTGGTCGACGGCGGCGATTGCGTCAAGCGGCGGGCTGCGCCTGGTCCTTGCGCGCCTTGTCCTTGACAGAGCGCAGCACGCGGGCGACGCCGAACAGGTTCCACCCGGCGAACGCGACGAACATGGCGGCCAGCGCGATGGCCCAGCGCGAGGCCCGCGGCGACGAGCCGTCGATGACGAGCCACGCCTCGGCGGGCACCGTCACGTCGGTCTGATCTTTCACCGCCTTGGCCAGGCCGACGTGCCGCATCCCGGCTTTTGCCATGGGAACGAGGCGACCCGCGAACTTGGACGGCGGCACGAAGCGCGGCCCCTCGAAGCCTTCGGGGACGCGGATCTCGACCCAGATCGAAGGATTGCCGGCGACCGGCATGAGCCGGAAAGAGTCGCTCTCGGCGGTGCGGGCGTAGCGGATCGCGCCGGTGGTCCCGAGCAGCCCCGTGGCGTGGACGTAGCGGTTCGCGAGGTCCGCAGAAGGCTTGAGCGGCGCGAGGTCGCCGATGTCGGTGGGGGCGCCAGGGGCGATCGCGTAGCGCGCCTCCCCGAGAAGGAGCACCGACATGGTGAGCGCCGCGGCGGCCGTCAGGACCATGAGCGCCACGGCCATGGTGCGCTCGCGCCTGGGCGGCGCCGGGAGCGCGGTCAGCTCCGGGTCGGGTTCCAAGGTCGACAGGAAGTCCCGCTCGTCGGCCAGAGAGCCGGATTTTGCGGGGCCATTCACGGGCATGGAGGGGACGGAGCCTTTGGTCACCAGGAATCCTGCGTCGGTCGCGCCGCGAGTATACCCGAAAGGTGGAGCGCGTTCGTGGGAGACAACCGGGTCACGGCCGGGTTCCGGATCGAGAGCGAGGGCACGAGGAATCTGGACGGACCCCCACCCCCTTGTACTAGCCTAGCGCCCCGATGGCGAAAGCGGCCCCGACCTCGATCGTCTGCCCCGCGTGCGGACACAAGAACTCGCCCATTCCAGAGAACGGACGGTGCGTCGCCTGCGGCTCGCTGATGGAGCCGGTCAAGAGCACGCGCGGTCCAGAAGACCCGAAGAAGCGATTTCGCCAGGACGGCTTCAGCCCGCTCTGGTGCGTGATCGCCCTGGTCGTGCAGGCCGTGCTCACCGCGGCGATCGTCGTCGGCCTGCCGATGGTCCTCAGCACCTTCGACTTCGAGGGCTACTACGGGATGATCGTCGCGATCCCCGTGTGGTTCATCGGCGGCTGCCTGCTCGGGATGATCTCTCCCGGCAAGACCTTCATCGAGCCCGTCGTCGCCTCGTTCCTCGTGGCCATCCCCGCGACGTTCTACCTCAAGAACTCCGAGACCGTGCGGACCATGCCGCTCTTCATGTACCTGCTGCTCGCGACCATCGGCGTGATGTTCTCGCTCATCGGCACGTACCTCGGCGAGCGCATCCAGATGGGCCCCGTGCCCAAGACCGCCACGTAGACATGCCCCGAGGCAACCGCGCTGCGGCGGCGGCGCGTCGTTTCACGATTGCCGCGCTCGCCACGCTCGTCGCCGCGTGTGGTCCCTCCGCCGAGAAGCTCGAAGCCGCGCGCCTCCTCCGCGCCGTCGAGGTCGTCCGCGCCGCGCCGCCTCGCGGCGACGTCGAGGCGCGCCTCCGCCTCGTCGACGCTCTCGAGCGCGAGCCGGCCACGTTGCCCGTCGCGCTGCGGGCCCGCGAGCACTGCGGCAAGGCCTTCCGCGCCATGTTCGAGGCCGAGGGGTTGCTGGCCGAGGCCGAGCGCGAGATGACGCGCGAGGCGCCCAAGATCACCGACGTCGCGATCATGACGGCCGGCGCCGAGCGCAAGGTCGAGGAGAGCCGCGTCGCCATGGAAGCGTGCGACCTGGCGGCCGGCGCGCTCCGGACGATCGCCGAGCGCTGACAGCCCTGCTCCGAGCCGAGCCGCACGTCACGGAGCCGAACGACCACGGCGCTGCTGCGCTCCGTCCGAAACCACGCTAAAGGACCGCCCATGTTCGAGACGATCGCCCGAGGCTTCCGCCAGGCCAGAAACCGCCTCGCCGGCCTCACCGAGCTGACCGAGTCCAACATCGACACCGCCCTGCGGGAAGTGCGCCTCAGCCTTCTCGAAGCCGACGTCGAGATCGGGGTGGTGAAAGCCTTCCTGAGCCGCGTGAAAGAGAAGGCGCTCGGCAAGACGGTCACCGCCAAGGTGAAGAACGAGGGCGAGACCCACCAGGTCTCGGCGAGCGATCACTTCATCAAGATCTGTCACGACGAGATGGTCGCGATGATGGAGTTCGAGGGCGAGCCCGTCGTCTGGGCGAGCTCGGGTCCAACCGGCATCATGATGGTCGGCCTCCAGGGCTCCGGTAAGACCACGTCGAGCGCGAAGCTCGCGCGCTTCCTCGAAAAAGACGGCAAGAAGCCGATGCTCGTCGCGGCCGACATGCAGCGCCCCGCCGCTGTCGAGCAGCTCAAGATCCTCGGCGCCAGCCTCAAAATTCCGGTCTTCAACCTGCCCGGCAAGACCCCCGTCGAGATCTGCGCCGCCGCCCCCGCCGAGGCGAAGAAGCTCGGCCGCGACGTCATCATCTACGACACCGCCGGCCGCCTCGCCGTCGACGAGCCGCTCATGCAGGAGCTGGCGGACATCAAGTCCAGCACCAACCCGCAGAACATCTACCTCGTCGTCGACGCCATGATCGGCCAGGACGCCGTCAAGACCGCGCGGGCCTTCCACGAGCGCCTCTCCATCTCGGGCGTCGTGCTCACCAAGCTCGACGGCGACGCGCGCGGCGGCGCCGCGATCAGCGTGAAAGAGGTCACCGGCGCGCCCATCATCTTCAGCGGCGTCGGCGAGACCACCGACAAGTTCGAGCTCTTCCGCGCCGACGGCATGGCCAGCCGCATCCTCGACATGGGCGACATCGTCGGCCTGATGCAGGACTTCGAGGGCGTCGTCGATCAAAAGAAGGCCGAGGCCGACGCCGCCCGCCTCCTCCAGGGCGACTTCACCCTTCAGGACTTCCTGGAGCAGATCCGCATGATCCAGAAAATGGGATCGCTCAAGGACCTCGTCGAGAAGCTCCCGCTCGGCGGCATGCTCCCCGGCGGCTTGCCCGCCGACATCAACCTCGACGACCGCGAGCTCGTCCGCATCGAGGCGATGATTCAATCGATGACCACGGTCGAGCGCGGCGATCCTTACGTGCTCGTCCGCGAGCCGAAGCGCGCCGAGCGCATTGCAAAGGGCTCCGGCTCCAAGCCCGAGGCCGTTGGCGAGCTGGTGCAGCGCTTCCTCTTCATGAAACAGATGATGGCGGGCCTCGGCCAGAATCTCGGCCTCATGGGCAAGATTCCCGGCATGAAGCAAATGGCCATGGCCAAGAACATGAAGAAGATGATGGGCGGCGCGGGCGGAATGCCCGGAATGCCCGGCATGGGCGGCTTCCCCGGAATGCCCGGCATGGGCGGCTTCCCCGGAATGCCCGGCATGGGCGGCTTCCCCGGCATGGGTGGCTTCCCCGGCATGGGCGGCTTCCCCGGCGGGGGCGGCGGGGCTACCGATCCGGCGGCCGCGGCCAAGATGCGTGTCCTCAGCCCCAAGGAGCGCAATGCCAAGAAGTCGCAGTGCAAGCGCGAGCGCGACGCCCGCAAGAAGGGCCGGAAGTAGTGCGCGCGGCGGCAGTTTCCATTGCAGCCATGCTGATTCTGGCGGGCTGCAATGCCGACCCGCCGCCGCCGCCGGCCCCTCCAATCGACCCCAAGACGCAAATCAAAGAAGTCACCGCCGCCAAGATCGCCGGCGCCGCCATCAAAATAGACGGCGTCCTCGACGAGGACGCCTGGTCGAAGGCGGGCGCGACAGGCCTGTTCGTCGACGTCGGCTCGGGGATGCCCAACCCCCAGATCCCCAGTCAGGGCGAGGCCAAGATCTTCTACGACGACCAGTTCCTCTACGTCGCCTTCGAGACCTACGACAAGACGGTGCGCGGTGGCTTCCCCGAAGGCGCGAAAGACCCGCACCTCTGGGAAAAAGACACCGTCGAGCTCATGGTCGACCCCGACGGCGACGGCGACAACAAGGACTATTACGAGATCCAGGTCAATCCCCAGAACCTGATCTTCGACACCCAGTACGACGACTACAACCGTCCAAACGGCGGCGGCAAGGGCCCCTACGGTCACGAGGAGTGGTCGGCCGGGGCCGAGCGCGCCGTGAAGCTCCACGGCACCCTCGACGACGACTCGGACACCGACGACGGCTACACCGTCGAGGCGAAGATCCCGTGGAGCGCCTTCGCCAAGGCCAAGCTGCTCCCGCCCGCGCCGGGCTCTTCCTGGCGAATGAACTTCTACGCCATGCAGAACAACGGCGGCACCGCCTGGTCCCCCATCCTGGGAATGGGCAACTTCCACAAGGCAAGCCGCTTCGGCCGCGTGATCTGGGGTCCGGGGTCCTGAAGCGGAGCCTCGACGGGTGGGGCTGCCATTCACGCGATAGACCGTGAGGGCGAGGCGCCGGGGGTTCTGCGATATGAATTCTCGCTTTATGCCGCCGAGCTCAATGCCACCCCGATCCGCTTCCGCAGCATGGTGCACCGCTCGCTCGCCAGGAACACGATCAGATCATCCATCTTGCCCTCGCGATCGTCGGCGCCCGAGGCTTCGAGCATCTTCTGAGCAGCCCACAGGCTGTTCGATAGCAACAGCCCCGCCCGGCACGCCGTCTTGTCGGCGGCCGCCGTCCAGCGATTGAGGTTGGTCCGCCCACCCTCCTCGACGAAGCGCAAGAAGTGCCCGCGCAACCGGTCGATCTGCGGCGCCTCCAGCAAGGGTTCCAGGGCCCGCGCAATGGGCGCGACTCGGCCCTTCAGCTCGGCCGAGAGCGGCAGTCCCGGATTGCCGATGGTGAGCGCCGCGAGGAACACGTCCTCGACGTCGAACAGCGACGGCAAGAGCAGCCGCACGAAATGCTCCTCGCGGTAATAAGAGAGGTGCATTCCCGCCGCGAACGCCAGCTCGTCCGGCGTGCGCCCCGAGAGTGCCAGTTTGCCGATGCGCGTGGCCGGCGGCAACCGCGGGAGAAGCTCCGAAAGGCCCGGGAATGAAGGATCGGTGTACAGCGGCGGGGCCGGCATTCCCAGGATCGAGGCGGCCCAGCCGAAGCAGCGCGCGGCCTGCACGGTCGTGGTCCGCGGGTCGACGCGCTGCTGCGGATCGAGCACGGGGAGCGCCTTGGCGTGACGGAGCGCGGCGACGCGACCGAGCAGCACGGCCGGCATGACCGCGGCGAAGATCTCGCCCGCCAGCATCTCCTCGTCGGGGTGAAACAGCAGGCGCTTCCACGCGTCGCGATCGAGCGCGGCCGCCGGCCGCAGCAGCCCCTCGGGCTTGTGCGCGTCGTAGAGCCGCTGTTCGTCGGGGTTCGCCGCGCCGAGGAACGACAGCGCGTGGGCCGCGCCGTACGCCCGATCCAGCTCGCCCGCGGCGCTCGCCGCCCGGAACAGCGCGCGCAGCGAGCCTACCTCGCGCGGCGCGTGGCGGATGCGCCGGAAGATCTCCTCGACGTCCTCGCTCTCGGTGGCCGGCGTCGTGTCGACCCCCGCGAAGTCGACCTCGATGGCGACGTTGGCCCGCGCCTCCTCCAGCTCCTGGGTCAGCTCGACGACGCGCGCCTCGAGCTGGACGATGCGCCGCTGCAGCGCGGCGAAGCGCGGATCGCGCTCGGGCTCGAACGGGGCGAGCGAGGCGGGCGAGGCCTCGGCGTGGACGTCCTCGCGACGCACGAAGAC
>Ga0163144_10003337_pt1 | contig 36585 bp, 30 predicted proteins | sample OliLak19BULKMAT1_FD_123175 | JGI IMG/M metagenome (GOLD analysis project Ga0163144, IMG submission 123175) | Freshwater microbial mat bacterial communities from Lake Vanda, McMurdo Dry Valleys, Antarctica - Oligotrophic Lake LV.19.BULKMAT1 | ecosystem: Environmental > Aquatic > Freshwater >...
CCTGTGATGTTGCCGGTGAGGTAGTAGGAGCCGGGCTGGGTGATCTTGAAGAGGCTGTCGGCGTCGCCGGGCGTGTTGGCCGCGTTGATGGCGATTCGCGGCTCGACCTCGGTGAGCGTCTTGTAGGTGGAGGTGACCGGCCCGGCGGGCGGGTTGAGGGGGCCGCCTAGCACCAAGGCGGTGATAGCGGCAACGCCAACCCCCACTGTGAGGGCAAGGGATGGGTGCAAGCGACTGAAGCTGGTGACATTCATGGGAGCCCTCTCGCCTTGCGGCTTTGTATCGGGCAGCAACATCCCGGCGATGACCGCGGCCGACCACAGCAGAGTACCGAAACGGCCGCAGTTTGATACCAAGAATGAGGGTCAATCCGGCCGGTCAGCGGTTCCCGCCCGCCAGAACCCGCGAATGATCCAGCCCGGTGCCTGTATCGCCTTGGCGGTAGAAGTCGGCCAGCCGTGCCGAGACCCATACGCCGAGGGTCGAGCGGCTGGTTGAAAGGGGGCCGCAGCAGCAGTTGCGCTCCGTGACCGGACCGCGGCTGACAAAGGGCGGCCGTGGGCCTGACCTGCCCCCATCTTCCGGTCCACCCCTTATGAGAGGGTGACCAACTCTTCCCCCCGCGTGCGATCCCTCCGGCGGAACGTAGCGCAGCCGGAGGGATCGCACGCGGCCGTGAACGGGGCGGGGGTCTTGTACCCCAGCGCCGAGTGCGGCCGCTCGTGTTTGTGGTGCTCGCGGTAGCCCGAGGCCAGCAGCTTGGCCTCCACCAAGCTGGTGAACAGCTCGGCCCCCAGCAGCTCGTCCTCGAACTTCCCGTTGAACGACTCCATGTACCCGTTCGGGGCTGTGCCGCTTCCGCTTCCCTGGACCGCTCATCGAGAGACTCCTTCTGGGCCTTCTGGCCCGGTAGTCTCTCATAACGCGTGGACCGGTTTATGGGGAGCAGGTCAATCAATGGTGGTGCGGGCCACCTGGTCCTCGTACAGTCCTGGGCATGATCAGGCTGGGTTTTTACGGCGCTGCGGGCGAAGTGACCGGTTCGTGTTACCTGGTCACTACCGATCGTGCGCGCGTGATGGTCGACATGGGCATGCACCAGGGCGAGCGCGAGGCCGATGAGCACAACCGCCGCATGCCCCCGGTGGACCCGGCGGGGCTGGATGCGGTTGTGCTGACGCACGCGCACCTGGATCATTGCGGCCGCTTGCCGCTGCTTGTGAAGGGCGGTTTCCGGGGGGCGATCCACTGCACCGGCCCCACGGCGGACATCACGGGCATCATCCTGCGCGATTCGGCGGGCATCCAGGAGGAGGACTGCCGGCGGTTCAACGCGAGGCTTCGCCGGGGCGATGAGCCGTGCATAGAACCGCTGTACGACAAGGAGCATGTGGAACGGACGCTGCCGCTGCTGGCCGCGATGGCCTACGAAAGCCCGAAGCAGATCGCCGAGGGGGTCACCATCAGGTTTGTTGATGCGGGCCACATCCTGGGCGCTGCCAGCGTGCAGGTGGTGGTGAACGATGGGCCGCGCACGGTGACGATCGTGTTCTCGGGGGATGTGGGAGTCACGGGGTCGCCGATCCTGCGCGATCCGAGGACGCCGGTGCCGGCGGATGTGGTGCTGCTCGAATCCACGTATGGGGACAGGGACCACAGGTCGTTGGGAGAGACCAGGGACGAACTGCTGGAGATTCTCGAATCGGCCCAGGCCACGGGCGCCAAGGTGCTGATCCCGGCCTTTGCTCTCGGAAGGACGCAGGACCTGGTCTTCCATATCGGCGAGTTCGTGCGGGCCGGGAGGCTGCCGGGCCTGCGGGTGTATGTCGACAGCCCGATGGCCACGGCGGTCTCCAAGAACTACGCGTTCCACACGGATGTGTATGATGAGCGTGCCCGGCAACTCCTGGCGGACGACCTGTCGCCGCTGCGTTTCCCGGGCTTGACGTACATCGGGAGCCCCGAGGAGTCCAAGCGGCTCAACGATGCGAAGGGAATGATGGTCATCATCGCCTCCAGCGGGATGTGCACCGGCGGGCGCATCGTGCACCACCTGTACCACAACCTGTCCAACCCGCGGACGCACGTGGTGATCGTCGGCTTCCAGGGGCAGGGCACCCTGGGGCGGCGGCTGGTGAACGGCGACCGGGTAGTGAGGATCTTTCGCAACGATGTGCAGGTGCGGGCCAAGGTCCACACTCTGGGCGGTTTTTCAGCGCACGCGGGGCAATCGGGGCTGCTGCACTGGGCCGAGCCGTTCCGGGAAAGCAGGCCGAGGGTGTTCCTGACCCACGGCGAAGACGGACCGCGGGGCGTGCTCCGGCAGCAACTCAGCGCGCGGCTGGGTCTGGAGGCGGGGCTGCCGGGCTACGGGGACTCGGTTGAGATCTAGCGCGGGCTCGACCCGCCCGCCGCGGCGCGGGGCCGGCAGCGATTTAGAACGGAATGATGACCCCGAAGTAGATCATGGCGCTGTCGCGCGCGGGGTTGTCCTCGTTGCCCTTGATCCGCCCGTTGGAGATGTGAGCCCACCGCAGGCCGACCTGCAGGCGGACCCCGCTCTGCGTGAGTTCCTTCGTGAACCCGACGCCGGCCCTGGGGGTGAAGTTGAACTCAGTCCCGCCGCTGGGCACCTCTTCTGTTGAAACCACGATACCGATCCCTGCATCGGTGTAGACCGTCCAGTCCTGGGTGTTGATGAAGTGCCAGCGGAACACGGCGGTCAGGTTTACGCCCGCGGCGGCCTGCACTTCCTGGTCGAAGTACCACAACCCCAGTTCGGAAGCGAACTCTATATCGGTTTCGAGAAAGTAGCTGTACGCCCCGAACAGGTTGAAGTCCGTCGACTCGTCAAAGTCATCGGCGATGCCCGCGCCGATCGTCCACCAGCGCGAGCCAGCGACACCAAAGCGCATCACCTCAGGCCGAGCGGGGGAGTCCGGCTTTGCGGGCTCCGTCTCGTCGGCGGGCGGCGCCTGCGTGCCTTCTCCGCCCGGCGGTTGCGGCGGCTGAGGGTTTCCCAGGCTGAACACGGTCCGTGCGCTTTCGGGGACGGTGGAACCGGCGGCGCCGTCTTCGGCTGATGCGAACGCGGCACCGCTACCCAACACCACCGATAAGGCCGCCAATACGCTCGCGGTCAAAGGACTCATCTGCATGCCAGTAGAATACAGGAATCCCCCGCGCCCGTGCTGGGGCCAAGGGCTTCACGATGAACGATCCAGAACATCCCGGTCCGGACCATGCGCACCTCGCGTTGATGGATCGCATTTCCCGCCTGGAAGAATCCCAGGCCTTTGGCGAGCGATCGGTTGATGTGCTCCGCGAGCAGATCGACGCGATCGAACGAAGGCTCGCCGAACTGGGGGATCGTTGCCGAAGGCTTGAGGCCTCCGCCAAGCACGATGCGGATGGAGCGCCGGACCGGTCCCTCCCCGATGTCCAACAGCGTTAGCCCAGGAGCGACACGCCGGTCATCTCCGGGGGCTTGGGCAAGCCCATCATCGCGAGCGCTGTCGGGAAGACATCGGCAAGCCGGCCGCCGGGGCGCAGCGACTTCCCGCGGAAAGCCTCCCCCACGACGAATAAGGGAACCTCGTACAGCGTGTGGGCCGTGTGCGGGGCGTTGGTGACGGGGTCCCACATCTGCTCCGCGTTGCCGTGGTCGGCGGTGACGATGAGGCTGCCGCCACGCCCGAGCGTGGCATCAACCAGTTTGCCCACGCAGGCATCCACCGTCTCACACGCCAGGACCGCGGCGTTGAGGTTGCCGGTGTGGCCGACCATATCGGCGTTTGCGAAGTTGACGACGATGAAGTCTTCGCACGAATCCTCTCTGGTGGTGGCTGCCAGGCGCCCGAGCACCGCGTCGCATACTCCCTGGGCCGACATCTCCGGCTGGAGGTCGTAGGTCGCGACCTTGGGCGACTGCACGATGCACCGCCGTTCGCCGGAGAAGGGCTCTTCCCGGTAATCGTTGAAGAAGAAGGTGACGTGGGGGTACTTTTCCGTCTCGGCGCAGCGGAACTGGGTCAGCCCCAAGCGCGACAGGTACTCCCCGCCGATATTGACGAACTTGGGCGGCTTGGGGAACGCCACCGCGACGAAGGGGTTGAGCGCCTCTTCGTACGCCGCCATCGTCACAAACCCCAGCCGCAGGCGGGGACCGCGGTCAAAGCCCCTGCGCTGCGTATCGGGCGACGGCGCGACAACCCCTTCAAACTCGGGGAGCACGAACGCCCGCACCAGTTCGCGGGGTCGGTCGCCGCGGTAGTTGTAGAAAAGGACGCAATCGTCGTCCTTGATCCGGCGCGCCAGGGCCTGGGCGGGGTCGTTCCCGATCATCGTGGGCGGGACGAACTCGTCGCCGCTCTGGGTCGGGCTCATCGGATGCTCGTAGTAGTCCTGGACTGCGGCGGCCGGCGAGGGCGCCGTGGCAACCCCCAGGGCCGCGGCGTTGTGGCCGGTGAGGCAGCCGTAGGCGCGCTCGACGCGCTCCCAGCGGTTGTCCCGGTCCATCGCCCAGTACCGACCGATGACCGAGGCGATGGTCCCAACACCCCCGGCGCGGCACTTGGCCTCGACTTGCTCAACAAATGCGCGGCCTGTGAACGGTCCGGTGTCGCGACCATCCATGAACAGGTGAATGAGGACATTGGGGTGGCCCAGTTTTCCGGCGGCGTCGAGGCAGGCGTAGAGGTGCGAGAGCATCCCGTGGACGCCGGCCGTCGAGCAGATTCCCATGAGGTGCAGGGCGGACCCCGCCTTCCTGGAGCGGTTGATGGCGTCGGCGATCACGGCGTTTTTGTCGAGCCCGCTTCGGCAGGACTTCGTGATTGCGACGGAGTCCTGATCGACGATCCGCCCCGCGCCGATGTTCTGGTGCCCGACTTCGGAGTTGCCCATCGTGCCTTCGGGCAGGCCGACATCCTCGCCGCTGGTGCGGATGAGGACCGATGGCCAGTTGCGCCGGAGCGAGGCGTCGACGGGGGTGCGTGCGAGTTTGACGGCGTTGAACCGGTCGTGCTGCGGGTTGGGGTTTTCGCCCCATCCATCGCGGATCACGAGAACAGTCGGGCGGTTGGAGGCCTTTGGCATAGCCGCAGTGTAGAGGTGGACAGGGCGCTCACACGGCGGCCAGAACCTCGTCAAAGTTCATGGCCTTGCCGGGCTCGCGGGACTGCACCCACTTGACCTTGCCGTGCCCGGACGGGTCCTTGGCGATGACGACGGTTCCCCGGCTGGACACGTTCAGGTCCGCCCAGTAGAGGCCGTAGGCCTTGCACACCTGCCGGTGCATGTCGGCGAGGAGCGTCTGCTTGAGTCCCAGAGAGTCCGCCCAGGCCTTCAATGTGGCAAAGCTGTCACATGAGATTCCAACGACCGTGGAGCCGCGGGACTGCCACGCGGCGAACTCTTCGTTTACGCACTTCATTTCGGTGCTGCAGACGGCCGTGAACGCGAGCGGGAAGAAGCAAAGGACGACATCCCCTTTTTTGACCGCATCGGCCAGAGACCAGTCTTTGCGATCCTGGTCCTTGAGGGTGAAGTCGGGGGCCTGGGATCCAACGGTGATGGGCGATTGGCGGGGTTGGAGTGCGTCGTTCTTCATGACGGGCGGGGTCCGATGTAGGGAGAGATTCTGGATGTTTGAGCCGTGCTTGGAATACCGGCGGGCGTTCGAGTATCCTATCGGCGACGATGAGTCGTCGCTGCCGGGTTAATCCCCCATTCGGCAGCAGAGGCGCAGGAGGCGCGACAGAAGGAGTGAGTTGCTTGGCTACAACACGGACGCCCGCCAAGAAGAGCCCCGCACCGCAAGCCGGACCGGTTCCTGCCCCCGATACCCTTGAGGCTAGGTACAGGGCCGTGTGCGGGCGGGTCGCCCGGGCGGCCGGGGCCTCCGGGAGGGCCGGGTCTGACGTCATCGTGGTGGCCGTCACCAAGACCGCCGATCCGGAGCAGATCCGCTCGCTGCTCCAACTCGGGCACCGCGACTTTGGCGAGAACCGTGCGCAGCAGCTCATCCAGCACGCCGCGATTGTGGAGGAGTTTCTTTCGCGGCAGAAGATCCACGCGGGGACTCGTCGGATCAGCGCCGAGGCCGCGGCTGAAACGCTCTTTGCGGCCAGCTCCCGCGCGGTTCTCCGGCCGATCAACGCGCTCCCCGGGGGGCCTGACGGGGTGAGGTGGCACATGATCGGTCACCTGCAGCGCAACAAGGCCCGCAAGGTGATTGAGTTCGTGCGTCTGACTCATTCCGTTGATTCGCTCCGGCTGGCTGAGGAACTTCAGCAGATCGCCCTCCGCAAGGACCACGTGATCGAGGTCCTGCTCCAGGTGAACTGCTCGGGTGAGGCCAGCAAGTTCGGCTGCCCCATGCCTGCGGCTATTCCACTTGCCGAGCAGATTCAGAGCATGATCAATGTCCGCCTGCGCGGCCTGATGACCATGGCCCCGTATGGCGACAACCCGGAGGACTCCCGCCCCGTCTTTGCGCGGTGCCGGGAGTTGTTCGAGGAGATGTCTTCCATGGGCTTTGGTGAGGAAAGCCCGTTCAACATCCTCTCGATGGGGATGTCCGGCGACTTTGAGGTCGCGATTTCCGAGGGCGCGAACATTGTCCGCGTCGGTACGGCGCTCTTCGGTGACCGGGTTGACGGTCTGCGGGAAGCAGACGAGGCGGCGGAAGAGGACTGAGTGTGCGGCTCCGCCGGGGTTGGCGGCCTAACCGTGCGCCATGCGGCCGCTGCCGGAGCGCGTGGCGACCATGTAGCGTTGCAGGTGAACCCCTGGGCACGCCGTCTCGCGGAGTTCCTTGTGGGTGTACACGCGGTTGATCGGCACCCGGAACCGCCGCATCTGGTCGGTGACGAACGCATCCAGCGTCGCCAGCGCCTGCTGCGACGGCCGGTGCTCGTCAAAGTTGCCCATCAGCATGACGCCCAGGTTGTGCGGGTTGGTCTTGGCAACGTGAGCACCCTCGATTGAAATGGGACGGCCCTGCCAGATTCGCCCTTCGGGGTCGATGATGTAGTGGTAGCCGATGTCTACCCATTCCGAACCTCGTGCGAGGTGGGCCCGCCGGATGCTTTCGAGCCGCCGGGCAACATCTGCCTGTCGAACCAAGCCTGACGAGTTGATCGCATCGTGGTGGATCGTGATCCGCTGTACCCCGTTCATGGGGAGCGACTTGGACATTTTCGGTTGGGCGTTGGTCCATGCCGAGCGCGGAATGATTTCGGTCGTCGAAGCAGCGTGGCTCGGCACCGGGACCGGCGTGGAAGGGAGCCTTTTGTCCGGCCAGATCGGGCCGGGTAGTGCCGCGGTTGGGCGGTGGGGGGTTGCCTGACAGCCCGATAACACAGCCGCGGCGCTCATAACGAGACCGCCGTGGAGGACATCGCGCCGGCTCAGGTGGGTATCCACAGGCGACATCATCGGTCTGGCTTCAAGAGAAAGTTGATATTCCTGTTCGCGGAACGGTTGGCACGTGGAACTCGCGAAGGTATCACGGCCCCGGCGGACTCGCCCCATCATGGTCGGCGCCAACCCCGGTGTGCATCCTGTCGCTTGCTTAATGGGGCCGCCGCAGTTTCATGGCCCAGATTGACAGTACCAGCAAGGCATAAAGCCGCTGGCTGTGATCGCGGGCAGCGCTCATATGCTCATCAACCAGTCGTCGGACATATGCGCGGTCAATGCCTGGTGTAAGGTCCGGCCACGGGTCACTCGATCCGAGGTGGTCCATGAGCAGCGTTTTCATGCCGCCGTAGTCGGTTCGGAACCAGTCTCCCACGGGGATGGCAAACCCCATTTTGGGTCGATCGACGGTCGTCGCCGGGAAGTGACCGCGCGCTACCTGCCTCAGCAAGCCTTTCCGGCGGCCGTGCGGGATCAGGTCTGCAGGGTTTGCCGCGTGGACCGCGGCCGTCAGGTGACTGTCCAGGAACGGCGCCCGCGTCTCCAGGGCAACGCTCATGGATGCGGTGTCCATCTTTCGGAGCAGGTCACCTGAGAGGTACTCCAGTCCTGCACTCAGCAAGGAACTGAAGGAGCCGTGCAGCAGGCCCATGGCGTTCCCGAGCGCGGCCTCTGGTCCGCTCCAGTGCCTGGGCCCGTTCCCCGAGCCAGTTTGACCAAACAGTTTCTCAACTTGAAGTGGATCGAAGATGAGTGCGAGGTCTTCGGCCCCTCCTCCCCGGGCGGCCCTTGCGAGTCGTGCCAGTTTGGACCACCGTGACTTAGGGTCCCGTGCCGGCAGCGGGTCTGAGGGAATGAGGCTGAGCAGCCAGCCCCATCGCCGGAGCACACCGTGGGCCATGTAGCGTTCGTACCCTGCAAAGAGTTCATCCCCGCCGTCGCCGGTGAGGGCGACCTTGACGTGTCGGCGTGCGGCGCGGCTTACCCAGTAGGCCGGGAGGAGCGAACTGTCGCCGAAGGGCAGGCCGAGTTGCTCGATGAGCATCACCAGGTCGTTGGCGGGGTCGGCATCGCACTCAAGAGTGGTGTGGCACGTGCCGATCAGGCCTGCCACGTGCTCCGCGATGGCGGATTCGTCGTACCTGGGGTCGGGCATTCGAACGCAAAACGTCTGGAGCGGGCCGGCCGCCTGGTGCGCGAAGAGTGCCACCAGCGATGAATCCACACCCCCTGACAGGAAGCAGCCGAGGGGCACATCCGCCTCGATGCGCCGGCCAACCGCCTGGCGCAGCAGATTTTCAACGATGGACGGCGTCAGCGTGCCGGGTTGTGGCGGCGTTCTTCCCCCGAAGGTCTGGACGGGCGTCGGCCCCAGCGCGCTGGGTGCAAAGCGACCAGAGAACTCTCCCTCGGCACCGTCCACGACAAACTCGCCCGAGGGCCCGCAGCGCTCGTTTCCCAGGAGTTCCCAGGAAGCGGGGGCGAGTTCCACTCCGAGTTCTCCGGGAGGCTTTGAGGCGTAGCCGTGCGTGAACCACGGCTGGAGATCCGCCGCCGCGTCGGCCGGGTCGCGGGCGCGATCAGGGCCGTGCCTGCAAAGCGCGGCCGCTGATTGAATCCGTTCGATGGCCGCGTTTGTGCTTGCAAAGGCGAAGTAGGGGCGCGGGATCGGGCCGGGCATTGGCTCGCCGGGCTTCGCGCAGGTGATGAGGCGCGTCGCTTCGTACTCAGGCTCAAAGACGAAGACGCGACCGTCGAGGGTGTAGAGGGGCTTTTCGCCGTAGAAGTCGCGTGCGATGAATAACTGGTGCTTGGCGCGGTCCCACAGCGCGAATGCGAACATTCCTTCGAGGTGCTGCGGGAGGCTTGTGCCCCATTCCCGCCAGCCGTGGATGAGCACTTCGGTGTCGCTGTGGTCGGTCTGGAAGGCATGGCCGGCTCGCTCCAGTCGTGCGCGAAGGTCCCGGTGGTTGTACAGGCAACCGTTGAAGACCACCGCGACCGGGCCTTCGCCGTGGCCCGGGCGGCCGCCCTGGCTCACCATTGGTTGTTCGCCCCCGGCCGGGTCGATGATGGAGAGGCGACGGTGCACCAGGGCCACATCGACCACGCTGCCATCCGCCCGCACGGCCCGGTCGCGGAATCGGCCTTCGCCGTCGGGCCCGCGGTGGCGGATGGACTCATCGAGCAAGTCCAGCCAGGATTCGGGAATCACGCTGTCGTGCGTGCCCGCAGCCGCGACGGATCCGTGAACCGCAAGTACTCCGGCGATGCCGCACATGGGTAGAGGATACTGGGCTTCAGCCCGCTCGCTCGCTGGAAACCGATTCCACCCGATCGGCCGTCGGCGGTGGTGGGACCGAAACGGGGGTTGGCTCAAACCCCGGCACTCGCTCGCCCGCGCCGGAGGCCAAGGCATCAACCCTGGCCTGGGCCTTGCGCTCCACGCGGAGCATCCAGAGCGTGTGCAGGGTCCGGGTGATGGCAATGGCCACGACGAACGAGATCACCGTCGCCTCTTCACGGAAGTCGATGCTGTACCGCTGCATGAGCAGGAACATGAGGCTGATGGCGAACGTGTAGAGGACCGGGGACAGGATGGCCCGTTCGAACTGCACGAGCGAGGCATCGCGGATGAAGCTCATGTCGGCGTACGCCGGGTTGACCTTGCGGGGGGCCTTGCGCGGCATGTGGTTGGCGATCCAGTGGAGCGCGTAGTAGATCGCGACGTCTGAGATCAAGTCGGCCACCAGCATGATGCCCATGATGGCGTACTCATTGTGGATATCCATGTGGCGGGTCAGGTGGACGATGATCGTCGTTGGGATCAGCGCCAGCAGCCCGGCCGCGATGATGTTCACGTTGACGTTGACGACGCGGCGGTCGTAGTGCTTCACCAGGAATCGCATGCGGGCCAATGCTAGCCTGTCGAAAACTATGCCCGGTGGGATTTCGCCTTGTCCAGCCGTTCCCGGGTGGTCCGCACCGCATCGGCGCTGCGGTCGATCCCGATCCCGCGCCGGCCAAGCCGTGCCGCGGCCACCAGCGTTGTGCCGCTGCCGCAGCAGGGGTCCAGCACCACCCCATCGGGCGGGCAGCAGGCGCGGACCAGTAGTTCGAGCAGGGCCAGGGGCTTCTGCGTGGGGTATCCCGTCCGTTCGTGGGACATGTTGTTGATCGAAGGAATGTCCAGGACATCGGTCGATTTTTTCATCTGCCCAGCCATCCGGTTGCTCGTGGCCGGGACCAGGGGCGGCTCGAAGTAGTATTGATCGGGGTTCACGCAGTAGAACAGGATGTCGTCGTGCTTGCGGGCGAAGCGGCGTGGTGAAGAGCCACCCAGGCCGTAGGACCAGATGAGGTGGTTGACGAAGCGGTCCTCGCCGAAGAGGTGGTCGAGCAGCAGCCTCGCGTGGTGGCAGACCCGATAGTCCACGTGCAGCAGGATGTTGGCCGTGGGCTTGAGGAGTGGCAGCGTCGCCTCGAGGCACGGCCGCAGCCACGCGATGTAGTCCGCGGTGCTGGGCCAGGAGTCCGCGAAGGTGCCGGCGCGGTCGCGCTGCTGCAGGCCGGTGTTGAAGGGCGGGTCGGCATAGACGAGGTTGACGGATGCGGGCTCCAGCGTGGGGACCGAGTCGAGCCAATCCCCATGGACGATGAACGAGCGTTCGCCGATCGGTGCGGAGGGCGACGCGATGGGCGCCTTGGTCGTCATCCCCCCTGCTTCACCGGGGCGCGCCCCACCGAGTAGTAGGTGTACTCCGCTTCCGCCATGTGCTGGCGGCGGTACAGGTTGCGGCCGTCGAAGATGACTCGGCTCTTCAACAGGGTGGCCAAGCGGGCAAAGTCCGGGCTCTTGAACTCGTCCCAGTCGGTGCTCACCACCAGGGCATCGGCCCCCTTGGCGCAGTCGTACATGTCGTCCAGGATGGTCACGCTGGGGCCAAACTCGGCGCGGACGTTGTCGCCGGCGACGGGGTCGTAGCCCCGCACCGCCGCGCCAAAGCCCAGGGCTTTGCGCATGAGGGTCAGGGCGGGGGCTTCGCGGATGTCGTCGGTGCGGGGCTTGAAGGCCAGGCCCCAGAAGGCCAGGGTCTTTCCGGTCAGTCCGCCGCCGGCTTTGAAGTGCCCCTGAATTTTGTCGAAGAAGCGGTCGCGCTGCCGCTGGTTGACGTCGTGCACGCTCTTGGAGAGCTTGGCCTCAATGCCGACCTTGTCGCCCATCATGATGCAGGCGAGGGTGTCCTTGGGGAAGCACGAGCCGCCATACCCCAGGCCGGGGTAGAGGAACTGGCTGCCGATCCGCTTGTCGGAGCACATCCCCTCGCGCACGCGGTTGATATCCGCCCCGTAGGCCTCGCAGAGGTTGGCCATTTCGTTGATGAAACTGATTTTGGTGGCCAGGAAGTTGTTGCTGGCGTACTTGACCATCTCCGCCGAGAGGATGTCCATCAAAAAGATGGGGTGGCCGTTGCGGACGAAGGGGTCGTAGAGTTGCCGGAACATCTCGCCGGTGAAGTCGTCCTCGACGCCCACCACCACCCGGTCGGGCTTGTTGAAGTCGCCGATGGCGTCTCCCTCTTTGAGGAACTCGGGGTTGTCGGCCACGGAGAAGGGGACGTCGGGACCCGCCCGGTCACGGATGCGGGCCTTGACCTCCAGCGTGGTGCCAACCGGGACGGTGGACTTGACCACGACGACCTTGCGTTTCTGCTTGGGCCCCAGTGACTTGAGCACTTCCGCGATGTCGTCCGACGCGGCGTGGATGTACTTGAGGTCGGTGTGGCCCCGCTCGTCGCTGGGGGTCCCGACGCAGATGAAGATCATGTCGGCGTCGCGGTAGGCTTCCTTCTTGTCCAGGGTGTACTTGAGGCGTCCGGCGTCGAAGTTGCGGCCCATGAGTTCGGTCAGGCCCGGCTCGTAGATCGGGCAGATTCCCTGGCGGAGTTTTTCGATCTTTTTTGCATCGACATCCAGACAGGTGACGTCGTTCCCGGTGTTGGCAAAGCAGACCCCAGTGACGAGGCCCACATAGCCGGTTCCCACCATCGTCAAGCGCATCCGAGAGCTCCCTATGTTCCTGGCTGATCGAACGCCCCGGAAGCGCCGTCGGCACGGCGCGGGGGGAAAGAGTATAACTCTCCCAGTTCGATGCCAACCGGCCGCGCGGAAACGAACACGAGTCGTCCCCGGCGCCCTATGTCCAACCCGAGCGACCTTCACACGCACATGCCCAAGAAAACCCCCCTCCGTCGCAAGCCCGCCCGATCCAAGCCCGCCGCGCGCGCCAGGCTTTCTGCCGCGAACGCCGACCCCCGCCGGCTGTATGAACTCGCCGTTCAGACGCCGGATGCCGAGATCGACTTTGTCGCCACCACGTTCCGCCGGTTGACCGGCCGGCCGGCCAAGCACCTGCGCGAGGACTTCTGCGCATCGGCCGCCTCCGCCTGTGAGTGGGTCCGCCGCCGCCCCTCTAACTCGGCCGTGGGCCTGGACCTGAACAAAGCGATCCTCGCGTGGGGGATCAGGCACAACGTCGGTGCTCTCCCGGAGGCAGATCGGGAGCGCATCAGGCTCATCCACCGTGATGTGCTGGACCCGGGGGCCGAGGGCGCGGGGGCGGACATCGTGCTCGCCATGAACTTCAGTTACTGGATCTTCAAGACCCGGCCGTTGCTGAAGCGCTACTTCGAGACTGTCCATCGGTCGCTCGTGAAGGACGGCGTTTTCTTCCTCGACATCTATGGCGGTTACGAATCGATGAAGGTGCAGTGCGAAAAGCGTCGCGAGAAGGGCTTCACGTACATCTGGGACCAGGCCGACTACAACCCCATCAACGGCGACCTGACCTGTCATATTCACTTCGCGTTCAAGCGCGGCCCCCGCCTGGAAAAGGCCTTTACCTATCACTGGCGGCTGTGGACGCTCCCCGAGATCCAGGAACTCCTCGCGGAGGCCGGGTTCAAGAGGGTCACCGTGTACTGGGAGGGCGACGACGGCAAGGGGGGCGGCAACGGGGTCTTCCGCGCCCGCAAGGTTGGTGAGGCGTGCGCGGCGTTTATCGCGTATGTCACGGCGGAGAAGTAGGGGGAGGGAAGTCGGAGAGTCACGAAGTCAGGAAGTCACGAAGTCACGAAGTCACGAAGTCACGAAGTCAGGAAGTCAGGAAGTCACGAAGTCACGAAGTGGCGGGGTGGCGGGACTACTCTTTCGTTCGCTGTCTCGCTGTCTTTTCCCCTGGGTGCCGGCATGAACACCATCGTTGACTTGCCCGAATCCCTCATACCGCTCGGCGAGTTGCTCGCCGATTCGATGGTGCGCGTGCGGGGCATATTCGATGCGCAGCTTCGCTCTGATCTGCCGCCGGTCTCCAGGCTCTGTCGGCACGTTGAGCAGTACCGCGGGAAGATGTTGCGGCCCACGCTGGTGGTCGTCGCGGGCCTGGCGGCGCACGCGCGGGTTGGTTCATCGCCGCGGCTGGACTTGCTGGTCACGCAGGAGCATCTGGCCATCGGCGCTGTGTGCGAAATGGTGCACATGGCCACCCTGGTGCACGACGATGTGCTCGATGATGCCGACACCCGGAGGCGCGGCCAGACCGTCAATCGCCTGTACGGGAACGAGGCCGCTGTCATCCTGGGCGACTACCTGATCGCCTCGGCGTACCACCTGTGCTCGCGCCTGGCGGGCCCTCGGGCCGCGTTGGCGGTGGGGCGGGCCAGCACGGTGATGTGCTCGGGGGAGTTGCTCCAGTTGCACCATCGCAACGATTACTCCATCGACGAGCCGACGTACTTCGAGATTGTGGAACGCAAGACGGCCGAGTTGATCGCGACTGCCGCGCACCTGGGGGCGGCACAGTCGGGGGCGGAGCCCGATGTGTGCGAGCGGCTGGGTGACTATGGGCGGCACCTTGGGGTGGCCTTTCAGATTCAGGACGACCTTCTGGACCTGCTTGGGAACGAATCGGTGGTCGGCAAGTCGGTGGGGAAGGACCTTGAGAAGGGCAAGATGACGCTGCCGATCATCCACCATCTGGCAAACGCGGACCCGGGCCAGCGGGCGAGGACGCTGGTATCGCTCGGGCACGGGGACGATGTGGAGGTGGTGCGGGCGGCCCTTGATTCCACGGGCTCGGTGGTGTACGCGCGATCGGCCGTTGAACGGCTTGTGGCGCAGGCCAAGCAGGCGATCGACAACCTCCCCGATTCCGCGGCGAAGGTGATGCTCGTCACGATGGCCGACGCGATGGCGGGACGGACGCACTAGGGTGTGGAGCGGCGCCGGGTTAGGCGTGGGGCTCTTCTTCCATCTCGCGGGCGAGGAGGTCTGAGTAGCCGCAGTCGATGAGTTCGCCGATCACGGGGTGGAAGTGGCGGCGGAGATCCGCGATGGCCTCGTGGCCCTTGGCGATGTTGTGGTCGCGTGAGACGAGGGACTCAAACTCGATGAAGTGGCCCAGGCCCTCGACGTGGTCGAGGTGGATGCGGACGTTGCCGAACATGTAGAGGTCTCGTTGCTTCTTGACAATGACCCAGACCGGCAGGGGTTCGCGCCCGAACCGTTCCAGGGCCTGGTCCTCGGAGTAGATAATGAAGTGGCTGAGTTTGGGGGAGGCTCGGTTGGCGCGGTCGTAGAAGATGTACTCGGGGGGCTCGCCCTGCGTCTCGCGCTTCTTGAGGCGGCCTTGGGGAACGCGGTAGTACGTGTCGGTCTGCTGGAACGAGATAATGAACGACGCCTTGATGGCGCGGCAGATCGCCTTCGCCAGGGCGGGGTCGCGGAGTTCGGCTTTGAGCTCGACGTTGTTCAAAGGAAGTCCTGAGTGGAAAGTCCTGAGGGCGGAGCGGAGCGTATTGGCTGATCGACCATCTTTGGTTCAGGCTTGGTTCAGAGCGCCTAACTCCTTAAGCAAACGTGTTTCATTCCAGACTTCGATGTTGAGTTCTCGGGCCTTGTCGAGCTTTGAACCGGCCGATTCGCCCGCGATAACCAGGTCGGTCTTCTTGGAAACCGAGCCAGAGACCTTGGCGCCGAGGGATTCGAGTTTCTCGGCGAGGGCGGTGCGCTCGAAGGTCGCAAGCGTGCCGGTGAGGACGATGGTTTTGCCGGCGAAGGGGCCGAGTGGGGCGGGCTTGGCGCCCGGGGTCTTGTAGTCGCGCGAGGTCAGATCGACGCCGACCCTGCGGAGTTCATCGAACGTGTGTTGGGCGACCTTGCTGTGGAGGTAGGCGTGCACGATCGGCGCGGTCTCCTTGCCCAGGCCGGTCTCCGGTCGGTCGGACGGCTCATCGGGAAAGCCAAGGGCGCGGGCTTCTTCGCGACTGAGCGACTTGGGACGCAACTCGCGTTCATCGGCCGCGAGGAGGCCGTCCAGGTCCTTGAAGCGGCGGGCGAGGAGTTTGGAGGTGGTGTCGCCGACGTGGCGCATTCCCATCCCGGCGAGCACGCGGCTGAGGCCGCGGTTCTTGGCGTTTTCGATGCCGGCGAGGAGGTTGTCGGCTTTCTTCTCGCCCATGCGGTCGATGGTGAGGAGTTTGTCGCGGTGGTCCTTGAGGCGGAAAACGTCGGCGAAGGTGTTGAGCGGGATGTCGGACTCGGTTCGGATCTGCTCGATGGTCTTCTCGCCCAAGCCCTCGATGTCCATTTGCTTTCGCCCGGCGAACCAGACGAGTTTCTCGTAGACCTGGGCGGGGCATTCGGGGTTGACGCAGCGGCGCGTGGTTTCGAGGGCGGGGTTCTCAAGGGCCTCGGGGGGCTCGACTTCGACGGGGCCGCCGCACTGCGGGCAGGTCTTGGGCGGGATGATGGGGGGGGCGCTCTTGGGGCGGGCATTGAGAACCACGCCGACGACCTGGGGGATGATCTCGCCGGCTTTTTCAACGCAGACGGTGTCGCCGATGCGGATGTCGGTGCGCTCGCCGTCTTTTTCGGTCGCCGCATCGCGGATGCGCCCGAAGTTATGGAGCGTGGCGTGGCGCACGGTGGTGCCGGCCAGGAGCACGGGAGCCATGATGGCGCGGGGGGTGATCTTGCCGGTCTTGCCGACCTGGAACTCGACGCGTTCGAGGGTGGTGGTCTTGCGCTCGGCGGGGTACTTGTAGGCGATGATCCAGCGGGGGCTTTTCGATGTGGTACCGAGTTGTTCCTGCTGCTCAAAGGAATCGACGCGGACGACCATGCCATCGGTAGCAAAGTCCAGGGAGTGACGCCGCTTGTCGAAGGCGCGGATGGCGTCCAGGGCGGAATCGATGGTGGGTGAGACCGTGGTGTTGCTGGTAGGGATGCCCAGGGCCTTGATGTTGGCGAGGAACAGGGTGTGCGAGGCGGCAAAGGCGGGGTCGCTGAGTTCACCCTTGCCGTGGGCGGCGAAGCCCAGGCGACGCGAGGCGATGACACGGGTGTCGAGTTGCTTGACGGTGCCGGCGGCGGCGTTGCGGGGGTTCATGTAGAGTTCGAGGCCTTGGGCGTCGCGCTCGGCGTTGATACGGGCGAACTGGGAGAGCGGGAGGTAAACCTCGCCGCGGACTTCGAGGATGGCGGGGATTTGGATGCGGGGTTTCTTGCCGGTGGTTGGGTCCTTGGTGGCGACCTCGCTCAGGGTGAGGGGGATGGAGCGGATGGTTCGCGCGGCGTGGGTGACATCGTCGCCCATGAGGCCGTCGCCGCGTGTGACGGCGCGGGCGAGCTTGCCGTTTTCATATCGCAGCGAAAGGGCCAGGCCGTCGATCTTGGGGTCGCAGGCGAGGGGTGGGAGCGGCGGTGTTTCGGCGGGTCCGGTGAAGAGCTTTGGCTGAGCCTTCCCGGGCATTGCGTCCTCCGATCCATCGTGGAGATCCAGTCCGCGGAGGATGCGCGAATACCACTCTCGGAGGGTGGCTTCCTCGTAGGTGTTGTCGATGGAGAGCATCGGCAGGGAATGCGGGACGGTGCTGAAGCCCTCGATGGTCTCGCCGCCGACGCGGTGGGTGGGGCTTTCGGGGTGGTCGAGCTCTGGGTTTTCCTGCTCGAGTTTGGCAAGTTCGGCCAGGAGGCGGTCGAACTGCGGGTCGGACATGATGGGCTGGGCTTCGAGGTAGTAGGCTCGGTTGGCGGAGTTGAGGAGCCCGCGGAGCTCGGTGATGCGAGCCGCGGCAGGGCTCTTGTCGTGCGGCGTTTGGGCGGCGGTGCTCACGCGGAGGATGGTACCGTGGGACGTATGATCGCGTGCATGAGCGGACTACCTGTAGGACAACTGATTGACGGTGTGAAGCTGGCGGGGGTGTACCGGGAGCAGATCGCGGCCCGGGTGGCGGGGGTGCGTGCGCGCGGGGGCGTGGTCCGGCTGGACGCTGTCCTGGTTGAGTCCGGAGATAATGGGGCGCGGATGTACGCGGATAACCAGGCTCGCACCTGCGAGCAACTGGGGATTGAGTACCGGCTACACCGGCTGGCGCCCGGGGCGGGGTACGACGACGTCGCGGGGCGGGTCCTGCTGCTGAGCAGCGAGGAGAGCGTTCACGCGATTATGATGCACCTGCCGCTGCCGGAGGGTGTGGACCCCCACCGGGTTCAGAAGTTAATCGCGGCGGAGAAAGACGTAGAAGGCGTAAACCCGGCCAACATCGGGAACATTGTGTACGGGCGGTCGTCGCTTTCACCATGCACGGCGTTGGCGGTAGTGAAGATGCTTGAGTCGGTCTACCCCCGGCGGGCGGACAGCGGGCCGCTGCTGCGTGGCAAGGTGGCGGTGGTGGTGGGGGCCGGGGACGTGGTGGGCAAGCCGATCGCGGTGCTGCTGATGAGGCACGAGGCGACGGTGATTTCGTGCAACAAGTGGACGCCCATGCTGCCGGAGTTGACGAGGTCGGCGGATGTGCTGGTGGCATCGGCGGGGGTGCCTGGGCTGATCTCGGGCGAGATGGTCAAGCCCGGGGCGGTGGTGATCGATGTGGGGGTGAATCGGGTGACGGGGTCGGACGGCAAGAAGAAGACGGTGGGTGATGTGGTGTTTGAGGAGGCACGGAAGGTGGCGGGCTGGATCAGCCCGGTTCCCGGTGGGGTGGGGCCTGTAACGGTTTCGATGTTGCTGTTGAACGTGGTGGAGGCGGCGGAGCGGCGCGTTGGGAGAGCGGTGCCGACGGCGTAGAACCCTGGGTGCGGCCCCGGGGCGGCAAAGCGGTGCCAGTTCGTGCGTTGACTGTTCGGGGCCGGGCTGCTTTGATAGTTCCAGCCCGGGGCCTTTGTGGCCGATGGATGTACCTGGTTGACAGGGGCGTGGGCCCGGCGCGGAGCACTTCATGCAGACTCTTGGGATTTTCGGCAACTTCAACGGCTGGGAGCTGGTGATCATCATGGTGATCGCCCTGCTGCTGTTCGGGCGGCGTCTGCCAGAGGTGGGAAAGAGCCTGGGCAAGGGGATTGTCGAGTTCAAGAAGGGCCTGAAGGGGATCGAGGACGAGATTGATACCCAGTCGAGCAAAGCGGCGGCCAGGACTGAACTTCCCAGCGCGTACCGTGCTCCTGAGGGCGAGCGCGTGAGCCGCGCAGATGTGGTTGAGGAAGTTCGTCCAGCGGGGCCGGGCTCGGGCTCCTGAGGCCGCGTGCGGGTGCCTGGACGCCCGTACCGTTGATGATGATTACAACCGTTCTTTTAGGGTTGCTGGCCTTGGCGCAGCCGGGTGGTGGTCGTGCGCCCGGCGCGCGGCCCGTGGTTGTCGTTGAAACGGACAACACGGCTGTCACTGCATCATGCCTGATCCGGATCGCGCCGGGGATTGTGATTGCAGATGCGGATGGGAACGGTGTGATCCATGTCGAGGCGGATGGTGTCGATATTGAGTTTGAAGAGGGGTCGGTGCTGTCGGGCGCGGGGGTTGGGGTGGGGGCGGCTGCACCGGACGCGTTCGCCGGGGTGGGTGTGCGGGTGGTGGATCGGAGCGGCGTGACGATTCGCGAGGCGCGGGTGCGGGGTTTTAAGGCCGGGATATATGCCACCCGGGCCGATGGCCTGCGGGTTGAGAACTCGGACCTGTCGGACAACTTCCGCCAGCGGCTGGGCTCGACGCCCGTGGCGGAGGACTCGGCGGACTGGTTGTGGCCGCACGCGAACGACGGCAACGAGTGGCTGACAAACTACGGCGCGGCGTTGTGTATCGAGGATTCGCGGGGCGTGACGGTTCGGGATGTGACTGTCCGGCGCGGCCAGAACGGGATCATGCTCGATGCGGTCTCGGATTCCCGGGTGTACGACAACGACTGCTCGTTCCTGTCGGGCTGGGGCCTGGCGATGTGGCGCAGCAGCGGGAACCTGATCTCGCGAAACGCGTTTGACTTCTGCGTGCGGGGGCACAGCGAGGGCGTGTACAACCGCGGGCAGGACTCCGCGGGGATGCTGGTCTTTGAGCAGTGCAGCAACAATGTGTTCGCGCTCAACTCGGCGACGCACGGGGGGGATGGGTTCTTCGGGTTCGCGGGGAAGGAGGCGCTGGGGGAAGTGCCGGCGCAGGGCGGCGGGGTGGACTACGCGCGGTCGGGGTGCAACGACAACCTGCTGATCGGGAATGACTTTTCGTTTGCTCCAGCGCATGGGATCGAGATGACGTTCAGCGAAGGGAACCGGTTCATTCGCAACCGGCTTATCGAGAACGCCATCTGCGGGGTGTGGGGGGGTTACTCGCGGGGCACGCTCATCGCGGAGAACATCATTCAGGGCAATGGGGGGATGGCGTACGGCCGGGAGCGCGGCGGGATCAACATCGAGCACGGCGCTGACAACCTCATCCTGGCGAACATCTTCATCAATAACCGCTGCGGGGTGTACCTGTGGTGGGATGATGATGGCACGCTGCTGGGGATGCCGGGTGTGAAGGCTGGCTACCGGGGCGTGGCCGGGAATGTGATCGCCGGGAACTCTTTTGAGATCAACCAGTTCCATCCCTTCAAGGGGGCGCGGGAGCAGGATTCGCCGTTGGTGGTGCTGCACCTGCGGGATGCATCGGGGAAGGGGGAGCAGTTCAGTGGGAATATTTATACGGAGAACACCGTTTCGCTGGGCGATGCGCGGGCGGTGGAGCGGGATGTTGGCCCTGGGTGTGAGCCGTTGATGGAGGGTGTTGTGCCGGCGTATGAGGTGCCGGAGTATCAGGATGTGGGCGAGCGCGAGCCTGTTGGCGCGCGCCCGGAACTGGCGGGGCGGCGGAACATCATCATGGGGGAGTGGGGGCCGTGGGACCATCAAGAGCCGATGGTGCGCCGCGCGGATGCGGGGCCGGGAGCGCATACGTACGAAGTGTTTGGCGTAGCGGATGGGGTGGAAGCGGTGGTGGAAGGCGGGGCGACGGTGCGGGTGGATCGCGGCGACCGGCTCCAAATGAGCCGCGTCACCGTTGAGGCCGAGGCCGGGGTCACTCCCTACACGCTCACCATGCGCGGGGGCGGGCTGGCGCATCGGGCGGCGGGGACGCTGATCAACACGCGGTGGGATGTCACGTTCTTTCCATGGACCATCGATCCGCGCCAGGATCTGGATGGCTGGCGGGCACAGGCGAAGGGCGATGGGGCGGTGGGGGCGAGCATGAGCGGGGTCCAGTTGGCGTTTGGCGGGGGCGGGCCGCGGCGGATGAAGGTATCGCCCGAGGTTACTGAGAAGGGTCCGGGCTCGGACCACTTTGGGGTGATAGGCCGGACCAGGCTAATGCTCCCGAAGGGCCGGTGGGTGTTGAGGGTGATGAGCGATGACGGGGTCCGGGTGACGGTGGATGGGCGGGCCGTGATCGAGAACTGGACGTGGCACGGGCCCAGCGAGGACAGGACGGAGTTTGTGCAGGATGAGGATCGGGAGGTGGAAGTGGGGCTTGAGTACTTTGAGATTGATGGGGCGGCGATCCTGAGGTTGGACATTGAGCGAGTTGAGTAGCGGGATTGACCGGGGGCGTGGGTGATGGCACTCCGGCGGGGGTGCGAAGGCTGTCCGAAGGACTGGCGAATGGGTATGCCGAGTGGTTTGCCGGGGGCCAGGATGGGAATACGATGGTGGACCTTGCCGAGGTAGCTCAGCTGGTTTAGAGCGCTGGATTCATAACCCGGAGGTCGGCGGTTCGAGTCCGCCCCTCGGCACTTACGCGGCGAAGGGCGTTGCTCTTGCGGTTCTGGCGGGTTGGCCGGTTGGCTTGGCCTTCACTTGGACACCAGTCACCGGCGGGATGCGAGGGCCCTCACGAAGACTTTGAGGGGGTGATGGTGGGGGCTGACGGCTCCCGATACCGGTCCGGTGGCCCGGACGCGAGCAGGTCGTCGAGTTCCGGGACTCCGGACGGCGCTCCGAACCGACCCGAGAGCGATTCCCCGTTCGATTCGATCACCGACTTGTACCAGCGGGCGGATGACTTGGGGGTCCGGGCGAGGGACGTGAAGTCAACGTGGACCAGCCCGAATCGCTCCTTGTAACCCTCGGCCCACTCAAAGTTGTCGAGCAGGGACCAGTGGAAGTAGCCGCGGACATCGGCGCCTTCGGCGATGGCACGGTGGAGCGCCAGCAGGTATCGCCGGGTGTAGTCGATGCGCTGGGGGTCGATCACATCGCCGTCGAGGTTGGGAGAGTCGAGGTTGGACATGCCGTTCTCGGTGATCACGACGGGGAGGCGGTAGCGCTCGCAGATGAAGCGCGGGCCCCACCGCAGCGACTGGGGGGCGACCGCCCAGTTGAAGGTGTTGCGGGCATGACCCGGTGGGTGGGGCACGGGTGTGGGGCCGTCGGGGCCGGCCTTCACAGCGCCGCCCGAGTAGATGTTGACGCCGTAGAAGTCGATGGGTTGGTGGATGAGGTCCATGTCGGCGGCGGGGTGCTTGGGCACTTGCGACCCGTAGAGGCGCAGGCCGTCTTGCGGGTAGGCGCCCAGGCAGACGGGGTCGGCAAACCACGCGTTGTTCCAGAGGTCCTGCTTCTTGATGGCGAACGTCGCGGCGCGGGCGGCGTCGATGTTGGCGGGCTGGTCATCGATCGGGTAGCTGATGTGACCCACCGGGGCCCAGCCGACTTGGACGGGGGACTTGGCCGCGGCGCGGATGGCCTGCACGCTGCGCCCGTGGGCGCGGAGGGAGTTGTGGGCCGCGATGAGCTGCTCGCGGAGGGGGAGCCGGAGGCCGGGGGCGTGGGTTCCATCGGCGTGGCCGAGTTGAATGAAGACCTGGGGCTCGTTGATGGTGATCCAGTGCTTCACACGGTCTGACAGACGCTCGACGATGCGCGTGGAGTACTCCGCGAACCACTCGGCGCTGTCGCGGTTGAGCCAGCCGCCCCTCAGGAAGAGCGCGTGGGGGTAGTCCCAGTGAAAGAGCGTGACCCACGGCACGATGCCGCGCGCTATCAGGGCATCGACGAGACGGTCGTAGAAGTCCAGGCCGACGGTGTTGACGGTGCCGACGCCGTCGCGCAGGACGCGGGGCCAGGAGACCGAGAAGCGGTAGGCCTCAAGCCCCAGGTCCGACATCAGGCGCACATCCTCGGCCATGCGCCCGTAGTGGTCGCACGCGATGGCCCCGGTGTGACCGTCGTTGACGGCGCCGGGCTTGCGGCAGAAGGCGTCCCAGACGGATTCGGCGCGGAGGTCGGGCGTAGCCCCGCCCTCGATCTGGTAGGAGGACGTGGCGGCGCCCCAGACAAAGTCCTGCGGGAACGCGGCGGTGATCCTGGTGTTTGCAGGCATGGTCATCCTTTGAGCGCGCCGGAGGTGAGCCCGGCGACAAAGTCCTTTTGGAGCAAGAGGAACAGGCCCGCGACGGGCGCGATCGAAACGAGGGTGCCGGCCATCAGCAGGCCGTAGTCCTGGTAGTACACGTTTTTGAGTTGTGCGATCATGACCGACAGTGGGAACCTGCCCGGCGTCTGCATCACGATCTGCGGGGAGAGGAAGTTGTTCCAGGCGGCGAGGAAGGTGATCATGAGGAAGGCCGCGACCATGGGCTGGACCAGGGGGAGCACGATCCTGAAGAAGGCGCTGACTTCTCCGCAGGAGTCCATCTTCGCGGCCTCGAGGACTTCCTTCGGGACGCTAGAGAGCGTGGCCTGGCGGAAGAGGAAGACGCCGAAGGCGGGCCCGATGGCGGGGAGGATCAGGCCCATGAAGGTGTCGAGCAGGCCGAGCCTGTAGAGCACCTCAAAGCCGGGCGCCACCAGCAGCGGCGGGGGGATGATGAGCGCGGCCATCACGAGCCAGGAGACGGCGCGGCGGCCGGCGAACTCGAGGCGGGCCAGCGCGTAGCCGCCCATGGCGCAGGCGAGCGTGGCGAGCAAGGCGGTGACGGAGGAGATCAGGACGGAGTTGAGCAGCCCGCGCGCGATCGAGGAATCGGAGAAGAGGGTGCGGTAGTTGTCGAGCGTGAGGCGGTCCCAGGCGATGCCGAGCCAGCCCTCGCCGAGGGGGAGGAAGGCGGAGGTGAAAAAGTCCGCTGGGCTCTTGAGGGATGCGCACACGAGCCACACGAAGGGAATGAGGGCCAGGCCGGCGGCGGCGAAGGCGACGGCGTAGCACAGCCACAGGCCCAGGCGGCTGGAACCGGGGGGGTGTGGGGGGTGGCGGGAGTGCGGGGCGCGTGGGGGGCGTGGGGTCATGCGTTCTCCCCGCCGCTGCTCACGACACGCTGGATCACGGCGCACGCGGCGAGCACCAGTGCCATCGCCCAGCCAATGGCGGAGGCATAGCCCAGGTCGCCGGTCTGGAAGCCGGTCTGGTAGAGGTACATCACCAGGGTGAGGGCGCGGTTGTCGGGCCCGCCCAGGCCGTTCATGAGGATGTATGGCAGTTCGAAGATCTGGAAACTACCGATGATCGAGAGCAGCACGACGAAGGTGCCCACGGGGCGGATGGCGGGGACGACCACGTGCAGGAAGCGGCGGAAGGGGCCTGCCCCGTCCATGCGGGCGGCCTCGGTGAGGTCAGCGGGCACGTTCTGGAGGGCGGCGAGGAAGTAGACCATGCTGAAGCCCACGTACTGCCAGAGAGTGGCGATGATGAGCGCGGGCATGACGTACGACTCGAGCCAGGGGAAGTCCAGGTCCCAGCCGAAGGCGCCGTGGAGCAACTGGTTGAGGAGGCCGGTGCGCTTCTCGAAAATGACGGAGAAGATCATTCCGACGAAGACGACGCCGACCATCGCCGGCGAGAAGAGTATCAGGCGCAGCGGGGCTCGCATCCGCAGGCCCGGGCGGTTGAGGACCAGGGCGAGCATGAGGGAGAGGGGTATCTGGATACACACGCAGCCGAAGGTGTAGACGGCGGTGTTGCGCAGGGCCGTCCAGAAGAGCGGGTCGCTCAGGAGTTGCGCGAAGTTGCCCAGGCCAACGGAGCGTGAGTAACCCGGGCCAAAGGTCTGGCGCGTGGAGAGCCAGATGGAGGTGACGAGCGGGTAGGCCGTGAACACGGCGAAGAGGGCCAGGAAGGGCCCCAAGAGGATCCAGGGGGCCACGCGCGCTCTGAGGGCCGCAGCGGTCACGGCGCCTCCTTCTCTGCCGCGACTATTTCTGCGGTGTCGGGCACTGCTGCGCCGGGCTCTGTGGTGCCTGCGCGGTCCTCGGCGAAGAAGCGGTTGCGGCTTACGCGTTCCATCATCTCGGCCTGCGCCTGGGTGAGGATGCGCTGGGCCTCGGGCAGGAGGCTTTCCGGGGTGTCCTGGCCGGTGCGGTCGGCGTAAGCGGCGAGCCGGCTCGTGGCGGCCTGGAGGCGGAGGAGGCAGAGCCCGCTGAAGGCTGAGTTGTACCGGGGCGGCACATCCTGGGCGAGGGAGACGAACAGGCGGCCGCGTGGTTGGCCGCTGAAGTAGGGGTCGGGCTGGTCGTAGACCGGGTCGTTCCAGAAGCTGCGCAGCGGGCTGATGATGTCGCCCTCCTGGAAGAGACGGCGCGAGAGCTCCGGCGAGGTGTAGAGGTGCTTGGCGAACTCGTAGAGGGCGTCAGTGTTCGGGGCGTCGCGGGCTATGCCCAGCATGGAGCCTCCCCACGCGCTGGTGCGCCGGCCGCCGCGCTCCCAGGCCGGGAGGGGCATGAGCTTGACCTTGCCGCCGAGCTGCGGGATTTCCTTGCGCCAGAGGTTGCACATCCAGTCGGGGACGAAGGAGGCGATCACGAATCCCTCGGCGAGGAGCCTGTTGCCCGAGGCGTTGAAGTAGGGCGCATCGGCGGCGATACGGTTCTCGCCGCGCCCCCAGGCCACGGCGTGGGCCAGGACGCGGGCGTTGGCGGGGTGGTCGAGAGAGGGCACCCCTGACTGGTCGACGATGCCGCCACCGGCCTGGAGGGTGAGGGCCTCCATCACGTCCATGTGGGTTTCCCAGAGGTTGAGGAGGAAGCGGTCGGTGCGCTTGCCGCCGTCTGGGTTGCGCATGAGCGGGGAGAGCACGCGGATGAAGTCGTCCCAGGTCTCGATCTGCGAGACGTCGATCCCCGCGGCTTCGACGATGTCGGCGCGGTAGCCGAGCATGACGGGGTGGACGTCGTGGGGAAGGCCGAAGATGCGGCCGCGGCTGGTCCAGGGCGTGAAGGACGTGGCGTTCATGCCCTCGAGAAGGCCGTCGCGCCTGAGGCGGTCGGTGAGGTCGACCAGGCCGACGGCCTCGACGGGGCCGGCGAAGGCGCGGGCGGCGATGCGGCGCTCGACTTCGAGCAGCTCGGCGCTGGGGGTGCCGGAAAGGAACGAGGAGAGCATGCGTTGCTCGATTGCCTGGATTCCCAGGACCGAGACCTGCACCTGCATCTCGTGGGCGGCGTTCCACTCCTCAACGGCGGGTTGGTAAATGTCGTTGTGCAGGCGGGCGAAGGTCCACAGGCGCACGCCCTCTGGTTCGGGCACGGGGAACAGGGCGGTGAGGAGGATTGAGAGGCACGCGAGACCGCCGATAATCCACGGCCCGGCAAGGCGGCTTTGGTCGTGAGCATCTGGATGGGGGGGTGGCATGGCGCCGGGGGTCGTCATAGCGGTTCACGCCGAGGGGGGCGTTGAAGGGGTACAACGGGCGACTACGACGGGCGCCGCGGCCCGGCGCATGCTCAGCACGCCCCGCCGCCCAGCACACGGAAGAACGACTCGATATCCGCGTCGGTCCCGGTGTCGCCGTCGCCGTCGAAGTCCGCGCTGGCGCAGGTGGGGCAGCATGCGCCGCCGAGACAGGCGAAGAACGCTTCGATGTCGGCATCGGTCCCGGTGTCGCCGTCGCCGTCAAAGTCGGCGCCGCCGCAGGGGAACTGACCGGTGAAGGAAAGGTCGTCCCACCACACCGCGCCTGCGGTGAGCAAGGGGCCTTGCACATAGAGCAGGAGCGCCCGAGCGGAGGCGGTGCCCGCGGGGGCGGTGGCCGTCACCGACACGGGGTGCCACTGGTCGGGCGCGGTGGCGGCGGTGAGGCCGGTGGCCGAAGCGGAACTGATCAGCCCGCCCGCGGCGTTGCGCCACTCGATGGCCATCGACGCGGTGTTCCCAGCGCCGCTGCGGTCCCACGAGGGGGTCTGCACAAACCCGGAAAGCGTCCACGCCTGACCGGGCGAGGCGGGCAGGTCCTGGTGGACGCCCGTGCCGTTGTACGGGGTGTTGAAGTTGCCGTACATTTTGCACGCGGCCCGGCCGGACCTCTTCAAGGACTCCGAGTAAAACGTGTTGCCGAAGTACTGCCAGTGCATGAACCGTGTGACGGTGCTCTCGTACTCGAAGCCCGTGCTCTTGAGGAGCGGCTGGTTCCACTGCCAGACGCGCACATAGTCCACGTCGTAGCGCTGTGGGAGGACGGTGGTTGCGTTGGGGTATCCGGGCCAGATGCCGCCCACGGCGGTGTTGAGGATCAGGAACATCGGCACCTGCGGCACGGCGGTGTAGTGGGTTGCGTAGCGCTGGCCGTTGATGAAGAACTCGATACGGCCGGGCCACCACTCGCACGAAAAGGTGTTGTAGGTGGTTGTGAAGTTGGGGCCGGGGAAGGGGCTGTTCTGGTTCTGCGGGCCGCCTGCGCTGGGCCAGTGGTTTGTGCCGTAGGCGATCGTGGGCTGGTGGCCCAGCAGTTCCATGATGTCGATTTCGGGGGGCCAGGTGTTGTTCTGGGGCAGGAGCCAGAACGCGGGCCACAACGCCTGAGTCCCGGGCAGTTTGGCCCGCATCTCAAAGCGGCCGTAGAGCCAGTACTGGCGGTCGCGGCTCTCGATCTTGCCCGATGTGTAGTTGCGCCCGCCGCGGGCCTGGTTCGTGCTGGTCAGCGTCAGTTCGCCGTTGGCGACGGTGACGTGCGAGGGGTGGTAGTACTGCTGCTCGTTGTTGTACAGGCCCGGGCCATCGGTTACGAACCAGTTCGCACTGGAGATCGCGGACCCGTTGAACTCGTCGGACCACACCAGTTGCCATGCGCCGCCGGAGCCTTGGGCCGGCGCGGCCGCCGTCAGCATCAACAGCACCAGGCCGAAGCACAGGCGGAAGCCGGCTCTTGGAATTGCGCGGATGGCTCTCAACTCGGGGCTCCCGTGGCGTTGGCGGATCATTCTCTCATCAAGGTGTCCGCGGCACAATACGCCGGGGCCGTGTCATCAGCCCCGGCGCGAAGAATCAGCAGTTCCCGCCGCCCAGCACGCGGAAGAAGGACTCGATGTCAAGGTCGGTGCCGGTGTCACCGTCGCCATCAAAGTCGGCCGAACCGCAGGTAGCGCAGCAGTCGCCGCCCAGGCAGGCGAAGAAGGCCTCGATGTCCAGGTCGGTGCCGGTGTCGCCGTCACCATCAAAGTCGGCCGAGCCGCAGGTGGCGACCGAGATCATCTCCATGTCGTCCCACCAGGTTGCACCCCCTGCGAAGTTGGGCTGCACCTGGAGCACCAGGCACCGCGCGAACGCCGTTCCCGGGGGCGCGACGACCACCCCGGTCTCATAGAACCGGTAGGTGTCGTCGCCGGGGGTGGGCACCGAAGTGGAGCCGCCGACCATTCCCACCAGGTTGGTATTGAACTCGTCGAAGAACTCGATCCCGAGTTGTACGTTGTTGCCGGCGGCCAGCGAATCCGTCGAGGAGGATCTTGCCCAGCCGCGCGCCTGCCATTGGGTGCCGGGGGCTGCGGGCACGTTCTGGAACCAGCCGCTATAGGCGGGGTTGCCGTTGTATCCGCCGAAGAGCTTGGCGGCGTACAGGCCGGTCCGCGTGTTCTCGGCCGCGTTGCCCTGACCGTTCCCGAAGTTCACCCAGCCGACGAAGGGGCTGCCAAAGCAGTTGGCCGGAGAGTTCTCGAAGCTGGAGTTGGCCAGGGCGTTGGTGTTGGCGACTTCCTCAACAAGCGCGGCGTCGTCCCACCATGCCGCGCCCCCGACGTTGTTCGTCTGTTCCACAAGGAGGGTGATTCGCACGGCGGCGGTGCCGGTGGGGGCGGTCGAGAACGCAGTTTCGCGGTACACCGCCAGGGGCTGTGGGTAGGGCTCACCGAGGTTGCACGTTGCGTTCCCGCCGGGGACCGTGGACTCGTCCTGACGCACGGAGGTGAACTCCTGCGGCCCGTTGATGATTACGCCGCCGGCGTCAACGAAGTCCATCTGCACGAAGGCCTGTGTGCCACCGGTGGCGATCGGGCGGAGCCGATCCCAGCAAGGGCTGAAGACGTTTCCGCTCGCCTTCCAACGTTGGCCGGCGCTCGCGGGAACATCCTGGTAGATACCGCTGTAGCACGGCCCGGCACCGCAGAACGTCCCGTACATCTTGATGGATCGGGCCCCGCTGGTGAGGTAGTAGTTGATGACGTCCACGTTGCCAAAGTCGCTCCAGCCCGAAGCGGAAGTGCAGACTTCTTCAAACCCGGGGTTCGCCAGGAGGTTCTGCGCCGGGGCGGTCGAAGCCGCCGCTCCCAGCAATCCCGCTGACATGATCAAGCCGCCTAGATACCGCATCGTTCGCTCCTTTTCTCTCTTGCGTCGCGGCACCGCCGCGCCCGCGCCTGCCTCTCAAACTCCTGACACACCGAACTCAATCAAGGACGATCGCCATCCCGTTACTGCGGGTATGGCGCATTGATCCATCCAAATGGGCGCTTGGTTGCATCGTCCGTGACCGAGGGTTCGAGGCGGATCCATCCGCGGGCTCCCGTGACGTAGATGTCCGCGGCCGTCAGTGCGCTGGGATCGGCCAGCCGCTCAGCGGTGCCGCGCGTGGACTTCAGCGAAGCGACGTGCCCTTCGAGGTACGCGATGTTGCACGCCTTGGAGTGGCGCGTCGACAACTGGTCACCGTTGACCCAGCGCCCGTCCTGCTCCGCCGCGTTGCCGGTCGCGTTGTACCAGTAGGCGGATTCCTCGACGAAGATGGGGATGCCCGTCAGTACGGTGATCGGCGTGTTGGCGACCAGTAGTTGCGTGGCCGGCCCGGTGGGGTCGTTGAGATAGGCAACCTTGGCCTGCGCGCCCAGGCGGGCGCCGTGCATCCACGCGACGAAGGTGAAGTCGAAGTCGATCTCCGGATTACTCGCGAAGATGACGGTTGGGTTGGCCGACGGCGAGACCGCCTTGCGCTTGTTCGCGGGGCACTCGCCGGCCTTGTCCATCCCGTCGAGGTACTTGTACGCGTGGCCCAGGTCGTACTGACCATTGAACCCGGAGCCCTGTCCCGGCGTCGCGGCGGGCAGGCGCGCCCACGCGGTGAACCCCCGGCTGAAGGAGTCCCGCGGCATGATGCCCGCGGGTGTCGTGTACCGCTCCTGCCAGATCCGTTCCTTGTTGTCCTGCGCGTACAGGGTTGCGGCCAGGGAGAACTGCCGGATGTTGGAACTGCAGGCGATCTGACGCCCTGCGTCGCGGGCCTTGCCCAGGGCGGGGAGCAGCAGCCCGATCAACAGCGCAATCACCGCGATGACCACGAGCAACTCGATCAGCGTGAAACCCGGGTGTGGCCTGTTTGGACTTGTTCCGGCCCTGTCTACCGATTGGAACATGCTGAAGACTCCCGGTGTTCGCGCCGCTTCCGGCCCCGCCCCGCTGTCTGTCGATTCCCGCGCCGTTGCTTTCGTCCTCACCCGGTCAAGACCGGGGCGCCGGCTTGCGGCGCGGCTTCTTCGCTTGGCTCTCAGGCGGTTGGCCGGCCACCCCGAGGGCATGGCCGGGGGCCACCGTCGTCGTTCCGTTTACCTCGAAAATAGTACCGGTCGTCCGTGCACAGGTGCCGGTGCGGGCGCCCTGCTCTATGTGCCGCGACAGCCACATCGCGGCCTCGTAGCCCAATGCCGCGGCGTCCTGGCAGACCGCCGTTAGTCGCGGCCAGACATGCATGCGGATGTCGCTGTCATCCATGCCGACGACCGACAGGTCTCGCGGGATCACCATGCCTCGCTCCTGGGCGCGGCGCATGATCCCCAGCGACGTCATGGGGTTGGTGGCGAACACAGCGGTTGCCCGGTTGGGCATGGCGTTGATCGTGTCGAGCGCCTGCTCGCCGGCGGACAGGCTGGCGGGAAACTCGAAGATCAGTGAGGGATCGACGTGCAGACCGGCGCAGTGGAGTGCGTCGTCGTACGCGCGCCGGCGATCGGCGTGGTCGGTGTCGGGCACGTTGTGGATCGCCAGGGCAATCCGTCGGTGTCCCAGCCCGATCAGGTGCTCCACCGCCCGCCGGCTGCTGGTGTACGAATCGGCGCGGATGTGGTTAATCTTCGGTTCGTCAAAGTGCTCGGCCACGACGATCGACGGGAAGTTTTCTTCGGCGATGCGGAGGATGGTCGGGCGGCTGTTGCGGAAGCAACGCAGGATTACGCCGCGGACGCCCTTGCGCATGAAGAACTGGGAGAAGGTCTCGCCGGCAAGTTTGTCGCGCCGGATGCTGATGAGTTTCAGGTCGAACTGGTGTTCCTCGAGCCCGCGCATGATTCCGCTCAGCAGGGCCGGCTCGAACGAGCCGTACTCTGTACGAACAGGCTCGTCCGGGTACGCGAGCGCCACTACGTTGGCAATCCGCCTCCCCACCTTTGGGAAGTACCGCAACTCATTGATTCGATCCAGAACCCGCTCTCGCGTCGTTTCGTCCACATCGGGATGGTTGTTGAGCACCCGCGAAACGGTTGCGGGGGACACTTTCAGTTGTGTGGCGATTGCTCGAACGGATGACACGCCGTGCTTCTCCATGTGGAGGGGTCGAGTACACGCTACTGAAACACTTCCGGGAGTGTTTCAGCAATGACCCTACCATGGGCCAGTACCCAGGGCAAGTCAAAGTACGAGGTTGATGGAAAAAAACTCCCGGACCCGGAGGAGCTGGCGCAGGGGATTGCGGCGTGTAGCCGCCGGAAAATGGCTGATGATCGCGTCGTTGTCACGCCCGTTGGGGCGTCCGAGTCCCGACCCCCCTGGTTGGGGAATCTTTGGAAAAATAGGTCTGAAACTGTTGCAGAGCATGATCCGATCTGGTACCGTGCACCGCGCGTTGGGAATCCGCCCCCGCGCGTTGGGAATCCGCCCCTTCGAACCATGGAGAGAGACAACATGAATACCCGTAGTTACCGTCGGATCGTCTGCGCTGTGTCCGCTGCTTGCCTGCCCGGCATCGCTTCGGCCACGGCCCTCACTAACCCCGGATTTGAGTCCGGCCTCTCGGGCTGGATCACTTTCGGGAACGTGTACGCGGAGGCGGCCAATCCGCCGCAGTTTGTTCCCAACTCGGGGAACGGGCTGGTGTCGATGTTCGGCAACTTCAACGGCGGCTTCAACGTCTCGGGGATGTTCCAGCAGTTTGTAGCCGCGCCCGGTGAGTCCTGGACCATGGACGTCTACTCACGCCACTTCAGCGGGGATGCCATGATCGGCATCGGCGCGCCCAACACCAACTGGGCCGTCATGAAGCTCGCGTTCTTTGACGCGGGCAATAATGAGATTGGATCGGCCGAGCGGACCGTACTGGACGGCACGTTTGCGACTGACGTGTGGCACGACAACCTGCCGATCAATGGCATCGCACCCGCCGGAACGGTGAGGGTGCAATCCCTCCTGCTGTACCTTCAGCCCGCTTTCGGCGGCGGGGCAGCCCACTTCGACGATGCGAGCGTGGTGCCGGCCCCCTCCGCTCTGGGGCTGATGGGCGCCGCCGGGCTGATGGGCCTGCGTCGCCGGCGCACGACCACCTGATCTGGAGTCGGTATGACGTCAAGGCTGGCGGCGCTCGTTCTCGGGCTTCTGCTCCTCTCCCACCCATGGCCCGCGGCGGCGCAGCCACTGCCGCCGTCGGGCCTTTCCGATGCGCCGCAGGTCGCGCGCCGTCCATTTAATCCGGTCGTGGGTGATGCGTGGGTTGGCGCGGGGGTTTGTTACGGCCCGTTCCGCGATGGTCAGTCCCCGGACGGGGCGTCGCCCACCGACGAGCAACTCCGCGAGGACCTGCGCATCATCGCGAAGCACTGGTCGCTCATTCGCATGTACGGGTCTCGCGGGGCTGCGGGGCGGGTCTGCCGCATCATCCGCGACGACAAGCTCCCCTTGCGCATCATGATCGGGGCGTGGATCGCTCAGGAATCCCGCGTCGACGAACGCGGCCAGGTCGTGGCTGAGGACCCCGCGATCGCGGCGCAGAATGCCGCGGAAGTCGATCACGCCATCCAGCTCGCGAACGAGTACCCGGGCATCGTGCTTGCCCTGGGCATCGGCAACGAGACGCAAGTGTCCTGGTCACAGCACCGGGTTCCCAGTGGCGTCCTCATCGGGTACCTACGGCGCGCCCGGGGTTCGACGACTGTGCCGGTGACGACCTGCGACGACTTCAGCTTCTGGAACAGGGCGGAGAGCAGGGAGGTTGCTCGCGAGTGCGACTTTGTCGCCGTGCACATCTACGCGATGTGGAACAAGCAACAACTCGCCGACGCCATGGCGTGGACGCGGCGAACACTGGGTGAGGTGCGTTCAATCCACGGCGATTCCCCGCTTGTGATTACCGAGATCGGTTGGGCAACACAGAAAGGGACCGATGGCTATCAGGCCGTCGGCATCGTCGCCACGCCGGACGAGCGCGGACAGGAACTCTTCTTCCGCGGGCTGCGTGACTGGTGCGTCGAGTCCCGTCAACCCTACTTCTACTTCAGCGCCTTTGACGAGAAGTGGAAGGGCGGCACCGACCCCAACGAGGTCGAGAAGCACTGGGGCGTATACAACGCCGACCGCTCGCCCAAGCACGTTTTCATGCAGGAACGCGGCGACCCGCGGTAGGCACGAATCGTCAGCGGTCCGACCGCTCGTTGCGTCCTTTCCGTCGCTCGCACGCCGGGTCGCCCGACTTCCCCGGCGCGATGTCCTTGGGTTGTGCGCCTCAGCGCCTGCGACGCCGGGCCGCGAGCACGCATCCAGACAGCGCGATCGCGCCAACCCCCGGGGCCGGGACGGCGTTGACGATTACGTCGTCGAGCACCAGTTCGGTTGTGCCGCCCAAGCCGAAGGGCCCGAGGTTGAAGTGACCCCAGTTGATGAACTCGAGGGTGACGGGGGCGAGGGGGTTGATGGGCGTGAAGGAGAGCTCGAAGCGGTGCTGATCGCCGTACGCGCCCAGACCGCCGCCCGCGGGTACGGCGAAGTAGCGGGTGGGGTCGCCGGCCTGGGTGTTGGTGACGCGGAGGCCGAAGATGCCGTCGTACGCACCGCCAAAGAGGGCGTTCTCACCTGAAACCCAGAAACTGAGGAGATAGCTGGGCGCGGGTGTGAGGTGGGTCGGAACGGTCTGGGAGAGGATCACGGGCGCTCCGACGGTGGTGAGCACGGTGGGGGTGCTCGCGAAGGTGACTTCGCCGTCGGCGTTGAAGATGGGGGCGACGTTGACCTGGCCGCCCTGGGCGTTGCCGAAGTACAGGGCTTTTACGCCGTCGGGGATCGGGGCGGAGTTGGCGATGGTGAGGGGGCTGACGGATTCGTGGCCCCACCGGGCGTAGTTGATGGAACTGCCGGAGGACGTCCAACCCGGCGGCACGCCGAAGGGCGTGTTGGCCGTCCCCGTGGCCCAGAAGGCGACAAGGTTGGGGTTCCCGAACTCGAAACTACCTGTTGTGACGAGATTCCCTGCGTGGGTGCCCAGTTGTGGCCCCGGGGGCAGAACGGTGAGTTGGGCGAAGGTGGTGGTGGGGGAGGCAATGGCCGCAAGGATGGCGGCCCCGGCCAGGGTGGGGAACGAACGCATGGTCTCTCTCCTAAGCCGCGCGGTAGCGCGGCAGGGGGCAGCGTACCGCGCGCTGCGGAGTTTGCAAGGGGCAGCGACTCGGGAAAAGTGAAGCCCGGGGCGTTTTTCACTCGCCGGGATCGGGTCGGGCGCGGCGCCTTCGCCTCGGGTGCCAGTTTCAGCAGAGCCCGCCGCCCAGGACACGGAAAAAGGACTCGATATCCAGGTCGGTTCCCGTATCACCGTCTCCATCGAAGTCGGGCGAGTCGCAGGTGGGGCAGCACGCGCCACCGAGACAGCCGAAGAAAGACTCGATGTCCAGGTCGGTGCCGGCATCACCGTCGTTGTCAAAGTCCGAATCACCGCAAGGCGGGGGCGGCGGGTCGTTGTGAAGCGTGCCGGAGCAGCCCAGGGTGGGCGATGTTGTCCCGAAAATGATGCCGCCCTGGGTCACGGTGTACGCGGGGTCGAAGTACACCTCGAGACGATCGCCGGCGTAGTTGATCTGGGCGCCGTACTGAGGAGCGCGGGGGGCGAGGCGCTGAAAAAGGGCCTGGCAGATGATGGGGCCGTCAGTCTGGAAGTTGAGTTCCTGGGGACTGACCTGTGCGGTCAGCTCGCCGACGTCGGTGACGATGCCAGCGGTGAAGACCGCGGGCAGTCCGATGGGATCGATGGGCAGGAAGTGGCCCGGGAAACCGCAGGTGGCGCGGGTGGCGCCGGGGGCGACGACCTTGTCAACCGCCTGCGCGGTACCGCCGATACCGAGGGTCACGCGGCGGAAGTCGTCGGGATGGATTGGGACCAGGATGGATTCGGGGTTGAGGGTGGGCCAGGCGATGTGGCCGGCGCCGCGGAGGGCGTTGAGGAAGGACTGCGCGACGGTGGGCGCGGGGGAACCGGGGTTCACCACAACGCCGAAGAGCTCGGCGGGGAGCAGGCCGCCGTCGAGTAGCAACTGCGAAGCCTCGGGGAGCGTGCAAATCGCATCGGAGAACGACAGCACCGCGTTGCGCCGCCCGCCGTCGAGTTCGATCTCCCCGGCGCATTGCCCCTGGACGGAGTTGGTGCCGAAGATGATGCCGCCCTGGGTGACGGTGTAGGCGGGGTCGAAGTAGACCTCCAGGCGGTCGCCCGCGTAGTTGATCTGCGCCCCGTACTGGGGGGCGTGCGGGGCGAGCCTCTGGAAAAGGGCCTGGCAGATGATGGGCCCATCGGTCTGGAAGTTGAGTTGCTGGGCGCTGACCTGGGCCGTGAGTTCGCCGACGTCGGTGACGATGCCTGCCGTAAAGACCGCCGGCTGCATGTTAGAGGTCAACGGCTGGAACGAGCCTACAAACTCGATATTTCCTCCGTACGGGCGCGGCGCGACGAGACGGTCGGCAAGCTCCGCGGAGGCTCCCTGGTCCAGGCGCACTACCGCGCCGGGCGGCAAGCCCTCGACGACCATCCGCTCGCCGGGCAGGGGTGATGCGCTCAGGCCCGCGCCCACGGCGGCGGCGACGCATTGGTCGCGCTTGAGCGCAGCGCCCATGAACGGCCCGACGGGCACGGATACTTGCGTCCCAGCCAAGCCCATCGTCATCTGGCTGGGCTGGGGGTTGTTTGAACTTGTCAGGCCGACGGTGACCTGCGACGCGGCGGCGGCCTGTGACCATGCGAGGGCGATGAGGACGACGAGTTGGCGGCGGAGCGATGCATGAAGCATGGAAGCCTCCTTGAGTTCGCGGTTGAACCCGCGCTTCTGCGGTGTCCGAGTGCGCTCTTTACATAGATTAGCGCATGGCGCCGCGCTCGCGCAACCAGTGCCCGCTGGAATAACCGCGGATGGCAGGGAATCAGCGACGCCTTCGGCATGGCTGGGGCATGTTCTTGCGTACACAGTACAAACCCCCAGTTTCATGGAGACTGGTCCATCGGGGGCTGACCGCAGGGGCGGTTCTCTACGGCGAGGCCGGGATGAACGGGAATCCTGAGAACTTGAGCGTGACCCCCGTGCCGCTGAACGACAGCCTGGGGGTGATGCCGAAGACCGTGGGCGGGAGTGAGACGGTGCTGAAC
>Ga0163144_10003338_pt1 | contig 36585 bp, 46 predicted proteins | sample OliLak19BULKMAT1_FD_123175 | JGI IMG/M metagenome (GOLD analysis project Ga0163144, IMG submission 123175) | Freshwater microbial mat bacterial communities from Lake Vanda, McMurdo Dry Valleys, Antarctica - Oligotrophic Lake LV.19.BULKMAT1 | ecosystem: Environmental > Aquatic > Freshwater >...
ACAGTTGGCAGTAGTGTATGACCTCTTGATTTTGCAGGCAGATCGAGCAATTATATTTGATTGGAAGACCCACAAAAAGGCGCTGCCCGAATTGATTTTGCGCCAAAGTTGGCAAACAAGGCTGTATCTGTATGTTTTGGCGGAGACTAGCAATTTTGAACCTGAGCAGTTAGACATGACCTACTGGTTTGCTAATACGGAAACGCAAGTCAAGATTGGTTATAATCGCGCGCAACATGAGCAAACTAAACAGGATTTACAGCAGCGATTGGGAGATATGTGCCGACAACAGAAGTTTTCTAAATTATTAGCAGGTAGCGCTATTTGCGATCGCTGTAAATTTTATTATCTTTGTTGGCAAGGGGAGCAAACCCAAACTTTAGATTATCCAGAAGTAGAAATTTAAGCTGGAAACTGACGCTTATGAACTTCTTGGCTATATTGCTTCACAGCCTCAAAGGCAATTTTACCCAGATCGGCATATTTTTTGGCAAAGGGCGGCAGATTTTCGGTCAGCCCCAACAGATCGTGGGTAACCAGAATTTGTCCATCACAACCAACACCTGCACCGATGCCAATCGTGGGGATTTTTAAGTTTTGGCTAATTTGGCTGGCTAGGTCACTAGGAATATGCTCTAAGACTAGGGCAAAAATCCCAGCTTCGGTTAGTGCTTGGGACTGAGAGCTTAAGCGATCGCTAGCTTCTGGGGTAGTTGCTTGCTGTCGATAACCCAGTTGATGCACGGATTGTGGCGTGAGTCCCAGATGTCCCATCACCGGGATGCCAATTTCTACTAACCTTTTTATTGTTTCCACCATATTAGGGCTGCCGCCTTCTAGTTTTACGGCTTGGGCAGAGGTTTGCTGAAGCACTTTGCCTGCGGAAATAATTGCTTGCTCATGGCTAACTTGGTAACTCAAAAATGGTAAGTCTACCACTAGGAGGGCATGGCTGACACCTCTGGATACTGCTTGGGTATGGTAGATCATTTGTTCTAGAGTAAGCGGCAGCGTATTCCTATGCCCCATTGCTACCATTGCCAGAGAGTCACCCACTAGAATCAGATCAACTTCAGCGCGGTCTAGGATTTTGGCGATCGCGTAATCGGTAGCAGTTAAAGCAACAATTGGACGCTGAGATTTAAATTTTTGGAGCTGGGCAATGGTAATTGGCATTATTAGGATGATTTAGAGAATCCAGGGTGCGCTAAACTTGGGCATAATCAGTTTAGTTTAGTCAAAATTTAGATAGCCGAAATGGAAGTAGGACAAAAAGTAAGAGTAAAAACTTTTCGAGACAGTGTGGGGCAAGAGATCGCTCAACGCAAAGGGGAAGTAGGCGTAATTCAATCTTTCAAAATCGTAGACGGCGGTAAAATGGGATTAATTGTGGGATTTAGCGATCGCGCTACCACTTGGTTTTTTGCCGATGAATTAGAAGCAGTGGCTTAAAATGGCTGATCTGAATCGTCGCGATCTTGTGCGTTTCATGGCAAAAGAGGTGGATGGCTTAAGTCAACAGATGGCAGCTGCAAGCTTAGATGCAGCAATTAGATATATTACCCAGACCTTAGCTAGTCATCAAAGCTTAGTAATTCAGGATTTTGGTAAGTTTGGGGTGAGATACCGCGCAGCGCGTCAAGGCTGTCATCCCTCTAGTCATTTACCAATTGAAATTGAGGCAACGGCGATCGCTTACTTCACACCCAGCCCTAAATTAAAATTGTCAGTAAAATCTAGCTCTGCGATGACTAAATCAAATTAAGTAAAAAGAGCTTTAACTATAACCGCTTCACCTTTAATTAGTCGTGGTAATACAACTAAAATTCCTTGCGCTAGGGGCTTAAGATCTGCCAAACGATTTGACGGGGCTTGCAGAACGATCACCCCAAGATTAAATTGTGGCAAATTCTGTTGAAATGATAAGTTGCGATCAACAGTGATAAATACATCAAAATTTGCTGAGGCAAGGGCAAGAAGTTGACCTTTTTTATTCCAGCCCATCCCATTTGTGGCACTGTTTTCACTTCATAATCAGCAAGCTCTCTCGCAAACTTGCGATCAATACATTCAGCCAATAGTATTTTCATCCTGTGGCAATAATCTAATTCTTAGTTTCTTCTAGGAAAGAAGTTATTTGCTCTCTAGTTACAGTTGGAAATCCATCCAAAAGTCATTGATCGATTCACCCGCCTTAAGGTAATCCACAAGCGTCTGAACGGGAACTCTAGTACCAGCGAATACCAGTGCTCCACCCATAATTTCAGGAGAAGTACTAATAACTGAGATTCTGATCGTCATGATTCTTAAGTCTTAGGCTAAGGCTACCAATTATTTTAACTTAACTGTCTAGTGGCATCTCTCACGCAAGATAAATTCAGCAATTTTCAGATCTTGGGGCGTGGTAATTTTCAGATTTGTCTCCTCACCCATCACGATCGCTACAGGTAGATTAACTTTTTCAAATAAGGCGGCATCGTCAGTCACTTCCCAACCTTGAGTTTTAGCGATCGCATGGGCAGAAATTAGTTCAGCTAGATTAAAGCCTTGAGGTGTTTGTGCCGCCCAAAGCTGTTGGCGATCTGGGGTAGATACAGTTACTCCATTTTGTACAATTTTTATAGTGTCTTTGACTGGAATTGCGGCGATTAAGCCAAGGTTTTTCGCTAATTGTCTGGCACAGCGCTCAAAAAGCTCAGGGGTAGCTAAACAGCGTGCGCCATCGTGGATCAATACCTTAATCTGAGATTGATCAAGCGATCGCAAGCCATTTGCCACAGAAATTTGACGAGTAGCACCACCTTCTACCCAAGTCAGTTTGGCTTCTGGTGATCTAACCAAAATCTGGGCTTTGATTTGACAAAATGCTTCATAGTCCCAAGGCTGTCCAATTATGGTGATTGAACTTAGAGATTTACTGGCGATCGCTGCTTCTATTGTCCACTGCAAAATTGGCTGATCTAATAAGGGTAGTAACAGTTTATTGCGATCGCTACCCATGCGCTTACCGCTACCCGCAGCTGGGATCAAAAGAGGAGTCATTATTATTTGGTTATGTCTAACTTTTTAGATCGGAGAGGCTTGAGACTGGCAGGCGATCGCTAGGATTTTCGGGTAGATTTTTCTGACCTTCTAAGGAATTAGGTTCAGGGTTGGGCAATCTTAGTTTATCAAATGTACTTTTAATCGAACTAGCTACTGGTACAGCTACTATTAAACCTAGCGGTCCAGAAATTTTCACGCCCACTAGCAGCGAAATCAAGATCCAGGCAGGATTTAAGCCAGTCAAGTTACCTAAAATTCTAGGGGCAAGGACATTACCAATAATTTGATCGATGATTACTGTAGCAATTAGCACCTTGATCCCCAGCCAAAAATTCTCTAATGCAACTAGTAGAGTCACCACCACTACTGCAGTCGCCCCACCAAACGGAATCAAGGTCATCACCCCGATGCCAATGCCAAATAACAAGCCAAAAGGTACAGCTAAGAAGAAGAATGCCGAGGTCATGGCAATCCCGTTCAAAGTAGCGAGGGTAGCCTGTCCAATGTAATAGTTGAGAATATTTTGGCGCAGAGATGTCTGCACTAGATTGCCAATATTAGGCGGAAACCACTGGAAGATACCCGACCAAATGCGATCGCCCCGCAATAATAAATAAAACATCAATGCTAAGCCCAGCAGTAAATTTACCACACTGCCCACAGTATCAAGCGCGAAGCTGATCACCTTACCCGTAAGGTTTTGCAATTGTCCCGAAAGCTTGCCTGAAAGCTGTGAAGTTAGTCCGCTTAGATCGAGTTGAATATTTTGTTCATCGCCCCAAGCTTGAAGTGCCAACAACTGGCGACTACCAGAGTCAATCCAACTAGGTAACCTTTTTGCAAACTCGTTTAGCTGCTCAAATACCACCGGAATTAGAGTAATGCCTACCGCCACCAAGACCGAGACAGTGAGGAGGAATACTAGCACTACCGCGTTACCACGATTTGCGCCCCTAGTTGCCATTGCCTGTACAGGATAATTCAGCAGGAAAGCCAAGACTGAAGCCGCAATCAGAATACTAGCTAAGGGTTGAAAATACTGTAAAACCTGAAGTGCTACCCAACCATTTAGCACAATTAGCGGGAAGGTAAGCCACAGACTCAGACGCTGCCAGAGTTTCGGATCGGGTGCCATAGGTTACTGGGAATTACTGGGAGAATTACTTGGAGAATTACTTGGAGAATTACTGGGAGGAGAAGTTAGCAGATTATCTTGAGGTTGAGTATTAGATGGCACGGGAGCAGTTTCTGGGTCTCCAGGTAAGTTAGCAGGAACTTGCTTAGTCAGATCTTTAACTTGATTAGTAGATTGATTTGCAGGAGGAGTAGATAGGGGTAGGGCTTTACTGGTTACAGGGGGAGAGATCCAGCCCGCACTTAAAATAATTGAAAGGGCTAGAAAGAAGGTAATTAATCCCCAAGTGAGGCGGTTGAGGCTTGCTTCAGCACTCCTGGTACTTGAAAACATCTGTGCCTGTCCGCCAATCCCTGCTACACCATCACCTTTTGGACTATGGAGCAACACCAAGAAAATGATCGACACAGACAGAATTGACCAGATAATTTTTACCGCAGGATACAGCATTACTCTCTATTTATTTATGAGATTTACTTAAAATTTACTTAATATAGATTGAATTAGCCTGTTGAAATATTTCAGCTAAATAGAGTAGTGAAATTCTCGATCAAGCCTAAACCATAAAATAAAGTTATGTCTTTAGCTTACTTCAAGGCGGAGTTGAAAAGTTATTTAAGATTGAATAGCTTTTGCAGCGCGATCGCTTGGGCATAGGGTTGCTGCCCATAACTAAATACCCACGGTGTAACAGGATCAAGATGGGGTAAAAGCTGATCCAGATTGTAGGGACTGCCATAGAGGGCGATCGCCGCTAAATCATCTTTTGCAATCAAGCTCTTAATTAAAACTTCCGCCTGGCTAGAGATTGTAGATTTGCCCCGAAAAGGATTACCACGACTAAAAATCTGCACAAAGGTTTCGCCTAAAGATTCAAGATTTAGCCTTGAGAGAATTTCCGTATCTACTATTAAAGTCTTGCCACCCAAGGATTCAGGTATGGCGATCGCGCCTGACTGTTTCGCCAAAAACTCGCCAGCGACCAAAAGGTGATCTACCAAAATTAAATTACTAAAATTTTTAGTGAACTTGACGGGCTGGGGTAAATAAATTTTTAGCGATCGCTTTGCCAGATCTTCTGCCTGTAACCAATTTACCTCTTTACCCAGTTCTGGAATTTTGAGGCTCTTAGGTTGACCGACTTTTGCCTTAGCTTGCCAAATTCTAGTGACAGATTCTTTTATTCTTGCGGCTGAAATTAGTCCTTCGTTGACCGCCTGAGCGATCGCTTTAATCGCCTCAATTGGAGCGATCGGCATTAATAAAATATCTGCACCTGCCAAAACCGCCTTCACTGCCACTTCGGGATGGTGATAACGCTCCGCCACCCCCGCCATCATTAACGCATCGGTCACAATTAAACCTTCAAAGCCCAACTGTTGGCGCAAAATTTCAGTCAAAATTGGCCGAGAGAGCGTAGCAATTTCATTGGGGTCGAGCGCGGCAGCGAATACATGGGCAGACATTACACTATCCACCCCAGCTTTTATTGCGGCTTGAAAAGGAATAAATTCTAAATTTTCAAAGCGATCGCGGCTATGGGCAAGAGTAGGCAACTGTAAATGGGAGTCCACATCGGTATCGCCATGCCCAGGGAAATGCTTCGCCGTGGTTAGCACCTTAGCAGATTTTGCGCCTTGAATAAAGGCAGTAACATTTTCAGCTACGCGCTCAGCAGTTTCGCCAAATGCTCTGACATTAATTACAGGATTTGCGGGATTATTGTTTACATCAGCAACAGGCGCAAATAACCAATTTATGCCAATTTCTAAGCTTTCCTCGGCGGTAACTCTGCCCATGATCTCAGCATCCCTAAGCTGCATACAAGCCAAAGGTGGCAGAAATGAGGTTGCTCCCTGAAAACGCTGACCCACTCCTTCTTCTACATCGGCGGCAATTAACAAAGGGATTTTGGCTGAGGATTGTAATTGAGGCGATCGCCAAGCAATTTCCGCTGCCGAGCCTCCCATCAAGATTACGCCACCCACACCCCAATTTTGCAACAGGGCTTCAAGTGTTTGATTATTTGCTTCCCATTTTGGATATTGAATCTGGCGATCGCTCAAATATCCTGAAGCCCGCACAACTATCATCTGGGCAATTTGCGCCTCTAAACTAAGGCTATCTATTTCTGGTAGCATAAATTTTCTAAAAACCTTAAAATTCAGCCGCAAAGTCCTTGCGCGTAGCTGGTTGAGGCACTTCTAAGCCTTCTCCACCCAAATATTTTAGGGGCTTCCCTTCTACTGATAAGTAAAGTTTGGCATCATGATCGAGGCTCGTAGCGGTGTAAAGCACTTGTGCCAAACGCCCATTCATACTGGCTGTGCCGCCGCCACTAGTAAATTCTTGGGATAGATTTAGTCGAATCTCTTTGCCTTGCAGGGACAGATTTAACAGTCTAGTTTGGGCAGGAATCTCGCTGTGTAGATTATTATCCTTAGCTTTATTCTTCGCATTTTCAGATTTTGGCTCAGATTTAGATTGAGAGATTAACTGTATTAATGCCTCACGCAGTGCCTTTTCGTCACTTTTTGCTTTTACTGTAGTTGGTACTGCCGCCAAGCGATCGCCCTTTGGCTGAATGTGATAAACCTGAATCCCGTAGCTATTTACGCCCTGCTCACTATTATCTTTATTGGGCAGAATCCCTGACTCAGTTGGTTTAGATTCAGGATTTGTCTTGATATCCCCATTAGAGTTTGGGTCAGGGGTATTTGCGCCGAGACCAGATGTGGTGTTTAAATTGGGCAGTTTTTCGGATTTTTCACTAGAAAAATTACTAGGCAACCAAGCTGGAAACATAGCTACTCCAGCTCCCGCTAAAATACCTAGTGCTACTAGCCCAAGTACCGCCCTAGCTTTCACTGTGAATCACCTTGCTCAACCCTATGCATATCAAAATTTATCAAAAGTGTATCAAAAGATTAATGGGCAAAAAGAGAATCGAACTCTTACGGGTCTCCCCGCCAGATTTTGAGTCTGGTGCGTCTACCAATTCCGCCACTCGCCCTTATAGTAGGATTTCAATATAGCAAAAAAACTCAGGTTTCGATCAAAAATTCGGTTAAGCTGACCCAAGAACTGTAAAAATCTATACCTAATCCTCATGAATGTTCGAGAAATTAATCAGAATTTGGTTATCGCCGTCATATTTATCGTGGCACTAATATTCCTCCTTATTGCTGCCGGACCATTGGTAGTGGTAGGCGCAGGAAATCGCGGCGTAGTGATGAATTTTGGTCAGGTACAGGACGAAATTTTACCTGAAGGTTTACATTGGCGCGTACCGATTATGACTGAGATTAGACAACTGAGTGTGCGTGTACAGAAGACAGATATTTTGGCGCAGGTTGGCTCTAAGGATCTGCAAGAAGTTCAGCTTGATGTGGCAATCAACTGGCATATCGATCCTAGTAAAGTAAATAAAGTTTTTCAAGATATTGGCGATGAAGCCCAGGTAGTCAATCGGATTCTTAATCCTGCGGTGGGAGAGGTGATCAAAGCCGCCGCTGCCAAGAAAAATGCCGAAGAAATTTTGACCAAACGACCCGAACTCAAAGCCGAGATTGACGACAACCTAGATGAGCGTTTAGAAGAGTACGGCATTATTTTAGATAGCGTTTCCCTCTTAGATGTGGACTTTACTAGGGAATTTGCGGCGGCGATCGAGCAGAAACAAATCGCTGAGCAAGAAGCCCAGAGAGCAGTATATGTGACCCAAAAGGCGGCTAGAGAAGCGGAGGCGGTAGTCAATCGTGCCAAAGGACAGGCAGAAGCCCAACGATTAATTCAGCTAACCCTTACACCTGAAGTGTTACAAAATAAATTGATCGATGCCTGGGACGGTAAGTTCCCCTTAGTCTATGGCGGTAATGCCTTGCCTTTAATTGATCCCAAGTTGTTTGGCATGACTGCACCCGAAAAAAATCCTAAATAGGGCTTAAATTTCTTTGCAGTACAATATCAGCACGAGTTATAGCAGGAAAATAAAATTTATGGGATTGTTAGGAGTCATATTAGCGATCGCTTACATTGGCGGCATGTGGAAATTCTGGTCAGGTTATGATCGCACTAACTTTAATCGGGATTTTGTCACCCGCCTCAGTTTGGGATTTCTGTGGTTACCCTTAGTAATTGCAAATAAGAACTACCGCAGTAACTTTACCAAAGCGCTTAAGGGATAGGGTTGGATCATGAGTTGGCAACAAAGGCTGTGGCGTAATCCCCTGGCAAAATTTGGCGCAATCGTCTTGCTATCTCTCTACCTTGCGGTAATCTTTGCGGACTTTGTTACCCCTTTTTCTCCTAATCAAGCGGCAAAAAATGGCGCTTTGCTCCCACCTAGCCAAATCTACTGGCATGATAGCCAAGGGAACTTCACAGGCGGTCATGTTTATCCAACTACCCAGGGCATAGTTGATTTAAATACTGGCGATCGCCAATTGATTGTGGATTTTACTAAGCCTTCACGCATTCGCATCTTCCATAGCGGACATCTCTATCACACTTTGGGGGCAGGACAGCTTCACTTGCTGGGCACAGATGAACAAGGCAGAGATCAACTGGCTCGCTTGCTACATGGCGGTAGAATTAGTCTATTTATTGGCATCATTGGCACTACTATTTCATTCGCGATCGGCACAGTGGTGGGTGGAATTTCTGGCTACTTTGGCGGCTGGATCGATGTGGTGCTAATGCGCTTAGTTGAAGTATTGATGTCTGTGCCTTCGATCTATTTATTGATTGGCTTAGCGGCGATTTTGCCTGAACGGCTTACCAATACTGAACGTTTTTTATTAATTATTGCAATTATTTCTTTTGTGCAGTGGGCTGGGCTAGCAAGGGTGATCCGCGGACAGGTGATGTCCATCAAGCAGGAACCATTTGTGGTAGCAGCCAAGTCTATTGGTGCATCAGATTTACGAATTATCTTGCTTCATATTTTGCCCCAGACCGCAAGTTATATTATTATTTCTGCTACCTTGGCTATTCCTGGCTTTACGATCGCTGAGTCAGTGCTAAGTTTGATTGGGCTGGGTATCCAACCTCCCGATCCATCTTGGGGAAATATGCTGTCCTTGGCAACCAATACCTCAATTATCGTATTGCAACCATGGTTAGTATGGTCGCCAGCCTTGTTGTTGATCATCACTGTACTTTCGTTTAATTTAGTCGGCGATGGTTTGCGGGATGCGTTGGATCCGAAAAGTTTCCGCTCTTGAGCGTGACCTCGATCAGCTCTAAGCGATATTATGTAGCTTAAGGGAAACTGTATAAGCTCATCTTTGATCGCCAACTAACTTAGTCCAAAAAACTTATGTTAATCGGTTGAGATAACTAGCAGGTTTAGTAAAATATATTTCTATTTTAAGGAGAAAGAGCGGCGTGCAATACTTAGCTGAACTTAAGAAGACACAAGCCATGCTGGGTTGGAATGTGGAAGTTCGTCTGCTTGCGCGGAATGTGTCTGATAATTCTTGGCAACCAGTGAGTGGCGATGAAACCTTAAAGATCGATCAAAACCTGGCGCGCGAACTAAAAGATGGGCAGCTAGTTTTAGCTGATATTTCTGCCAGTAAAAATGTGCAGACTCTCCAGGAAGCTTCTAAGCGCTTAATTTTGCTGCTCCAAAATTTTTCCCGTTTAGAACAAAAGTATAAGCAGGGCGAAGAAGATATTGAACAGTGGAAGCAATCCCTCAATTACCAAACCCAAGAGTTACATCGGCGTGAAGTTGAGTTGGAAGAAAAGCAACAGCAGTTTGAAGATCTTGAAGCCAGGCGCTATGAACTAGAAGGTTTTGAAGAACGCTTAGGCAAGCTGCAAGCAGAGTTGGCGGCGGAGCAAGAAAAGTTGAGTAATCAGGCTGCAGCTATGAATGTCGAGGAGGCACAGTATCTGCTTAGTCTCAGTCAGCAAATTGCCTCCTCCAATGGCAATCAAAATCAGTCAGGCGATATTAGTGAGCTAGTAAACCAAGGTCAAGAAGTGCTCAATGGTTTTTGGCAACTGGTCACCAGTCAAAGGCAAAGAGCAGAGCAAGAACAGGTAGAATCTGATCGCATAGCGGAGGCTGCCTTAAGCCAAAAGCAAGAATGGCTAAATTGCTATGGCGATCGCTTGAATGCTGAGTTAGCAATGGGGCAGAATCAGACGGCTTTGTCACTCTATGAAGAATGCGCACAGGGCTTGAACTTACAAATTGCCGATTTAGACCAACTATCCCAACAGATGAATGAAGTTTTGGTCGGTTTGGGCGGGGTGATAGAAGTTTTGGCACCAGCGGAGGTTAACCGCTTAGAAGCAATGCCGATCGCGGAGTTGGAAGCAGCCTTACAAGACTGGGAACACGATTTTGAGCGTGCCGCTGTATTTGTTGCCGCTCAGGAAGATGAACTCGCCGCCATTGAAGGAGAAATTGCCGATCTGCAAAGTCAGATTAATCGGGCGAATGACTTTGAACGAATTCAACTCGAAAGTGACAAGGACTTTAAAGAAGAACAATATAAGTTTTTGGCCGATACTTTGTCAGGGCAACGAGAAAATCTACGCGATCGCCAAGTTACGCTCGAGCATCAGCGCGCTATTTACGAGCGCCGCCAAGGCATTATTAACCCAGATAATCTTACCCTCAGCTTGAAGCCAATTTTGGCTCAATTAGAAAGCTTGAAGGCAAAGCTACAGGCAGACTTGAGTGAGGTAAGACAACAAATCGAGCAAATTAGAGGCAACCTGAGCCAAAGCCAAGAATTAATTACGCAAAAGTCAGTTTACTTAGGTTCGCAGCAACATCAGCTAGACGATTTAGAACAACAACTTCGGCAAAAATCCCATATTGCCTCTTACCTATGGGGAGCTTTATCCCAGCAGGATCAGGTGTTGCAGCCAATTCAAAATGTATTGGATGGACTACGTCAACATCTAGATGCAGGTGGAGCAAATGCGGAAAATCAGAATTTGATTTCTGAACTGCAAGCAAGGATTATGGCAATGCTACCTGAATCGGGAGATATGGTTTTAGGAAATAATTAGAAATAACTAAAATTCAATCCCAGCCTGTGCCTTAATTCCTTGTTCTCTAAAGGGATGTTTGATCAACTTCATCTCAGTTACTAGATCTGCCTGGGCAATTAGTTCGGGCATGGCACCCCTCCCTGTCAAGATCGCATGGGTTGATTCAGGCTTTTCGGCTAATCCCTTTAAAACCTCAGACATAGATAGATAGCCTAACTTCAACGCAATATTAATTTCATCAAATAGTACTAAGTTAATTTGGCGATCTTTAAGTAAGCTCAGCCCTAATTCCCAAGCTGCTTGAGCATTGGCAGTATCGCGCTCTCGATCTTGAGTATCCCAAGTAAACCCTTCACCCATTGCTCGAAAAATTAATTGATCGCCCCAAGCTTGGAAAGCAGCTTTTTCGGCTGGCTCCCAGGCTCCTTTAATAAATTGAATAATCGCCACTTTGTAACCATGTCCCAGCGATCGCAACACCATCCCCAAGGCAGCAGTAGTTTTTCCTTTTCCCTCCCCCGTATGCACAATAATTAAGCCCTTCTCTTCCTGTCGTTCTTCTAAACGTTGGCGCTGCACTTCTTGGCGACGTTGCATTTTTTGGCGATACTGTTCGGTATTGGTCATAGAGAAATTAAGAAGCTAGGCTGGAGGTTTAGGGGGCTTGGGCGTGAGCAGTTTTTGTTGGGCATCCTTAGTTTCGTATACACAGTCAACCCTTGGCGTTTTATCTAAGTCACCTGTATAGCCGAAGGTATTCATCCGATCGCGACAGCTACGAATATCACCATCGTTGATTGCATTTTTTTGCAATAACAAATTCCAGTTATTTGGTAGCACTACACAGCCAGGCACCGCATCGGATTGACTGACATAAATCCCAAAAGGATTGAGCGTAACAAAGATGCGATTGGTGGTAACCAGGGCAGAAGCGCCATAACTGTTACAAAAATCACGACTGGGCGCATTTACATCTAAGGTCAGCGCATCAATTGTACGAGAAGTGGGATTTAGAGTAGTTAGAGAGGCCCCCAAACCCACACCAATCACAAAGATTGCCGCCCAGATTGCCAATTTTACGCCAATTGAATTTTTAGCTGGAGCTTCGGGTTCATCATTCAAGTTAGTGGAAGTACGACGACGTGCCATAGGAGTTTGAAATTATGAAACTAACTCTACTTTAGCAATTCCTGCTTGCTGCAAAATTTGCGGAATCAAATGTTCGGTTTTAACTGCCATTAAATGTACGCCTTGGCAGAGTTGTTGCGCCGCTTTTACCTGTTCGGCAGCGATCGCGATTCCCGCTTTTAATGGTTCAGGAGCATTTGCCAGGCGCATGATAATTGATTCGGGGATATTTACGCCTGGCACATACTTATTAATAAATATGGCATTTTTGGCGGACTTAAGTAGAAAAATTCCTGCCAGAATCGGCTTTTGGCTAGGATTGCCCAAAACATGCATAAACTTGTCCAGTCGTTCAAAATCGGTAATTAATTGACTTTGAAAAAATTCTGCCCCTGCTGCCAACTTACGCTCAAAGCGGCGCTGTAAACCTGACCAACTGCCAGACTGGGGATCGATCGCTGCTCCCTTAAAGAAATTAGTTCCACCTTCGGGTAAAGGCTTGTCGTTAGCATCTAGTCCTTGGTTAAATTTGGCAATTAGCTGTAACAGTCGTACCGATTCATATTCAAACACTGGTCGGGCGGTAGTCTGATCGCCAGCTTTGACTGGATCGCCCGTCAATGCCAAAATGTTACGAATGCCTAATGCCCAAGCACCAAGTAGATCTCCTTGTAAAGCAATGCGGTTACGATCGCGGCAAGCTAGTTGGCAGATCGTCTCAATCCCTAGTTCTTGCTGAATTAACCAGGAAGCCACTACAGGACTCATGCCCAAAACCGCACGACTTGAGTCGGTAATATTTATGCCATGCACATAGCCTTTGAGTGCTTTAGCCTGGTGCAGCATCTGACTCACATCGCTACCACGGGGAGGAGCTACCTCTGCGGTGATCAAAAATTGACCAGAAGCGATCGCCTTACCAAAGAGAGAAAATTCCATAGACTTCAAGCAATTAGAGGGCGAAAACCATGCTTACGGGAAACTGCACCGATTTTGTCCATATTTGCCACGGTAATCAAGTTGCGTCCCCAGGAAAAATTAGTATGCCAACCTTCAAATTCCAGCAGCATCGACTCCGCAAAACAAGCAAATAGCTGGCGCGCAGGTGTGCTCATATTCACGATTTTCATAATCTTCCAATCAATATCTAGGCTGTGTTCCACAATACCGCCATCGATCACATGAACATCAGGATCTTGGATTTGGGTTGCCATATTTTTGGGATAGCCACCATCAATCACCAGACAGGGTTTTTTTAGGGATTGCACATTAATTTCTAAACCCTTGGGCATACTTGCCACCCACACAATTACATCTGCTTGGGGCAGAGCTTCTTCTAGGCTGAGGATTTTACCGCGCCCTAGATCAGCTTGAAGTTCTTCTAGGCGTTCCCGATTGCGGGCAATCAATAGCAGATCCTGCACATCCATTTTTGCATCTAGCCACCGACACACTGCGCTACCTATATCTCCTGTGGCACCGCATACTGCCACCGTAGCCCGACTCAAATCGATGCCGTGGAGTTTTGCACCTTGGGCAACCTGTTCACAGATCACATAGGCGGTGTGAGTATTGCCTGTGGTAAAACGCTCAAACTCTAGCTTGATGTTTCGCACTTGAGTATTCTGATTGAGGTTGAAGTTCTCGAAAATAATCGAAGAGAACCCACCCAACGCGGTAATGTCAATTCCTTGCTTTTGGGCATGTGCCATTGCATTCAGGATTTTACGAATTGCGGTTTTAATCTTGTTACCTGCCAACATTTCTGGCAAAAAACAGGATTCCACATACATTCCTTCAATTTGTTGTCCTGTGATACTGGTTACTTTGATGTGATCGACGATTTGGGGCGGAGCAGAGCACCAAAACTCTAGCCCCTGATCGGCATATTCTTCAAATCCCAACTCTTTTGCTACAGACTGAGCATGAGCAAGACTGGTGAGATGTCCAATTAGTCCAAACATAAAACAGACCAAACATAAGAGAAACCAAGCATGGAAATCAAAGATAAGTGAAAATAATCGAAAGATAAAATCGGCTTTTGATTTTACCAAGGTTTAGGAAAGTTTGGGTTAGATCAGCCTAGAGTTAGCTTAGGATTCCACCTGCCAAGCCCATTGCCGACATTCTCATGATTTCTCTGGTATTGAAGCCGATTTTGCTTAAGCTTTCGCCATATTGAATCATGAAGTCTTCAATCAATGCTTCTTTTTCCATGCCCAATACTTTCGCATCTTTTTCCACTTGATTCAGCATTTTCCAAACTAGGGGAAGATTCTCACGGTTTGCTTTCTCTAAACCAGCCTTTGCGCTTTCAAAATTTTGTTGCAGCCACACTTCACCAAAGTTGAGATGTAAGTATTCATCTTTAACTACGCCTTCGGTAATCTTGCGGGCAAAGTCATCAGCTACGGGAATATAGATGTTGTAGGCAGCGATCGCAAAGCATTCAATTAACAAAGATTGAATTAAAAGACAAGTAACCACATCGCCCTCTGCAAAGGCAGCTTGGAAATTACCGTGAAGTTTGGCAAAGAAAATTTGAGCAAAATCCATATCAGGCGTAACTGCTAGATTGCGACCACAGGCAATAAAGCCTTTTTTGTGGCGCTCTTCCATTTTGGCTAGCTTTGCTAGTTCGGTTTGTTGTGCAGTTAAGATCTGCCCCAGTTGAACATAATTATCATGTGCCTCTTGTTCCCCTTCGATCACGATCGCGTTAATGCGGCTGTAGGCATCACGATAGCTTGCGGAACTGTAGTCAAGTTGATTGGCAAGTGCTTCTAGGGGCTGGGCGATCATGGTTGCTTTGCTTAAATAATTCTTAATATTCAACGGCTAACACTATTTTAGGGCAAGTTAGCCGATAAAGTTAAGATTTTCGCTAGTTTGGTGCTATCGGGCATAATAAGGAAAGATGTCTTACCAGGATTTTGTAATGTTGCCCCAAGCTAATGTAATTGAAGCGGTAGAAAAGCTGAATTATCGCGTGACCGTGGGTGACGTAGCAGTACAGTCGGGGTTGAATCTAGCGATCGCTTCCCAACAGGTGATGAATCTAGCCACTTTAACAGGCGGCAATATGCAGGTGGCTGAGTCTGGGGAAATCGCCTACGTCTTTGATCGAAATCTGCGTAATATCTTGTTAGCGCGATCGCTGAAGTTGCGACTTTTAGAAACCTGGCAATTCATTTGGAAGTGGCTGTTTTGGCTGATTCGGATTTCCTTTGGCATTATGTTAGTTGTTTCGATTTTAATTGTGTTAGCGGGGATTTTCCTGGCGATTTTAGCAATTAATAGCCAAAGTAAAGATGATGATCGAGGTAATGGCTCAGGCAGATCGAATAATTCAGGTAGCTATGGGATGGGAGGCTTTTCGCCTGGTTGGATTTATTGGGGCAATCCTTTTTCAGTATTCTCACCTGGCTACTACAATCAGGGCTATTACAATCAAGATGCTAGTAAAGTAATCACTAAAACCCAGGAATCTCAGGCAAAAGTTGGATTTTTGGAAGGCGTATTTTCTTTCCTCTTTGGCGATGGAAATCCTAACCCAAATTTAGAAGATAGAAGGTATCAATCTATCGCTACGGTAATTCGTCAAAATCAAGGCACAGTGATTGCCGAACAGATTGCGCCCTATGTGGATACTCTAGGTAACTCAGCTCAAGCAGAAAGAGAAGACTATATGTTGCCAGTAATGGTGAAATTTAATGGCTATCCCAAAGTGAGCGAACAAGGTACTCTTGCCTATAGCTTTCCAGATTTGCAAAAGGTAGCCGAGCAGCGCAATTCTCAAGCATCCTCGGTCTATTTACACGAAAATACTTGGGCATTCAGCCGTGCGGGGAAAGTTGGGATTTCGATTGGTTTAGGTATCTTCTATTTAGGCGGTGCGCTAGTTCTAGGAAATTTACTGCGAGATCCCCGCGTAATTGCGACAGGTGGAGCTTTGGGGGCGATCGCGGCTAGTTATGGCTTCCTGTTGGGCTATGCGATTCTCTTCCTTACAGTTCCTGCAGTGCGTTTTTTGGTCTTAAAATTATTGAATGGTAAAATTGAACAGAAAAATCAACAGCGATTGGCCCGCACTCAAGTCTTGGCTAGTCCCGATCTAGAGCTAAAACAAAAATTAGACTTTGCCAGACAACAAGCGATCGCCCAAGAAGTGATTGACCGTGAGAATTTAGCTTATACAACTGAAACCGATTATGCTGATCAGGAGTTTGCCAAAATGCAGAAAGAAATAGAAGAAGGAAAATAGCATCTCAAGCTAGATATAGAAGTACATTCCTAAAACTAGAAAGCCCAGGGCAACGAATGCAGCCGTAATCTGCAAAAACAACTTGGGATCGGATTTATAGAAACTGTCAGGCAAAGAAGCTGCGAGAGACATTAAAGTAATCAATACTAAAGTGATAATAAAAAGATTACGATTCATAGTTTTGTTATACTCCTAATTCTCAGTCAGATGTTTTTAGGCTAACATTCTTCAAATCAATCTGTCAGAAAGATGGTTTGACCTCGCAACTAATCTTCCATGAGCTGAGACTTCTCAAAGCCAACTTTGTCATAGAGAGCAGCGAGTTTGAGACTTACTGGAATTGAGCTAAGAGTAATCTCTGACTCGAGTTGGTCATAGTTCTGATAAATCCAGCGATCGCTTTCTGTCCTGCCCTCTTCACTACTGATCTCTTTCCTAAAATGTTCAACCAAAATCTGTTCTTGAGAAATCAAAAGATATTCAGCAAAAGAAGGAATAGAACGATAGGAATTAAATTTAGTAGTGCGATCGCGTTTCTCAGTGGATTCAGATAAAACTTCAGCAATCAGCACAGGATTAGTAATCGTATCTCTGCGCCCTGCCTGTAATTCTATTTCTCCTGCCACTACCATCACATCAGGATAGGTATAAATTTTACTTTCAGGAATCCAAAGGCGTTGATCTGCTACAAATACACGATAGGGCTGCCGCCTTAGATCAAAACCTAAAGCTACACAGAGATTACTAGAAATTTGATTGTGGTTTGGTAGTCCGCCTGCCATGCTGATAATTTCTCCATCAATATATTCATGTCTAATTTCAGATTGCTCTTCTTGAGTGAGATACTCGGCGCAGGATATAGGTTTTTGAGCGATCGCTAACATAACTTTTCTCGCTTGGATTTAGCTAATATTTTAAACTAAGCAGCCATAAACAAAACCCCGTCTCATATAGAGGCGAGGTTAAGTAGTTTGGACTTAGAAAAAATAAAGGGGCAAAAGCAAAGGGGCAAAAGCAAAAGCCCTAAAAAATCTAAGCGCAACTTTTAGTAGAGATTCTCTTCTTGGTGGGTTTGGATTACCAAGTCGGAAGTAGGATAAGCAACACAGGTCAAGACATAGCCTGCCTCAATTTGCTCATCATCCAAGAAAGACTGATCAGCCTGATCTACTTCTCCACTGGTGACTTTGCCTGCACAGGAAGAGCAAGCACCTGCCCGACAAGAGTAAGGAAGATCAATACCAGCAGCCTCTGCTACATCTAAAATATACTCGTCGCCTGCTACTTCGATCGTTTTATCAAGATCTTCGGCTGGATTAACCAAACGTACTTTGAACTTAGCCATGTTTGTCCTCAATCAAAAATAGGGAGAAATAATAAAATATGCAATTACAAATTGATTCAGAGAGGCAGTTGTAGGGAAGTTGTTGACCGCCCAGCTAAACTGCATTCTTCTGGTTCGTTATCGCATCATAGTCTTTCTTCATTACTTAGGTAATATCTAGTTAAAAATAGTTGGCGCTATTGATAAATGTCGATTTTAGTTATTTAATTTGGATGATAATGGTTGAAACACTCTCAGGCTATGAATCCTGGTCACAGAAATCTTCTTAAGATTAATGAGTTTTTGATTATTACTTCAAGCAGGGTATAATTTTTACTTATATGATAGTCAGAGACAATCAAACTGAAGGAATGTATATTAAATTTTAATCATTCTTTGACTCAATCAAGTCTAATGGGGCAAAACCTTGGCGCTGGGTATTTTCCGTAACTACGCGCGGCTCTAAAAATTGGAGTAAGTAATCTCTACCGCCAGCTTTGGAGCCAATGCCGCTCAGCTTGAATCCGCCAAAGGGCTGGCGATCTACTAATGCGCCTGTAGTGCCGCGATTGATATAGAGGTTACCCACTTCAAATTCTTGGTAGGCACGATCGATATGAGATGGAGTACGAGAATACAAGCCACCTGTAAGCGCATAGTCGGTATTGTTAGCGATCGCTAGAGCTTGATCAAAATCTGGGGCAGTCAGGACAGCTAAAACTGGGGCAAAGATCTCTTCTTGGGAAATTACACCCAGGGGATCAAGGTCGGTAACAATCGTGGGGCTGATGTAGTAGCCATGCTCAGGTACGGGCATTTCTAAAACGATTTTGCCTGTTTCTCTGGCAATTTGAATGTAGCGTAAGGTATTGGCTTGAGCCGCCTTGTCAATTACGGGACCAACTTTGGTGCTTGGTAAATATGGATCTCCAACCTTGAGCGATCGCGTAGATTCAATTAATCTAGCCAAGAAATTCTCATATACCGCTTCAACCACCACCACCCGCGAGCAAGCCGAACATTTTTGCCCTGCATAACCAAAAGCGGACTGCATTACACCTACCACTGCTTGATCTAGGTCAGCACTATGATCGATCACAATTGTATTTTTGCCGCCCATTTCCGCAATTACCCGCTTCAGGTGTTTTTGTTTGGGTTGCAAAATTGCCGCCTCCGCATAAATCCGACAACCAACTGCTTGAGAACCTGTGAAGGCAATCAAATGCACATCAGGATGTGTGACCAGATGAGCGCCAACTTGAGCACCTTTGCCTGGTAGATAGGTGAATACGCCTGGGGGAAGGCCTGCCGCTTGCAGCACTTCCATGATTTTTGCGCCAATTACCGAAGCTTGTTCGGCAGGTTTGAGAATTACACAATTTCCCGCCGCCAGCGCCGCCACACTCATACCCATCGCGATCGCTAACGGAAAATTCCAAGGAGAAATCACTAAGCTAATCCCACGCGGTTGATAGATATAGGTATTGTCTTCACCTGGAAAAGCGCGATCGCTAGTTGGCGACATGATTCGTTCCGCTTCTTTAGCATAGTAACGACAGAAATCAATCGCTTCGGAGACTTCGGCATCTGCTTCGCGCACTGGTTTACCCACTTCCCACAAAATCCAAGCGGTTAGCTCTTCTCTTCGCTCTTCCATAATCTCCGCTACTCTTCGCAAATAATTTCCGCGTTCAGTAGCAGAGAGTTTTTTCCAAGTTGGGAAGGCTTTTTTGGCAGCGGCGATCGCTTGTTCAGCTTGTTCGATATTTGCTAAACCGATTTTGCCCACCACTTGACTGAAGTTGGCAGGATTAAAGGAATCGACAAAATTAGCCACTTCTACTGGTTGATCATTAATTACTGGCCCATAGGTTTTGCCAAATTCAGAAAGTACTTGAGAAATTGCTTCAGCTTGAGCATTGCGATTAGTAGGATCGGCATAATCCAAATCAGCAGCATTAGTGAAGCCTTCAAACCAAACTTTGGTATCTTTACCATCGCTAGTTTCTAAGGTCGGAGCAGCAAGTAACTCAGCTTCAGGTAGGGATTCTTTGACACTCATGCGCAAGAACGAACTGTTAGCCGTATTCTCTAATAGCCTTCTAATCAAATAAGACATGCCTGGGATCAGGTCACCAAAGGGACAATAAACCCGTACCCGATAACCCATGTCGGCGATCGCTTTCAGAAATTTATCCCCCATGCCATAGAGAGCTTGCACTTCAAAGTTGCGTTGGGGAATTTTTAGGGCTTGGACGATCGCGATCGCTTTGGCTAAAGAGCGCACATTATGACTACCAACGGCGGCATAGAGATACTGATGATTTTCCAACAGAATCTCTACCAAGCGCTCATAGTTATAATCAGTCGAACTCTTGTGACTATAAACAGGCTGCTGCCAACCCATTTGATAGGCCTTAATCGTTTCTTGATCCCAGTAAGCGCCTTTCACTAAACGCACAGTTACAGGCTTGCCCCTCTCCTTTGCCCAAATAATTAAATCGCGTAAATCTTGCTCACTATCGCGCAAATAGCCTTGGAGGGTGATCCCCACATCGGTGCGATCGCAGAACTCAGGCTCATTCAGCACTTGCTTCAAAATCTCTAAGGTGAGGGACTTGTAGGCAAATTGCTCCATATCAAAATGCACAGCACAACCAAGTTCTTTGGCTTTTCGTAACAAAATTCTCGCAGGTTCACTTACTCTATTTCTAGTAGTTTCTGGATCTAGGGGATCGAATTGAGAATAAAAAGCACTGAGCTTAACTGAAACTTGAACCCTACAAAGATTCTCTACTTCAGCTCGATCAATTTGCGGCACTTCTGACCAGTTTTTTGCTTTAGCACTCAGATCCGCCATAATCTGCAAATAACGCTCTAGGTAGGCTTCTGCCTCTGGCTCACTGATTACCGCTTCGCCCAATAAATCCATCGTGAATCCTAAGCGATCGCGTCTGAGTTTTTCAATCGATTTAATTGCTTCATTCAAGTTGGCTCCACAGATATAGCGCCTTGCCAGAGATTCAACTGCGGTAGAGAGTGTGGTTGCGGCGATCGTCGCAGTCGGCGAATTAGGATTGTCTACGCCAAAATTCAAGAGCGATCGCAGGGCTGGTACCTCTATGCCGTCACTAGCTAGATATTCCTGCATATGTCGCGCAATTTCTGCCTTATCTTTGCCATTTCCTAGGGCGGGTAGACAATCAATCAAGCGAAACATTTGCACCCGTAAATTCTCATTCCCCATCGCCCAAGCCATAATCTTGTCATCCAGGCGCATTTCCTGCTTGACCCGATCCCAAAAGCCTCCCCTAGTGGCAGCCAAAATCTGCTTAGCGATCGCTTGGGTTTGGTCTTCATAAATTGATGGTTTAATGCTTGGCTCTGAAGCGGGCTGTGAAATTTGGGAAGTCGAGATTTGAGTTTTCACGTCGGTTTCTATGGTTGCTTAGTAAATAAAATTCTCACATTGTTACTAGTGAATTGGCTAAATTTAAATAAAACCTGCCAAATTAACTAGAGTAATGTAAGTAGAAAACTCTATACCTGTTCTATAATTTGTATATTGAGCTACAAAATATCTAACAAAACACTCTACTTAGCCATAGGTACCCTATGCTTACCCTTACCTATTCCATCGACTTAATTAAAGATGAAGCACGTCATCTAGTGGAAAACGGAACCCTTAACTGCCACCAACCCATCAGTTCAATTTGTCGCTTTTTCCCAGCGCGCGAACGAGTTCAGATTGAAAAAGAGCTGGAACTAAATCAATTCCTCCTGCGTGATCAGCTAATTGACTTAGTTAACGATCCCTACTGGGACAATGATTAAATCAAATTAATCTAAATTCTCCTAATTTGCACTGTCCTAACCAAATCAACCGACCAAATTTCCCAGATTTAACAGTCCTGAACTGAATCTGCTAATATATTCAACTTAGATCGAATTGTAAAACCGTAATTAGGAATGTCTCCATTAGTTAAAGCTGGGGTAATGGTCATCGGCGGGGGTGAGGACAAAGTCCAAGACCGCAAAATATTAAAGGCATTCGTGGAACAATCTGGCGGAAGTTCGGCGCGAATCGCCATTATTCCCTCAGCCTCCCGTGAACCCGAAATCATTGGCGCAATTTATCAGCAAATTTTTACTGAATTGCGGGCTGGGATGGTGGAAATTATCGATATCCGTGAGCGTGATAGTCCAACTTCAGTGCTTGCCCACGAGCAAATTGATAAATTCACTGGCATATTTATGACTGGTGGCGACCAGCTTCGCCTTTGCGGCTTGATTGGCGAAACTCCGTTTGCAATTACGATGCGAGAACTTGCTCAGCGCGGCAGGATTGTCTTAGCAGGAACTAGTGCTGGGGCTGCGGCAATGGGTCATCACATGATTTCTGGTGGTGGTAGTGGTGACCCACCTCATCGGGAAATTGTGCAAATGAATATAGGTTTGGGTATTTTGCCAGAGATCATTGTCGATCAACATTTCCACAATCGCAATCGGATGGCACGACTAATGACCGCGATCGCTGCCTACCCAGAAAAAATCGGCGTGGGGATTGATGAAGATACGGTGGCTATTTTTGAGGGCGATCGCACTATTAAAGTCTTGGGGCGAGGCACAGTAACTGTGATTGATCCTGGTGAAATTTCTTACAGTAATCAAGCTTGGGTAACTGGTGCTACTCCTTTAGATTTGCATAACTTGCGTGTGCATATTCTCAGCGAGGGCAGCTGCTATCATTTGATCAAGCGGATTCCGATCAGCCCAGTGCTTTAGTTCTATTTCAGATTAAACATTCTGCGAAACCTGGAGCTAAAAATTATGTCTGATGAAAATACTCAAGTAATCATTCAAACTGTTTTAGAGAGGATTGATCGGTTAGAAACCCAACTTGAAGCTGACTTGAGAGATGCAAATACTAGAATTGACGCTTACCAAAAAGCTTCCAACCAAGTAGTTAATCTAGCCTTTACCGTAATTACCGCTGCCGCCGCCGTTACCATTCTCTCTCCTGCGGTCAAAGCTGTAGCCGATTACTTTACTCGCTAGATTATTTAAAGAGTCAGCTATAGATCAGAGTTATATCTTAAAGTTATGTCTGAGCAGAAAACTCAAACTATGATTGAACGGCTTAGTCGCAGTTTTAATCATCTAGATCAACGATTAGACAAATTCCATGCTCATTTAAGTAATCCTGAAACTCGTAAACTCAGGTATCGCAAGCCGCCAAATCAGTTGCTCGAATGGATATTTACTATAATCACCGCTATAGCCGTGTATTCTCTAATTTTCCCTGTGATTGATCGCACAGTAGAGTTTTGCCTGCGCTGGGCTAGAAATATTTAGCGCGAAATCTTAACCACCGTATTAAGACTGATTTTTGGGAATAATTCCTTGATTTCTTCTGGATTCATCCGAATGCAGCCATGAGAAGAAGCTTGCCCTACAGATTCACGGTTGGGCGTGCCATGAAAACCTGACCACTGCTTACCGTTTGTCCAAAAGCCGATCCAGTGTTTGCCCAAGGGATTATCGCGATCGCCTGCCGCAATTACGTCACCAGTGAAGGGATTTTTCCAAGCAGGATTTTCTTGGAGATCCATAACTCTATAGGTTCCCAGCGGGGTTTCCCAGCCTTTTTTGCCTACCCCAATCGAGTAGGTTTTTACTTTTTGGTCACCTTCAAAAGCTACTACCTGACGCTTGGTTAGGTTTACTTCTAGACGGGTGATTTGCTCCAGATTTGCTAGTGCCAACCCAGGGCAGACCAATCCTCCTAGCAAGACGCTAATTCCTACTAATCTTCCTAATTTCATTACGCTACTGCCTTAGACATTTGATCCAAAATTCGTTGCACGATCTCAAAACCTGTGAGTGTCTGCCAGAGAAAAATGCCAACAATAGAGAAATTTAAAGAAATGTGACTAATTCTTGCCCATTCTTTACCCTGCTGCATTAACGGAGAGAGTGAAGCAGAAATCGCGGTTAATCCTGCCAACCCAAGCCCAGCAACCAAGTGCGCTCCAAAAAATAACTTGCCATTATTGATGTAGGTCACAGCCATGCCGCCGATCGCGCCCAAAATTATCGCCGCCAAAAATAACGAGCCAACCTGAAAATGTTTGGTATTGTACTTAGCGGCAATCATGGTCTTTTTCACTTCACCCTCAGCACTCCGCATTCGTCGATATTGGAAACCCAAGTAGGCGGCATAAAAAGCCAATCCTAAAGTGAGAATCATCAAGAGAGGATGGGAAAAAGTATAGAAAGGTTTGAGCGCTTGGAGGATTTCTGGTGAGATTTGCAAGTTCATAAATGGTTTAAGTTCAACTCCCAAATCTTAATCGATCGCGCTTTTTTTGGTGGGGCAATCTAGCTAATTTTGTCCCCTAACTTTCGCCAATGATCCCAATGCCGACCAAACTGGTACCCATTAAGCTAGCAATGCAGGTCATACTTACTGCCCAGGAAAGCGATCGCAAGATTGGCACATTAAGAATATAAAATAAAGAAAAAGTAAAGCGTGAAGCCAAAAAAGCCAAAATTACCAAATTTGTATATTCAGTCCCCTTCGCCGTGGTGAACAACATCAAAGAAGCCGCCGAAAACAGCATAAATACCTCAAAGGAGTTTTGGTGTGCCCAAGTAGCTCGCTTGGCGTAATCTGGCAGTCGGTCAAACATTGCCCTTGGAGCCGCATAGTCAAAATTAGAAGTTAATCTGCCATAGGAGACAAATAAATAAGGGAAATAGACCAAACCAGCCGCGATCGCGATCCCTAGCAAAGGAAACTGATTGGGATTTAGGTCAAGATTAATATTCATGAGTTATTGATTAGGTCACGAAACTGAGTGCCTATCAATCATAATGAAAGCGATCTGTTTTTGCATTCTCATATGATCAATCTTGGTTTAGCTGGGTCTAACTTCGGCTTAGCAATTCTACCCTTAATTACTTTTCTAGCGCTCTTACTATATTTCGGTTTAGGAATAGGTGTAGGAATAGCTAGGGTAAAATATCAAGTACCGCCACCACAAATTACTGGTAATCAGGCTTTTGAGCGAGCCTTTAGAGTTCACCAAAATACCTTAGAGCAAATCGTGATCTTTCTTCCCAGCCTTTGGCTATTCGGACTAACGGTAAATAGTAATATTGCCGCAATCTTGGGTGGAGTTTGGCTGATTGGGCGCGTTCTCTATGCTTGGGGATATTACCTTGCAGCGGAAAAACGAGTTATAGGCAATGCCATCTCTTCTCTGGCAAGTATAGTTTTACTGCTCGGTAGCGGCTATGGGGCAGTCAAGTTAGCCCTGCTCTTTAATGGAGTTGGGACTTGATCGGGCTATTTCGGCTTCCTGGAATATTTTTGGGCAAGATCATCAAGCTAGGCGATCGCTCTTGGCATCGGTTTTTGGCATATCTGCCTGGCAAAACTGGCGTGACTCTAGACTTGCTTGCTTCCTTGGTGCAACGTGACCTCTCAGTTAAGTATCAAGGCTCAATTTTGGGCAATCTCTGGCCCTTAATTAATCAACTATTTCAGCTGTTAATTTATACCTATGTTTTTTCAATTATTCTAAAAGTAAAGTTGGATTTACCAGGTTTGCCCGAAAGTAGCTTCAACTTTCCGCTTTGGGCATTCGCTGGCTTAGTACCTTGGTTTGCCTTCACCACAGGATTTTCCCAATCTGCCACTTCAGTCATTTATCAGCCAAATTTGGTCAAAAAAGTAGTGTTCCCCTTAGAGTTGCTACCCCTGGTACCAGTTTTATCCGCATTTGTTGAAAGCACGATGGGCTTAATGGCGTTAGTTGTGGCAGCGGGGTTATTTCTGCAAACATTTCATTTTACTATATTACTTTTGCCCTTTGTTTGGTTCACTCAGCTTTTGCTTACTGCTGGGCTGAGTTACTTAGCAGCAAGCCTGACTGTATTTTTAAGAGATATTCCCCAAACCATCGGCGTAATTCTCAATCTCTGGTTTTATCTCACCCCGATTGTTTATCCTGTCAAGCAAATTCCTGCAGCCTGGCGAGTCTGGGTGGTTTGGCTCAACCCCTTAGCTGTAATCTGTGAGCTTTATCGAGACTTAATCTTAGTTGGTAAGATTAAGCATTGGGGCGAGTGGGGCGTAACTACATTAATTGCCCTAATAATATTTATGGCAGGGTGGCAATGTTATAAGCGTTTGCGTCCTGCCTTTGCTGACGTGTTATAGGTTCTAGCTATCTAGATTAGAAATCTGACCTAGGGACATATCTAGATTCATTCTGGTTTCCATTTGCTTCAAGAAATAGCCAGTCATCATCGCCGAGCCGATTAAACCTGCCAGATTTTCGTGGTTAGTCGTAATTTCTACATTGAATTGACGAGTAGGCAATACCCCCAATAGGCTTTGCACATTGTGAGCAATAATCTGCTTTACTTCTGGCGATGCAGATTGAGCAACATCAGATAAAAGCTCTGGCGATTGGCTTTTCAAATATAAAAGCAATGGATTTTCGCCTGCATTCAAATCATCTACATTAAACATTCCAGCCACTCCTAAAAAAGTTGGGTGAATTGGTGAGTTGATGTATTCTAGCCCCTTAGTTTTAAGGATTGACCAAAAATTTGGGTGAGAAAACCGATCTAACTCCTAACGGAAGTTATTTATGCCATAATCGGCACTGACAGAAACCCTAAATCTTTATGCCTTTACCACAGTAGGGAAGTAGCGATCGCTAAGCCTGGTAAAACATTCTCACCTAAAAGCACAGTAGGAGATTGCTGGATCTCCACTAGCTGATCTTGATGGTAAACTGCCACTTTTCGGGATTTAGGGTCGATTAGCCAGCCCAAACGACAGCCATTTTCTTGATATTCTGCCATCTTATCCTGCGCCTTGAACCAGCTATCTGTAGGCGAAAGCAGCTCGATCACCAAGTCAGGATAGAGGGGTAAAAACTTACTTCTTTGCTCAAGGCTCAGAGCTTGCCATTTAGCTAAGGGAATCCAAGAGAGATCGGGAGAACGATCTGCACCATTGGCTAAAGTGAAACCAGTAGAAGAATCAAATAGGATTCCTAGTTTCCTTTGGCGATTCCAGATCCCTAATTCTAGGTTGAGATCTGAATTTCTGGCACCAGTTTCAACACCTGTGGGTGCCATGATCAACAATTATCCATTGGGATTACGTTCTAGTTTCAGCTCAGGATTAGCAGCACAAATTGCATAGAACTGTTCGTTACTGAGTTTAACTACAGGATCTAAGCTGAGATTTAGAGTTGGCATATTCCCTCCTTTGCAAGTGGATTTTAGTGGAAAAGTATAAGTAAACCGATCCTGATTGAGGGCTGAGAACGAAGCTCCGCAATGGGTTTAGATTCATTTTCTGCTTAAAGCTTTAATTAGATATCAAACTTAGGTGAATTCCTAGAAAGATTCTACCTACTACTTTCAAGATAGGGTCGCAGGGCATAGCCCCGCAATGGGTTTTAAAGATGTAATCCCTGGGTAATTTGTTTCTTAGAAACTGCCTTAGGAAGTTAAAACACTTTGGAAAAAGTCAATCGTGGATTTCAGTTCTTGAATGAAGATCTCAATCTCTTCTGGAGTGTTGTAGAAGTAGAGACTTGCCCTTGCGGTTCCAGCCAATCCCAGAAGCCGATGTAGCGGTTGAGTACAGTGATGCCCAGATCTAATCGCAATACCTGACTGATCCAGCAAAGCGGCCACGTCATTAGCATGGATACCACCGGACACGGTGAATGCAGCTAGGGCAGCACGAGGTTGATTTGCGCCGTAGGCTCCATAAATAGTCACTTCTGGGATTTTTGCTAGTTCTGCGATTAAGATTGCGCCCAGTTCTTGCTCATAATCGTGAATCTTATCCATCCCGATCGCTTGTAAATAGTCTATAGCTGCTCCCAGCGCGATCGCTTCCCCAATCGCGGGTGTGCCTGCTTCAAATCGATGGGGCGAATCCGCATAGGTAGAATGATCAAAATAGACATCGGCGATCATTTCTCCTCCTCCCATCCAAGGTGGCATAGAGCGCAATAGATCCAACTTGCCATAGAGAAAGCCAATCCCAGTCGGCGCACACATTTTATGTCCTGAAGCTACTAGCCAATCGCAATCTAAGGCTTGGACATCTATGGGCAGGTGAGGTACACTTTGGCAGGCATCAAGTAATACCCTAGCACCTTGGTTATGGGCTAAGTGAGTCATCTTCTCTACAGGATTCAAATTGCCCAAAGTGTTGGAAACATGGACGATTGAGACTAATTTGGTGCGATCGCTTAACAAACTCTGATAATTTTCTAAGTCGAGTTCTTGTTCACTATTTAATTGAATAAATTTAATCACTGAACCCGTTTTTTCTGCTACCAATTGCCAAGGCACAATATTACTGTGGTGCTCCATCACGCTCAAGATCACCTCATCACCAGGCTTGAGGTTTGACATTCCCCAACTATATGCCACTAGATTTATCGCTTCACTGGCATTGCGGGTATAAACAATTTCTTGAGAAGACTTGGCATTGATGAATTTGGCAATCTTATCTCTGGCTGCTTCGTATGCTTCGGTTGCCCGTGCACTCAGAGTATGAGCACCACGATGGACATTAGCATGATCGGATTGGTAATAGTCTCGCCAGCTATCTAACACCGCTAAGGGCTTCTGCGAACTTGCAGCACTATCAAAATAGATGAGTTGATGCTCATTTACTTGCTGTTGCAAAATCGGAAAATCGGCGCGAACTTGGTCGGCAAGGGTCATGGCTCAAGGTTAAGTAAGATTTCTTGCTTCATTCTAGCTAACTGTAAGCTGAAGATCGGAATAGCGTATATTTAGAATCAAAGGCTTACTTAATTGGAATTGGTGAGATATTAAGTTCAAAACTTGGCATTTGCCATTCCTTCGCCTTTACTTTTAACCAATTATTTTGTCGTAGTTTCTCGATCGCGCGAATGGTCTGTAGAAACAAAGTTTTATGTTGCAATCCTTTAGGAATGGCGATCGCTAAACTATGAAAATCTAAATCAGTGATTGCATAATCAGGATTAGATTGAAGCCAATTGAAGAGAGCCAAATAATCGCCAGAGATCGCTTGAACTTGATTAGTTTCTAATGCTTGGATTAATTGAGCATAAGAACTTGCCCCAATAATTTCAGCTTTGGGATTAATAGATTGAACGGCAGCGATCGCGGTTGAGCCTTTGAGCACAGCAATCTTCAGGATTTTAGCATTGGGCTGAGAAATTGCTTGGCGAGCTTTTCGGAAAATCAAAACTGTGCGATCTTGGTAATAGGGTAAAGAGAAATCTACCAGACGGGCACGATTGGCAGTTAGACTAATTTGAGCGATCGCTAAATCTACTTTATTCTCTAGGAGATAAGGCAATCTTTGGGAATTATTTACGGGTACAAACTCTACTGCATTTGGATCACCCAACAATTCCTTCGCAATTTCCTTGGCTAAGTCAATCTCAAACCCAACTAAATTACCTTGGCGATCGCGAAATCCCAAAGGAGGAAAGTTATCTTTAACGGCGATCCGCAATTTGCCCCGCACTTGGAAATCTTCCTGAGCGAGAGCAGAACTAGGAGCATAAGTTAAACCTAAACCCAGTAAAAATGCCAAAAAAAAAGCAGGGCAGACTTGAAGAAAGATCCGACCTGTTTTGAAATTCATAGTGCAATTTTGAAATTCATAGTGCAATTTTGAAATTCATAGAGCAAAAACCTACTTGATAGCCTTAGCGATTTCTACCACTTTAGTAAAACCTGCAGGATCTAGCACTGCCATTTGCGAAAGCATTTTGCGGTTGATTTCGACATTTGCCTTTCTCAATGCGCCAGCAAATACACTATATTTAATACCTTGGGCACGGGCAGCAGCATTAATTCTAGCGATCCACAGAGCACGAAAATCACGCTTTTTCTTGCGGCGATCGCGATAAGCATTACGCAATGCTTTCATTACCTGCTGATTTGCAGTTCTAAATAGCTTGGAGTGGGAGCCACGAAATCCCTTTGCCAACTTTAAGATTTTATTGCGGTGCTTTCGGGCAACATTACCGCGTTTTACTCTGGTCATAGTTTTTTAATTTTCTCTTTCTAACATGTAGATTTGATCTTTACTTATTCCGAATTTTGGCGTTGCCTGATGAAGGATGATTTTTATCACTTAAATCTAAGTAAAACCCATACGGGGGCTACGCCCCCAACCCCATTCATCTTTTAGATGTGCAATACCGAATTTTTTAGGCGTAAGGCATCATTCTAGAAATTGCCCCAGCATCCCTGTCACTCACTTCTGCCATTTGCGAAAGTCTGTTTTTCTGGGTAGCAGTTTTATGCTCTAACAAATGGTTCTTAGATGCACGGCGGCGCATGATCTTACCACTACCTGTTATTTTGTATCTTTTGGCGGCAGCCTTACGAGTTTTTAATTTAGGCACTTTCCTAACTTGGTTCCAAAAATCAGCTTTACTAGACTATCACAATAACTTTAAAATAATTAATACCCATTTGAGTAAATTCAAGTTAATTCTCACCTTGGCTCTAGTCGGCACAGGTTTAGCGATCGCGGCTGACATGGTGGACTGTAATTCGTTTTAAACCCAGGCTATCCTCTAGTTGACCCACATAATTTACCCCTTCTCCCGCCTGTTCTCGATGATCAAGCTCAGTTAGCAGCCGAGAAATTTGCAGATCTAGACCTGGTTCACCTTCAAACAGATGCATTAATGCCTCAGAACAGTCATCATCAGCATAGATCGGCACATAGTAAACATAAGGGCTATCCATAGTTATTTGCCAGTAAGTCAGGTATGACTAAGTAATAAGTGTGACCAGGGTAATAAGTGTGACCAAGTAAAGTTCGAACTTCAAAGTATAAAATGATCTAAAATTCATTGCGGGGCAAAGCTCTGCGACCCAAGACATTACTAGCTTACTTAAGCTTCTCTATATTAAGTTTGCCAACCTTAACTTTAATCAAAAAAAGCAATTAACTTCATATTTGAGAATAGATTAAGCCCAAATCAAGGCTACAACCTATCTAACTAATTGCAGTCTTAATTTTGAATCACTGTTTTATCTACTATTCAATATTTGGATCAGGAATGCTCATGCTAGACAAAATGTTAGACTTAATCTAAAAATTAGCTCGAATTTCGCTATTTCGGTGCTTAAATAATTATTGCCTTAGCTTGCAGGTTCTTGCCCTAATCCTATGCTCAACCCAGACTTAAGTAGTATCAGCCTTGCCAAAGAGGAGTATGAACGTTACTCCCGCCATATTATTTTGCCCGAAGTGGGGCTAGATGGTCAGAAACGGTTGAAGGCAGCAAAGGTCTTGTGCGTGGGCACGGGAGGATTGGGTGCACCTTTACTAATGTATTTAGCTGCAGCAGGTGTAGGTACGCTCGGAATTATCGATTTTGATGTGGTGGATACTTCCAATCTCCATCGTCAAATAATTCATGGCACGAGTTGGGTTGGAAAGCCCAAAATTGAGTCTGCTAAGCAACGGATTTTAGAAATTAATCCCAATTGTCAAATTCAGCTACACGAAACTTTTTTGACCTCAGAAAATGCCCTAGAAATTATTGCGCAGTATGACATAGTAGCCGATGGTACCGATAATTTCCCCACTCGCTATCTAGTAAATGATGCCTGTGTACTGCTCGGTAAGCCAAACGTATATGGTTCGATTTTCCGCTTTGAAGGACAGGCAACCGTATTTAACTATGAAGATGGTCCCAACTACCGCGATCTCTATCCTGAGCCGCCACCGCCTGGCATGGTTCCTTCCTGCGCTGAGGGCGGAGTTCTGGGCGTGCTTTGTGGGATCATTGGCACTATCCAAGCAACTGAAGTAATAAAAATTATTTTGGCAAAAGGTACAAGCCTCAGTGGCAGACTACTACTTTACGATGCCTTGAATATGAAATTTCGAGAGCTAAAATTGCGCCCAAATCCAGTCCGACCTGTGATTGAAAAATTGATTGATTACGAGAGGTTTTGTGGTATTCCCCAGGCGGCAGAAATGACAAATTCCGAACAAATTGCGGAAGTCAATGTCCAAGAACTGAAGCAGATTATCGATCAAGGAGCTATAGGCTATACCATTATTGATGTGCGCAATCCAAATGAATGGGAAATCGGTAGAATTCCTGGAACTACGCTTGTGCCTTTGTCTGAGATTGAGCAAGGACAAGGGATCGAGCAGATAAGAGCATTAATGGGAGATAACAAGTTGATCGTGCATTGTAAATTGGGCGGGCGATCAGCAAAAGCCTTGGAAATTCTTCAACAGGCAGGAATTGAAGGAATCAATCTCAAAGGGGGAATAAATGCTTGGAGCGAAGAGATTGATACTAGTATTCCCAAATACTAGCTCCTAATTGATCAAGAGAAGAGAACTTTAGCGTTAATAATAAAGCGGTGAAGATCGCAGAAAGATCACAAAGAGAAACAGCAAAGAAAAATAAAAATACAATTAAGGGGGGTAAGGGGTGACGGCAGAAGAATTGATTAGAGAATATCGCCGAGGTAGACGAGACTTTGCTGAAATTAGCTTGAGTGGTTTGAACTTCCGAGCGGCAATTTTACCTGAAATTGATTTGCATGGTTCTAACCTTAGAGGGGTAGACTTTACGGGTGCAAACCTGACTGGAGCAAACCTCAGTCGCTCATACTTATATGAATCAATTTGTCGTAGTGCAATTTTAAAAAATGCTGATTTTACCGCGTCAGATATTAGCTGGGCGAATTTAACTTGGGCAAATCTATCGGGCGCTAACTTAACTAAATGTGATTTGACCACCACAAATTTTAGCGGTGCGAACTTGATCGACGCTAACTTTACTCGTGCCAATTTGAAGGCGACAAACCTGCGTAGTACTAATTTAAAAAATGCAATTTTGATTGGCTTAAGTACGATTAATGATGCAGACTTTACTGATGTAAAGAACCTGAGTGATTCAACTAGGACTTATTTACATACGATCGCTGAAGGTAATCATCCTTTTACCAAACGAGATACCAAAGATACGCTGGAAGGGAAATTATAACTATCTTATAAGCTCAATGATTTCAATTCCATTACAGGACTGCGTTCTGTGACCCTAATCATGCTCAGATTACTTACACTTATCTACTTAATTATAAAAACGTGAGTGAAAGCAATATTCCCACTGAAACTAGTTTGACTAAAATCAACTCAGATATTCCAAATTCAGACGATCCAAAATTAGATGCTCCAAAATTAGATAAACCCGATTTGAATGAAACTGATCAGAAATTTCTAACGCTGAAAGCAGACTTAAAAGCCGCAAGCGAAACTACCCAGCTAAAAGCAATTATCCAGTTTGAAGATTTTGGCATAGCCGCCATTTCTCCTCTACTTGACTATTTGAGCGATCGCTTAGCCCAACGTACTAAAACTAATCTTCAGCCTACTTTTCTTGATGGTAGAGCATATCAAATAATTGTTCAAAAAAGCCTAACCCTAGACTATGAGACTCAACTAAAGACAAAGCTCGATCAAGGGATTTTGCCACTGTCTCAAGCGCTCAAACTTGAGTTGGCAACTCTACAGAATCTGCTAGTGCAACAACAATTTGAAGATGCAGATCGGCTGACTTCCAAAATTATGCGTCAGTTAGCGAGTAAGGATGCGGCGGATCGGGGATGGATTTATTTTAGTGAAGTTGCGGCGATCGCGACTCTTGATTTACAAACGATTGATCAACTGTGGACAATTTATTCCGAAGGGAAATTTGGCTTTGCAATTCAGCGTCGAATCTGGCTCAGTTTAGGCAAGAAATGGGAGGACTTTTGGCTGCAAATTGATTGGAAAAAAGGTGGCAGTTTTACCCGTTATCCTGGCGGCTTTACTTGGAGTTTGAAAGCCCCGAAGGGACACTTACCGCTTTCTAATCAAATTCGGGGTAATAAAACCCTTGAAGCGATTTTTAATCATGTTGCTTGGCAGTAATCAGGTGAGGAATTTATGGCAAAGAAACAAAAATTTCCTTATTTGATTGGCTCAAAATGGACAGCTAAAGAGAAAACTTTTGGTTGGCGACATTTTCAAGTTACTAATCGCAAAAATGAAGGAGAAACGGTATTTGCTGAGCTAAAAGCTGCCTGTGATCACTCGGTACGTTTTTGGTTAAATGCCAGCCTTTTGAAACAAAGGGAAATTTGGCTCCCAGGTTGGAAAACTTTGGATGAGAGCCTACCAGAAATGTATAGTTAAAACTTGGCTTTTTACAAATCTTCTAAATCTTCGACTGGTTGTTTAGCGCGAGGCTCTTCGCTCCATGTGCTGTCAATTTCCTTTTTGGCACTACGATAATAGTTAGTGTCATATTCTTCTTCAAATTCGTCTTCGTAATCGCTACGACCTAACTTACGGGAGTCTGGTTTGGCTTCTGGGCGGGAGTTTGACTGAGAATCTAGCCGAGAATCTAAAGGTCTGGAATCTGAACGAGGATCTCTGGTGGTTTCTCTTGAACTATCGCGGGGAGTCTCGCGTGGAGTCTCTCTGGGCTTGTCTCGGTTCTGATCGCGATCCCTAGTCTCACGGTAATCAGGCTCATCAATTCGAGCGCGGCGGGGTGGAGTAGCAGTTCTTTCCTCTTGCCAATTATCTTCTTCCCAAGCTTCCTCTTTGCGATACATTGGTTTTTGAGTTGGGTAAACCGAACCTCGTTGTCCTGAACCCAGGGAATTATTGGAATAGCTACTAGTGCGGGGTGGCAAGTAATCGTCTTCAAATTCCTGCTCCCAAGGTGGCTTACCTAGACCTAGTTTCTCTAAAACACCCTTAGTCAACTGTACTAATCGCTCTTCCATTCCTTCTGTGACAATGATCCGCTCGCGTCCAACCGCAATAATTTCATTCACATCTAGTTCATAGGTGCTAATTAAAGATTCGGGAATCAAATTTGAACCAATTGAGGCGAGGATCAATGCTGCTAAGTTACCTGTTTCTGGCTCAAACTGGTAATCGCGCACTTTGCCTAGTAGTTCGCCCGATTCGGTTACCACTTCATTGCCAATCAAGTTGGTGAAGCGTTCGGATACCAAAATATCTTCCAGTACGTTCTCGTTATCTACCAGGATTGCGTCAGGACCCAATAGAGAGATCCGCTCTAGGGACATATAAAAAGGATCGCCCAAACTAATTGAGGTAGAGGGGATATAGCGATCTGCCACACTGAATCCCATAATTTGGCGTTGATCTACGTCTAGCCAAACCTCAGTCACAATGCCTAAACGCTTACCAGTGCCTTTACTAATTACCTGAATGCCCAGCACTGCGGCTCTTTGACTAACTTGACTATTACTCTCTAATGGGGTCATGGCGATCGCGTTTATAAAACCTTAATGTCTAGCAAACCTTAATGTCTAGCAAAACCTAATTTCTAGCTACCTTCTAGGATAAACTCTCTCGTTCCGAAATAGGTAAATATTTAACATGGCGTAAACCTGTATATACCTGAGTGGGGCGAAATAGGCGATTATCAGCTAATTGCTCTTTCCAGTGGGCTAACCAACCTGCTACCCGCGCGATCGCAAAAATAGTAGTGAACAAATCGATAGGCACGCCTAATTTTTTATATACTAGACCCGAATAAAAATCTACATTGGCGTAGATGCCGCGCTCTGCCAACTTATCGGTGGCTTGCCTTTCTAGCTCTAATGCAATGTCATAGTAGCGATCGTGTCCAAAACGATCAAATAGCTGTTCAGCTAAACCTTGTAAAATTACGGCTCTAGGATCTTTTACTTTATAGACTCGATGCCCAAAGCCCATAATTCGCTCTTTGCGCTCCAAGCGTTCCTCTAAATATGGCTTAACGTTTTCTACGCTGCCAATTTCTTCTAGCATTTGCATTACCCGTTCATTTGCGCCACCATGAAGTGGACCGCCTAGAGTACCGATTGCTGAAGCTAAAACTACATAGGGATCATTTAGGGTTGAAGCAGTGACTAAGGCACAGAAAGTAGAGGCGTTTACTGTATGCTCGGCATGAAGGATAAGACAAGTATCAAAAACCTTGGCAGCAAAGGGATCTGGCGCTCTTTCATTTAGCATATACAGAAAGTTACCTGCATAGGTTAGATCATCGCGGGGCATGACTGGATCGTTACCCTGACGCATCATGTTAAAGGCTGCCACCATCGTTGGTACCTTACCGATCAAGCGAGTAGAAGCATCATAAATATAATCAGCATCATGATAGTTGCTCAGAGGATAAAACATCCCTAAGCCCGCCACACAGGTTTGCAGTGCATCCATCGGGTGACCACGATCTGGGAAACATTTGATCATGTCCCGAATCCGATATTTGATGCGGCGGCGAAATATAATATCTTGGTTGAATTCTTCTAGGCGGTGCGCCGTGGGTAGATAGCCAAAAATCAAGAGATAGCAAGTCTCTAAAAAGCTGCCCTGTGCACAGAGTTCATGGATATTAATGCCGCGATATTCCAAGATTCCTTGCTGTCCATCAATAAAGCTGATATTGGACTGAGTTGCTGGAATCCCTTCTAAGCCAGGCTTGTACTCGCCTACTACGGGCATATCGATCTGTACCATATCCTAAAAAAATCAAATTATAGTAACCAAGGTACTCATCATACAATGCTTGTCTG
>Ga0163144_10003340_pt1 | contig 36574 bp, 37 predicted proteins | sample OliLak19BULKMAT1_FD_123175 | JGI IMG/M metagenome (GOLD analysis project Ga0163144, IMG submission 123175) | Freshwater microbial mat bacterial communities from Lake Vanda, McMurdo Dry Valleys, Antarctica - Oligotrophic Lake LV.19.BULKMAT1 | ecosystem: Environmental > Aquatic > Freshwater >...
CAACCGTCAGGGCTGTCGATGCGAGGAAGAGGCGCGAGTGTCGGACCTTGATTGAAGTTTTCGCAGTTGTGCCTTGGCCCATGTGGCGGGAATGGGGGCGTGGCATTCTTCCTGGCCAGCGGCTGGACGCAGCGGCGATGGACAAGGACCTCTCGAAGCGGCTGTTTCGCGTGGCCGGCGTGCCGACGGCGGACTGGCTGATGGCGCCGGTCGAACTCTCCCAGGTCGAGGCTTTGCTCGGCTGGCCGGTGATCGTCAAACCCAACAAGCAGGGCTCGACCATCGGGCTCTCGGTCGTGCGCGATGCGCTGCAGCTCGATGACGCGGTGGCGAAGGCGCGGCGCTTCGACGACGAGGTCATGATCGAGCGCTTCGTCCCGGGGCGCGAATTCACGGTCTGCATCCTCGAGAACCAGGCCTTGCCGGTCGGCGAGATCATTGCACCCGGCGAAGTGTTCGATTACCAGTCGAAGTACCAGGCGGGCGCCGCGCGCGAGGTGTTTCCCGCCGACATCTCGGCAGACGAAGCGGCGCGAGTGCAGGACTACGCCTTGCTCGCGCATCGTGCGCTCAAGCTCGGCGCCTACAGCCGAGTCCACTTCCGTCGCGCCGCCTCCGGCGAGTACTGGTGCCTCGAAGCGAATTCGCTGCCGGGCATGACGGCGACCAGCCTTTTGCCGCAGGCAGCTCGCGACGCGCAGATCGCGCGACCGATCGATCTGGCGGCGACGTTCCGGAGCTGACGTGGGCGGCGCTGTCGCGGCGCCTCGAGCGCACCGATCCGGGCCACCGGGATTGAGGCGGCCGCCCGGCCGTCCCGAACCCCATCGCCCTCGCTCGCATCCGCGTCTATGCTGCCTGCATGAACGCGTCTCCCCAGGCCGCTCCGAGCGGCGAGTTCCGCAAGGGCTGGAAGGTCCTGCTCGCCGCGCTGCTCGGCACGGCCTGTGGCTCCTCGCCGCTGCCGTTCCAGACGGCGGGCTTCATGATGGGCCCGATCCAGCAGGAGTTCGGCTGGTCGCTGAAGCAGCTCAGCTTCGGGGTCACGATCTACGGCGTGCTCGGCGCGCTGCTCGCGCCGGCCTTCGGCGCGCTGGCCGATCGTTTCGGCGTGCGCCGGGTCGCGCTCGGTTCGCTGACGGCGTTCGGCCTTGCGTTCGGCGCTTTCGGACTGATGCCGCCGTCGCTGCTCGGCTATTACTTCATGTGGTTCCTGATCGGCCTGGTCGGCATCGGCTCGACGCCGATTACCTGGTCGCGCGCGGTGAACCTCTGGTTCTTCCGCAATCGCGGCTTGGCGCTCGGGCTCACGCTGGTAGGCACCAGCATCTCGGCGATCTTGCTGCCACCGTTGACGGTCGGGTTGATCGCGCAGTTCGGCTGGCGCGGCGCGTATCCGGCGCTGGCGCTGCTGCCGCTGGCGATCGCGCTGCCGGTCGGTCTCGCGTTCTTCCGCGAACCGCGACCGGAGGAGCGGCCGTCGGAGCTGAATGCGATCGGTGCCGACGGCAAGGTCGCGCTCGGCGGGCTCACGTTGCGCGAGTGCCTGGCTGGCCGGCGCTTCTGGATCCTCGGCGTGTCGATCTTCCTGGTGTCTTTCGCCTACGGCGGCGCACTGGTGCACATGCCGATGATGCTGAAGGGAAAGGGGTTCGAGCCCGCGCAGGCCGCCGGCGTGATGAGCCTGTTCGGCGTCTCGATCTTCGCCGGCCGCATCATCACGGGCCTGCTGCTCGATCGGCTCTGGGCGCCGCTGGTCACGCTGCCGATCCTCAGCCTGCCTGCCGTCGCCTGCTTCCTGCTGGCCGGTGACCAGTTGTCGTTCGGCGTCGCGGTCGCCTGCGCATTCATGCTCGGCTTCGCCTCCGGCGCGGAGACCGACCTGATCGCCTTCCTCGCGGGCCGCTATTTCGGCATGGCGAACTACGGACGCATCTACGGCTCGCTCTACATGGTGTTCGGCATCGCCTCGGCGCTCTCGCCGCTGGCCTACGGCTGGGTGCGCGATTCGACTGGCAGCTACGACGGGATCCTGTTCACCGCCGCGGCATTCTTCGTCGCCGGCGGGCTGCTGCTGCTGGCGCTCGGGCGATATCCGCCGCTGAACGCGCCGCCAGGCATGGCGCCGATGCCGGTGTTCCGCGAAGCCTGAGTGCGCCGCGCCGGGCGCGCGCTATCGACGCCTCACCACTGCACCCAGCCCATCTGCCAGGTGAGCAGGATCAGGCCGCCGAACACGATGCGATACCAGGCGAACACCGCGAACGAATGGTTGCTGACGAACTTCAGCAGAAAGCGGATCGAGACCAGAGCGCTCACGAACGCGATCGCGCTGCTGACCAGCAGCGTCTCGGACTCGGCCATCGACATGGTGTCGCGCGCGCCCCAGAGCTTGTAGGCGGTCGCGGCGAGCAGCGTCGGGATCGCGATGAAGAACGAGAACTCGGCGGCGGTGCGCCGGCTGAGCCCGGTGAGAAGGCCGCCGAGGATGGTTGCTGCCGAGCGGCTGGTGCCCGGGATCAGGGCCACCGCCTGGAACAGGCCGATCTTGAACGCGTCGATGGGCCCCATTGCGTCGACCGTGGAGATGCGTTCGACGTGGGTGCGCCGCTCGGCCCAGAGGATCAGCACGCCGCCGACGATCAGCGCGATCGCGACCGGGATCGGCGCGAACAGCACGGCCTCGATGCGATCCCCGAGCAGCAGCCCGAGGATCGCCAGCGGCAGGAAGGCGACGAACAGGTTCAGCACGAACATCCGTGACTTCGCCTCGCTGCCGAGCGAGACGGCGGTGTGCCAGAGGCGCTGCCGGTACTCCCAGCAGACCGCGAGGATCGCCGCGCCCTGGATCACAATCAGCTGCCGGTCGGCGGCGTCGCCCTCGAGCCGGAGCAGGGACTTCGTGAGGATCAGGTGCCCCGTGCTCGAGATCGGCAGGAACTCGGTGATGCCCTCGACCAGGCCGAGGATGATGGCGTCGATCCAGCTCATGCGCTCATCGTCTCCCGAGGGGCGCCGCGCGCGGTACGCGCCGCGTCACAATTCGACGTCGGTGGCCAGCACCACCACGCCGCGCGCCGGCATGCGGAAGAATTCCGCCGCCTGTGCGCTGCGTCGCTGCAGTGAGGCAAAGGCACGCATCTTGAAGCCAGGCCAGCCGCTGCGCGGGATCGCGCGCACCAGGTGCCAGCCGAGGAAATAGGAGGTCTCGGCCGGATGGATCCGCAGCTCGCGGTCGTGCAGCCCGCGCAGCGCCTCGCCGACGTCGGGCGTTTCCATGAAGCCGAAGCGGGCCCGGATCGCATGGATGCCGGGCAGCAGCGTCGTGACCTGCAGCCGGTTCGCGGCGTCATAGCGCGGCGTGCGCACGATCTCCATGTGCAGCACGATCACGCGCTCGTGCACCACGTGGTTGTGCTCGAGATTGCGCAGCAGCGCGGTCGGCACGAAGTCCGCGTTGCTGACCAGGAACACGCCGGTGCCGGGCACGTGTACCGCGCCCGACAGCAGTTCCGGCAGCTTCGAGCAGGGCACGGCGCGGTCCTCGAGCTCGGCACGCAGCTTCTGGCGGCCGTCGCGCCAGATCACGAAGATGCCGAACATCACGGCCGACAGCGCCAGCGGCACCCAGCCGCCATGCCGGATCTTGGTGACGTTGCCGAGCACGAACGCGCCATCGACGACGAACAGCAGGCCGAACACCAGCGCCACGCGCCAGCTCGGCCAGCCCCACTGGCTGGCGGCGACGATCGCGCCCAGCAGGGTCGTGATGATCATCGTGCCGACCACCGCTGCGCCATAGGCGCTGGAAAGCGCCGACGATGAGCCGAACGCCAGCACGAACAGCACCACGCAGATGGCCATGAAGACGTTGGCGACCGGAACGTAGATCTGGCCGCGCTCGGTCTCCGAAGTCTGGCGCACGGTGACGCGCGGCAGCAGGTCGAGCTGCACGGCCTGGCGAGTCACCGAGAACGCACCGGAGATCACGGCCTGCGACGCGATGATGGTCGCCGCCGTCGCCAGGATCACCAGCGGCGCGAGCAATATCGCGGGCGCGAGTTCGTAGAACGGGTTCTCGATCGGTCCGTGAGCTTCGAGCACCAGCGCGCCCTGGCCGAAATAGTTGATCACCAGCGCGGGCCAGACGAGCACGAACCAGGCGAGCCGCACCGGCGTGCGCCCGAAATGCCCCATGTCGGCGTACAGCGCCTCGCCCCCGGTGAGCGCGAGGAACACGGCGCCGAGGATCACCAGCGCGAGGCCCGGCTTGGCGAGCAGCAGCTGTAGGCCCCAAGCGGGGTTCAGCGCGGACAGCACGCCGGGATGGCGCAGGATCGCCATTACACCGAACACCGTGAGCGCCGTGAACCATACGACCATGATCGGCCCGAACACCTGGCCGACGCGCTCGGTGCCGCGGCGCTGGATCGCGAACAGGCCGAGGATGATGCCGAGCGTGATCGGGATTACCGCACGCTCGAGCGCGGGGTTCAGCAGCTCCATGCCCTCGACCGCGCTCAGTACGGAGATCGCCGGCGTGATGAGCGCATCGCAGTAGAACAGCGCCGTCCCGAGGATGCCTAGCGTCAGCGCGCGCCGTGCCCAGGGCCCGGCGGTGCCGAGGCCGCGCTGCACCAGCGCCAGCAGCGACAGGATGCCGCCTTCGCCGTCGTTGTCGGCGCGCAGCATCAGCACGACGTACTTCAGCGAGACGACGACCAGCAGGCTCCAGAACACCAGCGACAGCACGCCGAGCACGGCCGGTGCGCCGCCCGCCTGGCCGCCGGCGGCGTTAAGTGCTTCCTTGAAGGCGTAGAGCGGGCTGGTGCCGATGTCGCCATAGACGATGCCGAGTGCGCCGATCGCCGAAGGCAGCAGCGCGCGTTTCATGGCGGGCCCGGCCTCAACGCAGCGCCGCGTTGATCTCGTCGCGGAGCGCGGTGGCGGCGCGCCGCGCGGCCAGGGCGAAGTGTTCGTCCTTGCCGGCGTAGAGGATGCCGCGCGAGGAATTGATGACCAGGCCGCCGCCGCTCGGCGTACGGCCGCTGCGCACCGCGAGCATCACGTCGCCGCCCTGCGCGCCGATGCCCGGCACCAGGAACGGCAGCGCGCCGACGCGCGCGCGGATCTCGGCGAGCTCGGCGGGATAGGTGGCGCCGACCACCAGCATGCAGTTGCCGTGCGCGTTCCAGTCGTTGGCGACGCGTTCGGCGACGGCATGATAGAGCTTGCGGCCGCCGCCGACGTCGAGGTCCTGGAAGTCGCGCGCGCCCGGGTTCGAGGTGCGGCAGAGCACGATCACGCCCTTGTGCCTCCAGTCGAGGAACGGCTGCACGGCGTCGCCGCCAAGATAGGGATTCACGGTGACGGCATCGGCGCCGTAGCGCTCGAAGGCTTCCTGCGCATATTTGTTGGCGGTGTTGCCGATGTCGCCGCGCTTGGCGTCGAGGATCACCGGCACGCCGGGCGCGCGCGCATTGATGTAGCGGATCGTCTCCTCGAGCTGGTCTTCGGCGCGCAGCGCGGCGTAGTGCGCGAACTGCGGCTTGTAGGCACAGACCAGGTCCGCCGTCGCATCGACGATGGCCTTGTTGAACTCGAGGATCGCGCGCGGCGCATCGCGCAGATGGTGTGGAAAGCGTTCCGGCTCGGGATCGAGACCGACACAGACCAGGGAGTCGTGATCGGCGGCGGCCTTGCCGAGGAGATCCTTGAAGTCGCGCTGCGCCACGGGCGCGGAGTCTACCTGACCGGCTCGAGGTTCGCGTATTGCAGCATCAGCCACTTGGTGCCCTGGCCCTCGAAATTGACCTGCACGCGGGCATGGGCGCCCTGGCCTTCGACATTCAGCACCACGCCGTCGCCGAACTTGGCGTGCCGGACGCGCGCGCCGAGCCGCATGCCGGGCGCGGGCGGCTCTTCGAGCAGCCGGGCCGCCGCGCTGGATCCGGCCGAGACGCCGCGACTGCCGCCAACGCCGGCATAGCTGCCCCTCTGGCTGCCCCCATGGCTGCCCCCATGGCTGCCCCCGGGGCCACCCCCGCCGTACTGCCCGCCGCGCGCGCCGCCCCAGGCCGGCGCACCCGGCCGGCCGGCGTGGATCCGTGGCCGCACTTCTTCGACCAGCTCTGGCGGGATCTCGGCGATGAAGCGCGAGGCCATGCCATAGCTGTCGATGCCGTGCAGGCGCCGCTGCTCCGCATAGGTGAGGTAGAGCTGCTTCATTGCGCGCGTCGTGCCGACATAGGCGAGGCGGCGCTCTTCCTCGAGGCTGTCGAGGTCGTTCAGCGAGCGCTGGTGCGGGAACAGGCCATCCTCGAGGCCGGCGAGGAACACCACCGGGAATTCGAGGCCCTTGGCGGTGTGCAGCGTCATCATCTGGATGCAGTCTTCCCAGGCGTCGGCCTGGCCCTCGCCCGACTCGAGCACCGCGTGCGCGAGGAAGGATTCCAGCGGCCGCATCGGCTGCTGGCCGGGCTCGAGGTTCTCGGCGCTGTCGGGCTCGAAGCCGCGCGCCGCCGAGACGAGTTCGAGCAGGTTCTCGACCCGGGCCTCGCCGCGGTCGGCCTTTTCCTTCTTGTGGTGCTCGAGCAGGCCGCTGGCGTTCAGCACCTGGTCGACGACCTCGTGCAGCGCGAGGTCGCGCGTGTCGGTGGCCAGGCGCTCGATCATCTGCATGAACCCCTGTACCGCGGTGGCGGCCTTCGCACCCAGGGATCCTTCGGCAATGCAGGCCTGCGCGGCCTTCCAAAGCGAGGCGCCATCGCGCTTCGCGGCATCGCGCAGTGTGTCCAGGCTCTTGGCCCCGATGCCGCGGGTCGGCAGGTTGATCACGCGTTCGAACGAGGTGTCGTCGTCGCGGTTCGAGACCAGCCGCAGGTACGCGAGCGCATCCTTGATCTCGGCGCGCTCGAAGAACCGCAGGCCGCCGTAGACCTTGTAGGGCACGCGCGCCGACAGGAACACTTCCTCGAACACGCGCGACTGCGCGTTCGAGCGGTAGAGGATCGCGACGTCGCGCCGCAGGCCGCCGTGCGCGACCCATTCGCGGATCCGCTGCAGCACGAACTCGGCCTCGTCGCGCTCGTTGAACGCGGCGTAGATGCGGATCGGCTCGCCCTTGGCGTCGTTGGTCCAGAGGTTCTTGCCGAGCCGGCCACTGTTGTGGGCGATCAGCGCATTGGCGGCATTGAGAATCGTGCTGGTGGAGCGGTAGTTCTGCTCGAGGCGGCATAGCAGCGCCTTCGGGAAGTCGCGCCGGAACTGCTGCAGGTTCTCGACCTTCGCGCCGCGCCAGCGGTAGATCGACTGGTCGTCGTCGCCGACCGCGAACGGCGCGCCCTCGACGCCGGTCAGCAGCTTCAGCCAGCCGTACTGGATCGAGTTGGTGTCCTGGAACTCGTCCACCAGCACGTGGCGGAAGCGGCGGCGATAGTGCGCGACCAGCTCGGGGTTGTCGCGCCACAGCTCGAACGCGCGCAGCAGCAGCTCGGCGAAGTCGACCACGCCGGCGCGCTGGCAGGCGTCCTCATAGTCCTGGTAGAGCCGGATCAGCTGGCGGCGCGTGGGGTCGTTGCCGTCCTTCAGCGACTTCGGGCGATGACCTTCGTCCTTGTTGTTGTTGATGAAGTACTGGATCTCGCGCGGTACCCAGCGGGCGTCGTCGTGGCCCTGGGTCTTCAGAAGCTTCTTGACGATGCGCAGCTGGTCGTCGCTGTCGAGGATCTGGAAGCCCTGCGGCAGGTTCGCCTCGCGCCAGTGCAGCCGCAGCAGGCGATGCGCGATGCCGTGGAAGGTGCCGACCCACAGCGCGCCGCCGGGGATGCCGAGCAGCGCCTCGATGCGCGCGCGCATCTCGCCCGCGGCCTTGTTGGTGAAGGTGACCGCGAGGATGCTGTGCGGCGAGGCGCCTTCGGCCTGCACCAGCCACGCGACGCGGTGCGTCAGCACGCGCGTCTTGCCGCTGCCCGCGCCGGCGAGCACCAGCACCGGGCCGACGGGTGCGGTGACGGCTTCGCGCTGCGCGTCGTTCAGCGGGGCGAGGATCGGGGAGAGGTCCATCAGGGCAGGCGGCGTCCGTGCGGGCAGCGAGGGCCGCGCATTCTATCAGCGCGCATCCGCGGGGGGTTCCGGCGGCGCGTCGGCGGCCAGCGACGCAACATCGGCCACGATGTTCGCGGCCGGCGCCTGGGCCGCGTCGAGATAGCCCAGCAGCGACACGATCAGCGTCAGCAGCACCGGACCGGCGATGACGCCGATCGTGCCGAACGCGGCGACGCCGCCGACCACGCCGACGAACACGGCGAGGGTCGAGACCTCGGCATGCGAGCGGATCGCGATCGGGCGGATCAGGTTGTCGGCGACCGAGACGATCGCGCCCCAGACCAGCATGAACACGCCATAGCCCCATTCGCCGCTGGCGAACAGCCACAGCGCCGCGGGACCCCAGACGATCGCCGAGCCGCCGGCGGGCAGCAGCGAGCAGACGGCCGTCAGCACGGCGAACACGACCGGCGATGGCAGGTCGGCGATCGCGAAGCCGATGCCGACCAGCGTACCCTGCGCGAGCGCAGTGAGGCCGGTGCCGTAGACGACTGCACGCGTGGTGATGGCGACCAGATTCAGGATCGCGTCGCGCCGCGCAGGCTGCAGCGGGATCAAGCGGATCGCCGCCGTGCGCATCTCGCGGCCGTCGCGCAGCAGGAAGAACAGGATGAACAGCATCACGAAGAAGCCGAACACCGTGCCGACCGCGCCGAGCACGACGCCGCCGCCCGCGGTCGCGAGGCCCTTCAGCGCCGCCTGCGCGGCCTCGGTGGCCGAGCCGACCAGCTGTTCGGTACTGATAAAGAGGTTCTCGCGCAGCCAGCGCGCGCCCGGGCCGACTACCGGCCAGGTCTCGACCTGCAGCAGCATCGAGCCCTGCAGCATCGGCGGCAGGTTGCGCACGCGCTCGATCAGGGTGTCGACCTGACGCACGAACAACACGCCGAGGGTGGCCAGCGGCAGCAGCAGCACGACGGGCGCCAGTAGCGTGATCAGCCAGGCGGCGGCGGACGGGTGATAGCCGAAGCGCCGTGTCAGCGCTCGCTGCACCGGCGCGAGCAGGAATGCAAGCGTCAGCGCCCAGGCGATGGGGCCGGAGAGCGGTGCGAGCATCCGGAACAGCGCGTAGCCGAGCACGGCGACGGTGGCGATCAGGAAGCCGCGGCGATAGAGCGGGGTAGACATGGTGCATTTTGCCGTGCCACCGGCTTTCGCCGATACTACCTGCATGAAGATCCTGCGCAGATTGACGCTGGTGGGCGCCCTGGGCGCAACGTTGCTATGTGGCTGTGCGGCCGATCCGTCCTCTGGTACTGCGGGCCGTGCCGCGAGTGCCGCCGCCGATCGCTCCGCCCCGGCGCGCACCGCGCCAAAGCCCGCCCGTCAGGAAGTGCCCCTCGTGCCGCCACTCGCCGCCAATCCCCTCGCCTTCACCTACGTCGTCATCAGCGTCGCCGACCTCGACCAGTCGCTCGGCCTGTGGCAGGAGCGCTTCGGCATGGAGCTGGTCGCGCGCCGCCAGGGCACCGATCCGGGACTCGCGCAGGTCTGGGGCATTCCGCCCGCCGACATCATCGACCAGGCCCTGCTGCGCACGCCCGGCATGGAGCAGGGTGGCATCCACCTGGTGCGTTTCCGCGTGCCCGGCGCGCCGGTGCGAGAGAACGCCGCCGCCACCGACCTCGTGCCAAAGAGCGTCGACATCGCGACGCGCGACATCCAGGCACGCTACGACGAGATGATCGCCGCCGGCTACAAGTTCCGTTCGCCGATCGGCAAGTTCGTCACCGACAAGGTCGTGGTGCGCGAAGTGCACATGCCCGGCCCGGACGGCGTCAACTTCGTGTTCCTCGAACAGGAAGGCCATCCCGAGCCGGTCAGCGAGAAGGGCTTCGGCGTGCTGCCGCAGATCGTCGCGATCTCCCCCGACAACAAGCTCGAGAAGGCGTTCTTCGAGGGCGTGATGAGTCTGAAGGAGACCTCGTACAACCGCTTCGGCGGTCCCGAGGTCGAGAAGACCATCGGCCTGCCGAAGGGTGCCGGGCTCGACATCCGCATCTTCGGCGATCCGGCCTATGAATACGGTCGGCTCGAGATCGTGCAGTACGAGGGCGCGAAGAGTGCCGATCTCTACCCGCGCGCCAGGCCGCCGGCGCGCGGCATGCTGTCGGTCACCTATTTCGTTCCCGATGTCGGTGCGATCCTCGCGAAGGCCACCGCGCCCGATGCGCCGAAGATGCGCGCTGCACCGGTGGACCACGGCGTCGTCACCACGATCTTCGGTCAGTCGCGCATGATCTCGCTGACGAGTCCGGCGGGGCTGCGGATCGACCTGGTCGAGCGGCGCTGAGCGACGCGGACGTACGAACCCTCATGGCACGGCTCGGCCAGCGCTGATCGGCACAGGCCACCGTCGGAAGTCGTCGGTGTTGGGCGCCAGGGCGCGACGGCTTTACCAGCGATTGCGCAGTTCGCGCAGTTTCACGAATACGGTCATGGGGTCTGGCGCCGGCGGCAGGTCCGGAAACCTCTCGCGCAGGCCCGCGATCACGCCCGCGCTGCCGAGGCGAAAGAAAGTGTTGACGCGCATCTCGTCGGCGAGCGTCGTCACCGGCGCGGCGGCCGCGTCGAGGCGCGCGGTATCGCTGGCCATTGCCGCCGCGTCGCGATTGTCGGGCTCGCGGTCGAGCGTGAAGGCGAGATTGCGGCCGAGGTATTCGTGACCCGGATAGATCTTCGTCGTCGCCGGCAGCTTCGCGAGCTGCTCGACGAAGGTTTCGTAGAGCCGCTCCGGCGAGCCGCCGTTGTGGCAGTTGCCCGCGCCCGCATTGAACAGCGTATCGCCGCAGAACAGCGCAGGCTCGGGTGCGTGCGCGAACAGGCAGACGTGGGCCATCGTGTGGCCGGGCGTATCTAGGCACTCCAGCTCGATGCTACGGCCGACACGGATCATGTCGCCACGCTCCAGGCCGCGATCGACGCCGCCGATTGCCGCGGCGGCACCCGCGTGCGCAAGCACCTTCGCGCCGGTAACCGCGCGCAGCCCTTCGTTGCCGCCGGTGTGGTCGAGGTGCTCGTGGGTATTGAGGATCTGCGTGATCGTGAAGCCGCGCTCGCGCGCGACGCGGGCGCAGAGCGCATGATCGAGCGGATCGACGGCGAGCGCCTCGCCGGTCTCGGCGCAGGCGATCAGGTAGTGGAAATTGCGGTACGCATTGCCCGGCCAGAGCCGCTCGACGATCATGCTGCCTCCGGCTGCATCGGCAGGGTCAGGGTCACGAGTGTGCCCGATCCCGGCGCGGAGCGGATCGTCATCGAGCCGCGCAGCATGCGCAGGCGTTCGCGCACGCTGAAGAGCCCGACGCCGCCGCGACCGCCCGGCAGCGTTTTCAGCACCCCGGGTTCGAAGCCCGTGCCGCGATCCTCGAACTCGACGACGATGTTGTCGTCGTCGACGTGGGTGCGCACGCCGATCCAGACCGTCCGGCCGTGCTTGACCGCATTGCGCAGCAGTTCGCGGACGCACTGGTAGAGCAACATGCGCGAGTCGGCGTCGAGCGGCTTCGGTTCGCCGTCGTCAGTGGGCTCCACGCCGATCCCCTGCGTGCGACCGAAGTGCCGCATGATCTCGCCGATGCCGGGGCCGACGCTCGGCTCCGAGCGTCCGGCGGGGGCGAGATCCGCCATCAGCGTGCGGACGCTCGTCGTCGCGGTCTCCAGCGCCTGGCGCAACGACCCGAGATCCCGGGTCGGCCGCCCGCGTTCGCGATCCAGCGCGCCGAGCTCGATCTGTGCGCCGACCAGTGCCTGTGCCGGCCCGCCGTGCAGCTCGGCGGCGATCCAGCGCCGCACGCGCTCGTCGCCCTTCATCAGCTCGCCAGCGAGCCGGTGCAGCTGCGCCGCCTGTTGCTGCACGAGACGCTCGGCTTCGTGGATCCGCGGGATGTCCTGCGCCACGCCCCAGAAGCGCACCAGCTTGCCGTCTTCGACCACGCCGGGTGCGCGCGCAGCGGCGAGCCGACGATGTGCGGCTTGGCGACCGTGAGACCCTGCGCGGCGACGAAAGCGGCATTGCATTCGTCGATCACGGCATCGGCGAGAATTCGCTCGGCCTGTTCCCGTGGCGACAGCGACACCGGAACGGGCGGGTCGATCTCGGCGCGGAAGATCACCTCGGAGCTGTTGGCGATGAAGGCGCGGTAGCGTTGTTCGCTGTTGGCGAGGGCACGCCCGGCGCGGCGCAGCTGCAACAGCACCGCGCTGATGAGCAGCGCCGGCACCACGACCAGCCCGAGGAAGGTCTGCACCTCGTAGGCGCGCGCGAACGCGGGGCCGGTCGCGCGCGCAAACGGCCCGAGCCCCTGCAGCGTGGCGACCGTCTCGAATACCACGACCAGCAGGATCGCGAGTGTGACCCGGCGCGTGCCGCCGATTGCCACGATCCACAGCAGGGCCGGGTAGACGAGGTAGGGCACGTCGATCGGCAGCCGCGGTTCGCCGATCGGGCGCAGGAATGTCGCGAGCAGCACGGCCAGCAGCACCGCGAACGCGCTCAACGTGCTGCGCGCCTCCGGTGCCGGCAGCCCGCTGTCGGGTCCGCCCGCGGAGAATCCGAGGCGACCAAAGGTGAGCAGCAGCGGTGCAACGATCACCGTGCCCAGCAGGTTCGCGATCCAGACGGCCTGCAGGTTCTGGACGAAATCGCCGGCGAACCGAAAACCCGCGAACGCCACGGCTACCAGGGCGCCCGACGCGAGCGTGGTCGCGATGACGACGCCGATGAAGGCCAGGGTGCGACGGACGTCGGAGAAATCGACCGGATCGCCGGCGATGCGAGCTACCAACCACACGCCGGACAGCGCTTCCGCGGCGCCAACCACGCCGAGATAGAGATCTCGCCCGTCACCGGGCAATTCCGGCCGCAGCTGCACATTCGCCGCGAGATCGGCGATGCAAAGCGCGACGAGCAGGCCCGGCCAGTGGCACCGCGGCAGAGCAGCAGCGCCGCCAGTGCCAGCCCCGAGGCCGGCCAGAAGGCCGCGACACTCGGGCGCGCGATCTGCATCTGCAGGCCGATGGCTACCATCCCGAAGTGCAGCGCCGCGTAGACGAGAGGCGTCAGCCAGAGGGGCAGGCGGCCGAGCGGGCCCGGATCGCGGTCGTGGAGCATGAGTGAGGCCGTTGCGGGAACGGACGAACGTTAGCTCGCCCGTCTAACGCAGGGAAGCGCTAGCTGCGCGCAGTCGCTGCCGCACCCCGTGCCCGGCCCGGCAATCCCTGCATGGCGGACCGGTTGTTCGCGCGCTGATGCGCCCATTGCCTTTGTGTGCAAACAGGCCAATTATCGGGCTGGACTGACGCGTTCCGACGGGCGACCCTGCAGGCGCGAGCACCGTGTTCACTCCCAGGCCGATCAAGATCGATACTGAGCGGTTCTTCCGCATGGCCGATGCCGGGTTCTTCCGTGAGCACGAAAGAGTCGAGCTCATCGAGGGTGAGATCCTCGAAATGGCACCAATCGGAAGCCGCCACGCCTCGGCCGTCGCTGAATTCTTCCGTCTTCTCGTCGAGACCATTCCCCGCGAGCGGCCGACGTGCTGCTGCTGATCGAGGTGTCGGAGAGTTCGCTGGGATTCGACACGGGTCGCAAGAGCGCCCCCTACGCGCGTTGCGGCATTCCGGAACTCTGGGTACTCGATCTCGACGCCCGCAACCTGCAGGTGCGTCGCGCGCCCTCCGCAACCGGCTTCGAATCCTGGCAGGTCCTCGAACGGGGGACGATTACATCGCCGCTGGCATTGCCCAACGCGCGCTTTGACTGGGGCGCCATCTTCGATTGACTATGGCGGCAGGCCCGGGCGATCGCCGCGCAAGCTCAGCCGACGTCGAACGGCACCAGCAACTGCGTCGTCGGCACGTAATGATCGACCAGCAATGCGACGAACAGCCACATCAGGTACTGGATCGAGAACTTGAAGACCTTCATCGGCAGCTCGACCCGCTCGGTGAATTTCATCGCGAACGCGTAGTAGAGGAAGATCGCGTTCAGCACCAGCGTCGCCGCGAGGTAGATCAGGCCGCTCATGCCGGTGAGGAACGGCATGAACGTGACCAGCACCAGCAGCACGGTGTAGAGCAGCACCTGCAGGCGAGTGTAAGGGATGCCGTGCGTGACGGGCAGCATCGGGATGCCGGCACGCGCGTATTCGTCGCGGCGCGCGATCGCCAGCGCCCAGAAGTGCGGCGGCGTCCAGACGAAGATGATCAGGAACAGCAGCAGCGCATTCGGGTCGATCGAGTTGGTCACGGCGGCCCAGCCGAGCACCGGTGGCGCGGCGCCCGCGGCGCCGCCGATCACGATGTTCTGCGAGGTCGCGCGCTTCAGCCAGACCGTGTAGACCACCGCATAGCCGATCAGCGAGAGGAAGGTCAGCACCGCAGTCAGCGGGTTGACGAGCAGCCACAGCACCAGCATCGACAGCACGCCGAGCGCGGCGGCGAAGCTGAGCGCCTGCGCCGTGTTGACGGCGCCGGTAGGCAGCGGCCGGTTGCGCGTGCGCGCCATCTTTTCGTCTATCTTCTGGTCGAGCACGTGGTTGAGCGTGGCGGCGCAGCTCGCGGCGAGCGCGATGCCGAGGTTGCCCCAGAGCAGCGCGCCGAGCGGCGGCAGGCCGGGGGTCGAGAGCAGCGTGCCGACGATCGCGGTGAACACGATCAGCAGCACGACCTTCGGCTTGGTCAGTTCGTAGTAATGCCGCCACGTGGCGCGCGGCGCGGGGACGGCGTCGACGGGCGTCGTGGCCACCGGTTCAGGCTTCCCGCAGGCGGCGATTCAGCAGCAGCATCGCCAGCAGCAGGGCCGCGGCGCCGCCGTTGTGGCCGGTGGCGAGCGACAGCGGGAAGGCCTGCAGCACCATCAAGATGCCGATCGCGAGCTGCAGCGCTAGCGCGCCGACGGCCCAGAGCCCGGCATTGCGCACCAGCGCGGTCGGCGCCGCGCGCAGCGCCAGCACGGCGGCGAGCAGCACGGCGAGCGAGGCGAGGATCGCGCCGAGCCGATGGGTGAAATGGATCGCGACGCGCGCCGGATGCTCGAGCACGCCGCCGGTGTAGTTGATGTCGAGGCCGCGCCAGAGCACGAACGCATCGTCGTAGTCCATGGCGTCGGGCCACCACTGCGCTTGGCACTGCGGGAAGTCGGGGCAGGAGATCGCCGCATAGTTGCTGCTGGTCCAGCCACCGAGCACGATCTGGAAGCCGACGATCACCGTGGCGAGGACGGCCACGCGGCGCACGCCGTCGAGCGCCGGCGTCGCGGTCGCGCGTGGCACCGGCGTGACGACGCCGGTCGTGCGTCGCATCGTCAGCCACAGCCAGAACAGCAGCGAGACGGTGGTCAGGCCCCCGACCAGGTGCAGCACGACGACCAGCGGCTTCACCAGCCACCATACCGTCAGCGCGCCGAGCGCGCCCTGGAACACGACGGTGCCGAGCATGACCAGCGCATACGGCAGGCTCACCGGGCGCTGCCGACGGTACACGATCGCGATCGCGGCGATCAGCACGATCAAGAAGCCGAGCGTGGTCGCGGCATAGCGATGGATCATCTCGCGCCAGGCCTTGCCCTGGTCAAAATCCCAGCCGGGCGAATACGCCGCGACCTGGTCGGGGTTCTGCGCCGCCTGCGCCGGCGTGACGTGGCCATAGCAGCCCGGCCAGTCGGGGCAGCCGAGGCCGGCGTCGGTGAGGCGCACCCAGGCGCCGAGCACGACGACCGTCAGGCCGAGCAGCACGCCGATCAGTGCCAGGCGGCGCACCAGCGCGGCCGCGGGCAGGGTGAGGGGAGCGAGCGTTTCGGTGGTGGCGTTCATGGTGGACCGGGAGGCAGTTGCGTGGTGCGGCTCAGCCGATGTGCGAGAGCTTCAGCAGCTTCTTCATGTCCGACAGCAGGCCCTTCGGGTTCTCGCGCGCATCGAAGCGCATCATCAGGTTGCCGAGCGGATCGACGACGTAGATGGAGTGGGTCGGGTCGGTGGCCGGGAACAGTGCGAAGAAGTCGCGCGTCGACGGATCGTCGGCCTTCACGACTTCGAGCCCCGGATGCTCCTTGCCGAGGAAATCCATGTTGCAGCAGTCGCTGCGCACGATGAACACGCGCTGCACGCGGTCGATCTGCTCGGCCAGCAGCTGGCGTGTCTGGCGCATCGTCCAGAGTGCCTTGCGGCAGTCTTCGGTGCAGCCGCCGCCGCCCAGGTAGAGCAGGGTCCACTTGCCGCGCAACAGGTCGGCACGCGCCGAGGTGGTGCCGTCGGGCAGCGTGAAGGCCACCTCGGGCAGCGGTCGCGCCGGCGTGATCAGCTCGCCATGGTTGGTCGCGCCGGCCGGCCGCCAGCCGCCGGAATAGTAGAGCCAGAACGACACCGCGAGCGGCACGAAGAACAGCGCCGCGATTCCCAGGAGCGTGCGCCGGCCGCGGGCCACCGTCGCGCGTTCCGTCTCGGGACTAGTCTGCGTCGTCGTCATCTCGATTCCTCTCGCGTCCTGCGAAGATTCAGCCCGACATAGAGTCCGAACAGCACCACGGCGAAGCTCCACCACTGGATCGCGTACGACCAGTTCGTCTCGGGTCCGCGACCGCCGGGCTTCCAGTCGCGCACATAACCGCGTGGTTCGCGCGCCCCGAGCAGAAGCATCCGCGGCTCGAGCTGCGTCGTGGCCAGCGCGGCCGCCAGTTCCTGCGGCCGCGGATACGAAGTCACCCGCGGCCACGGCCCCTCGAGCGCCGGCGCCGCACGCCCGGCGGCGAGCCCGGCGCTCGGCAATTCGTCGAGGCGGCCCGACACCGTGACCGGCATCGCAGGGTCGAGTTCCGCGAACGGCGAGCCGACGTCGGGCAATCGGTCGCGGTAGCCCATGAACGGCACCCAGCCTCGATCGACGAGCAGGACGCGCCCGCTCTCGAGCATCAGCGGCGTCAGCACTTCGTAGCCCGCGCTCCCCTCGTGAGTGCGATTGTCGAGCAGGAACTGACGCTGCGGCAGCCAGCGACCCTCGACACGAACCCGGGCGTAACGCGGCAGGTCGGTCGTCGCGCGCGTGCCGAGCGCCACTACCTCGCCCGCGCCACGCTCGAACTGTTCCCAGAGCGCCTGCTTGGTCTCCGCCCGCCCCCACTGCCAGCGGCCCAGCAGGATGAACGACGCGCATAGCGCCACGGTCAGCCCCGTCATCAACCACGAGGGCGCGAACAATCGCTGACCTACGGCGATCCTGATGGGCACCGCCCTATAATACTGCTCTTGAGCGGCGCCCGTCCCGGGCCCGACCGGATCCCGAGCCTATGGAACTCTTCCAGATCATGGTCGTCTGCGTGCTGGTCGGCATCGTGGCGAGCCTCGGCAACGCGCTTTTCCACCTTTCCAGCGGCAAGGGCGATTCCAGAAAAATGGTGCGAGCGCTGACCATTCGCGTAGGGCTGTCGGTGGGGTTGTTTCTGCTGCTGATCGGCGCCTGGACGATGGGGATCATTTCGCCTCATGGGATGCAGCCATAGAGTCGGCGCATCGAACTGCGCGCGACCCTCTGGCGCGGCACCGCAGCCAGTAATACACTAGTTTTTCACGTATTACACGCGGAGCCAGCCATGGCTACGACAATGACGGTCAAAGGCCAGGTCACCATACCCAAGAAGGTGCGGGATGCGCTGCGCCTGTCGCCGGGCGATGGCGTGGATTTCGATGTGAATCGCGAGGGCCAGGTTGTCGTGCAAAAGGCGGGCGCACGGCCGATGAGCAGGCGGGATCGATTCGAATCAGCACGCGGCAAGGCGCAGGTCAAATGGCGCACCGACGACCTCATGGCCCTGTTGCGTGGGGCGGACTGAGCCCCGGCCGTGCTGCTGGTCGACACCAACGTCCTCCTGGACGTACTTGAAGATGACCCCGCCTGGGCTGATTGGTCAGTACGGCAGCTTCGCGCCCAGTCGCAAGCGCATGCGCTGGTCATCAACCCGGCCATCTACGCAGAGTTGTCACTCGCTTTCGACTCCGTCAAGGCGTTGGACGAGGCGATCGAGGGAATGGGCCTGAGCTTTCAGGAGCTGCCACGGCCAGCACTTTTCCTCGCCGGTCGCGCCTTCGTGAGATACCGCCGGGATGGTGGCGCCAAGGGCAACGTGCTGGCTGATTTCTTCGTCGGTGCACATGCTGCCGTTCTGAGTTGCAGCATTCTGACGCGCGATGCGCGGCGCTACAGAAACTATTTCCCCACCGTCCGACTCCTGACGCCGGACCCCGCGTGAACCACACGCCGAAAATGCGCGAATGATCCTTCGAGGAGCGCCCCGGCTGTGCAATATCAAACCCAATAGACGAACACGAACAGCCCCAGCCACACCACGTCGACAAAGTGCCAGTACCAGGCCACCGCCTCGAACGCGAAGTGCCGCTGAGGCGTGAAATGCCCGCTCATCGTCCGCAGCCAGATGCACAGCAGCATGATCGCGCCGAGCGTGACGTGGAAACCGTGGAAGCCCGTGAGCATGAAGAACGTCGAGCCGTAGATGCCGGTGGACATCTGCAGGCCGAGCTCGGTGTAGGCGTGGACGTATTCCTCGGCCTGCAGGCCGACGAACAGGAAGCCGAGCAGGAACGTCGCCGCGAGGAAGATGTTGAGGATCTTGCGATTGCCCTCGCGCAGCGCATGGTGCGCGATGGTGATCGTGACGCCGGAGAGCAGCAGGATCGCGGTGTTGATCGCCGGCAGGCTGAAGGCCGGGATGGTCTCGAACGAGCCGTCGTCGCGCGGGCCGACGCGCATCGGGCCGTTGGTGGGCCAGGTGCTCTCGAAGTTCTGCCACAGCAGCAGCTTGTTGAAGGTCTTCACGCCACCGCCGCCGAGCCACGGCACCGCGAACTGCCGGACATAGAGCAGCGCGCCGAAGAACGCCGCGAAGAACATCACCTCGGAGAAGATGAACCACATCATTCCCATCCGGAATGACTTGTCCACCTGCATGTCGTACATGCCCTTCCGGCTCTCGCCGATGACGGTGCCGAACCAGCCGCCGAACAGGCCCAGCAGCATCGCGAAGCCGAGCGCGAAGATCCACGGACCGTACCAGTCGTTGAGCCAGCCGCAGGCTCCGACCATCAGGACGAACAGCGTCACCGAGCCGTAGATCGGCCAGGGGCTCTCGTGCGGGACGTAGTACTTGCTGCTGGTCGTCGATGGGGCGTCGTCGTGTCCGTGCGCGGGGTGTGCGTGTGCGGTCGTGATGGCCATGGGTGATGCTCGTCCTGGTCTATTTCAGCGCGCCGACGCGCGTCGAGTTGTCGTAGAAAATGTAGGAAAGGGTGATGCGGTCCAGATGCTTCGGCAGCGCGGGATCGACGACGAAGCGCACGGGCATGCTGCGCTGCTCGCCGATCGCGAACTTCTGCGGCGTGAAGCAGAAGCACTCGGTCTTGCGGAAGAAAGCGGTGGCGTTGCCAGGCGAGATGTTCGGTATGGCCTGTGCCACGGTGTTTCGCCCCGTCAGGTTGTGGGCGATGAAGTCAGCCTCGTAGAGCCGGCCTGGCACCACCTTCATCGAGTGCACGACGGGCCGGAACTCCCAGCTGCCGACGCTCGGCAGCTCGGCGATGAACTCGACGGTGACGATGCGCTTTTCGTCGACGACCGCCGCGGCGGTGGCATCGCGGGCGCGGGCCTCGGCGCCGACCGCATTGCTCTGCGAAGACGCCTGCTGCAGCAGCTTCTGGTTGCCGAAGCCGGTGACCTCGCAGAGCACGTCGTAGAGCGGCACCAGCGCGAAGCCGAACCCGAACGCGCCTGCCGCGAAGCCGACGAGCTTCAGGGTCAGGCTGCGGTTCTCGCGCTGCAGCGGGGTCTCGCTCAACCGCGTATCCCGGTGACGGCCATCAGGATGAACGCGGCGTAGAACGCGAACGCGACCAGGCCGAGCACGAGCGCGTTGCGGCGCACGCGCCGGGAGCGATCGCGACCTTCATCGGCCTGGACGGGTTCGTTCGTCATGATCGGAGGATCTCAGTGGCCGGCGCCGCGGGCGATCACCGACGGCGGCGGCGGCTCGCCCCAGCTGTGGTACGGGGCGGGGGTCGGCAGCTCCCACTCGAGGCCATGGGCGCCTTCCCATGGGCGCTGCGGCGCCGGGGCACCCGACTTCACCGCGTTCCACACGACGTAGACGAACAGCAGCTGGGAGAAGCCGTAGATGAAGGCGCCAACCGACGACACCATGTTCCAGTCGGCGAACTGAGTCGAATAGTCGGGGATGCGGCGCGGCATGCCGGCGAGGCCGAGGAAGTGCTGCGGGAAGAACAGCACGTTCACGCCGATCGTCGAGAGCCAGAAGTGGACCTTGCCCACCTTCTCGTTGTACATGTGGCCCGACCACTTCGGCAGCCAGTAGTAGACGCCCGCCATGATCGCGAACACGGCGCCCGGCACCAGCACGTAGTGGAAGTGGGCCACGACGAAGTAGCTGTCGTGGTACTGGAAGTCCGCCGGCACGATCGCGAGCATCAGGCCCGACAAGCCGCCGATCGTGAACAAGAACAGGAACGCCAGCGCGAACAGCATCGGGGTCTCGAACGTCAGCGAGCCCTTCCACATCGTAGCGCACCAGTTGAAGACCTTCACGCCGGTGGGCACGGCGATCAGCATCGTCGAGAGCATGAAGAACAGCTGGCCCGCGAGCGGCATGCCCACGGTGAACATATGGTGCGCCCAGACGATGAACGACAGGAATGCGATCGAGGCCGTGGCGTAGACCATCGTCTCGTAGCCGAACAGCGGCTTGCGCGAGAAGGTCGGGATGATCTCCGAGACGATGCCGAAGGCCGGCAGGATCAGGATGTAGACCTCGGGATGGCCGAAGAACCAGAAGATGTGCTGGAACATCACCGGGTCGCCGCCGCCTGCGGCGTTGAAGAAGCTGGTGCCGAAGTAATGATCGGTGAGCAGCATCGTCACGGCGCCCGCGAGCACCGGCATCACCGCGATCAGCAGGTAGGCGGTGATCAGCCAGGTCCAGCAGAACAGCGGCATGTTCAGCAGGCCCACGCCGGGAGCGCGCATGTTCATGATCGTCACGATCACGTTGATGGCGCCGAGGATCGACGAGGCGCCCATCAGGTGGATCGCGAAGATCATCATCGGGAAGCCGTCGCCCATCTGCAGCGACAGCGGCGGGTAGAGCGTCCAGCCGCCGGCTGGTGCACCGCCCGGGACGAAGAAGGTCAGCAGCAGCAGCGTGAACGCGAACGGCAGGATCCAGAAGCTGAAGTTGTTGAGGCGCGGCAGCGCCATGTCGGGCGCGCCGACCTGCAGTGGGATCATCCAGTTGGCGAGGCCGGTCCAGGCGGGCATCACGCCGCCGAAGATCATCAGCAGCGCGTGCACGGTCGTCATCGAGTTGTAGAACTGCGGATCGATGAACTGCAGGCCGGGCTGGAACAGCTCGGCGCGGATCACCAGCGCCATCGCGCCGCCGATGAAGAACATGACGCAGGCGAACACCAGGTACATCGTGCCGATGTCCTTGTGGTTGGTCGCATACAGCCAGCGCTTCAGGCCATACGGCTTGTGCTCGTCGTGGACGTGCGCGTGATCGACGTGGGTGGTGTTGGCCATGATCGTGGGTGCTCGGGATGAATGCGGGTGCGGTTAGTGGCTGCGGTGCGGCGATCAGCCGCGCGCGGCGGCCGGTGCAGCGAGGGCGGCGACCGGCTGCGTCGTCGCCGTCGGCGCGACGACGGCAGCGGCGGACGGCTCGGCAGTCGCCGGGGCGGCCTCGGCGGGCGCGGCTTCGGCCGGCGGCGCGGCTGCCGCCTTCTGCTGCGCGACCCAGGCCTTGTAGTCGTCCTTGCTCAGAACCTTGACGACCACCGGCATGAAGCCATGGTCGCGGCCGCAGATTTCCGCGCACTGGCCGCGATAGGTGCCGGCCTTGTCGGCGTCGACCTTGAACCACAGCTCGTTGACGAAGCCGGGGATCGCGTCCTTCTTCATGCCGAAGTCCGGCACCCACCAGGCGTGGATCACGTCCTGGGCGGTCAGCAGCACGCGGACCTTGGTGTCGACCGGCACGACCAGCGGCTTGTCGACGTTCAGCAGGTAGTCCGGCACCGTGTTCGGGTCGATGCCGGAGCCGAGCTGGCGCGCCTCGTCGTGCTGGCGGTCGAGCACGGAGAAGAACGAGATGCCTTCGTCGAGGTATTCGTACTGCCAGCGCCACTGGTAGCCGGTGACCTTCACCGTCAGCTCCGTGTTGCGCATGTCCTCGATCTGGATCAGCGTGCGCGCGGCCGGGATCGCCATGACCACGAGGATCAGTACTGGCACGATGGTCCAGATGATCTCGACCCGCGTGCTGTGCACGATCGTGCGGTCGGGCACTGCGCCTTTGGATTTACGGAACGCCAGCAGCGAATAGGTCATCACGCCGAACACGACCACGCCGATGCCGACGCACCACCAGAAGATCGTCATGTGCAGCGAATAGATTTCCTTCGACAGCTCGGTGACACCCACCGGCATGTTGAGGGCCCACTCGGCGTGCGCGAGCGGGGCGCCCGCCAGCGACGCGGCGGCCAGTGCGATGGCGGGAAGGGTCTTGCGGACGGTGCTGATCATTGCGTTTGGACCTTGGGGCAACGGCCCGGGCGCCCTGTGGCGCAGACGGACCTGTGACGTCGTTGTCGAGAAGAATTCAGGAGTGGTTTCAGGGGCTCTGCGGACGGTCGGGCAGGGACAGCGGCGGCGACTCGTCGACGCGCCCGATGAGGCGCTTGAGTTGGCGTGCCAGCCCGGTTCGTTGCTGCTCGTTCAGAAAGCTCCCTACCTCGCAGCGGCGACCGTGGGACTCGATCGTGAGTCGGCTCGGGTCCTGCGGCGAAAGGCCGGCGCGGATTCTAACTTGCGCCCAGTGGCGCGGAAACTCGACGCGACGCGCTTCGTCGCGGCGGCGTTCTTCGATCTCGACGGAGTCGGCAGTGACGGTGATGGTCTGCCGATGATGACGACGTTCCATGCTGACCTTCAGCGCCCAGCCGAGCAGTGCCATCTCGAGACCCGCGAACGGCAGCACCGGCCAGAAGCCCTGCAGCGCGACGAAGCCCGCCAGACTGAAGGACGTGACGCAGAGGCTGCCGAAAAACAGCCAGGCGCCACGCGTCGTCAACGAGCAATGCGGCGAAATCTCGATGCGGTCTGCGGTGGTCTGGGACATCTGGGTAGCGGTGCGTTGATGCACCGCAGTGAAGGATTATCCACCCCCACGTTTTCCGACGCAACTCAACAACTTACGATTGAAACGATCATGCGGGATTAAAGTTGCATCAGGCGCCGCGATGCGGACGCCAGAGAGGCCGCGCGAGCGCTCGCCGAGCCCGCGCCCGGCGCTTCCCGGGGCAGCAATGCGAATGGTTCTCCGCAGCGTTTGGCGAGCCAGGCCACGTTCGCCTCCAGGGCGCGCATGTCGGGCTCGAGCACGTTGCCGATCCAGCCGGCGAACGTCAGGCCGTCGCGCTCGATCGCCTCGCACGTCAGCAGCGTGTGGTTGAGGCAGCCGAGGCGCAGGCCGACGACCAGCAGCACCGGCAGGCCGAGCGCGCGCGCGACGTCGGCCATCGTCTCGAGGTCGGAGATCGGCGCGCGCCAGCCGCCGGCGCCTTCGACCAGCAGCCACTCACCGGCAGCCGTGAGACGCCCGGCAGCGCTGCGGATCACGGCCGGGTCGATGCACACGCCCGCCTCGGCCGCCGCGAGATGCGGCGACATCGGGCTCGACAGGCAATAGGGATTCACGTCCTCGTAGCGCGCATCGCTGGCCGCTGCCTCGATCAGATCCACGGCATCTTCGTTGCGCAGGCCGTCCGGCGTCGCGTCTGCACCCGCCGCGACCGGCTTCATGACCGCGAGGCCCCGACCCTCCGCCCGGGCGGCCAGCGCGAGGCCGGTGCTGACCCAGGTCTTGCCGACGCCGGTGTCGGTGCCGGCGACGAACAGGCCGCGCAGGGTGGAACGGGAGGTGGAAAGGGAAGCGTCCCCTCTTGCTTTCATGAGGAGTGCCTTCGGCCGATGCGTGCGGCGTCGATGACGACCTCGTGCGAACCGTCGCCTGCAACGGCGCCCCGGCTGCCCGGGTCTGGACCGTCGCCACGAAAACAGGTTGCGTAGATCACTTCCCAGGTTGCGGTCACCCGGCCGTCGGCACGTCCGTGCGCCGCCTGGTAGGCCTGCTGCAGGCTGGCGAGCCGGCGCCGGCCGGTGAGGCCGCGCGGCCGGTCGCTGAGCGCGTTGCCTGCGCCGATCTGCTGCAGCTCGCGCATCAGCACCAGCGGGCTTGCGTAGTCGAGCCGGTGGCGGTCGACGTCGAGCACCGGTTCGGAGAAGCCGGCGCGCGCCAGCGCCGAGCCGAGGTCGTGCATGTCGACGAACGGATTCACGTGCGGCGCGTCGTCGACCGCCGCCCAGGCCTCGCGCAGTTCGCGCAGCGTGTCCGGGCCAAAGCTGCTGAAGGTGAGCATGCCGCCCGGCGCCAGCACGCGCCGCAGCTCGCGCAGCGCGGCGTCCAGGTCGTCGCTCCACTGCAGCATCAGGTTGCTGAACACGAGCTGCACGCTGCCGGTGGCGAACGGCAGTCGATGCACGTCGCCGCAGACGCGCTCGAACGGATGCCCGAAGCGACCGCCGAGCACCCGATCGCGCAAGCCCAGGCGCTGTGCGGCCTGCACCAGCATGCCGAGCGCGAGGTCGAAGGCGATCACGGTGGCCTGCGGAAAGCGCCGCGCGAGCTGCACCGTCGCCGGCGCGGTGCCGGCGCCCGCATCGACCACCACTGCCGGCGTCAGCGCGAAGTGATCGAGGCGGCCGAGCAGCTCGGCGCGAACTTCGGCTTGCAGCCGGGCGGCCGCCTCGTACTGCGAACTGGCGCGGCCGAAGGCGCGCGCGACCGCGCGGCGATCGAGCGCGAACCCGTCGTCATGGGAGCGGCTCACGAGGCCGCCTCGAGGCCGTCGGCGAACGCGCGCAGCAGCGGCGCGAACTGCGCTTCGTGCGAGAGGAACGGCGCATGGCCGCAGCGCGCGAATTCATGGTGGCGGCCGCGTGGCAGCGCGGCGGCGAGCGCACGCACCGCGGCCGGTGGCGTGACCCGATCGTACTGCCCGCCGACCACCAGCGACGGTACGTCGATCGCACCGAGCTGCGCGCGCAGGTCCGCCTGGCGCAGCACCTCGAGCGCGCGCGCCAGCACCGCCGCCGGTGCCTCGCCATGCGAGAACAGCGCCGACTGCAGCGTCGCGAGCGCCGCGGGCGCGTCGCGGCTGCCGCGCACCTGCAGGTCGAGGAAGTCGCGCACCGTCGCGCGATAGTCGCCGCCGAGATGGTTCGCGAAATGCGCAAGCACGCCGGTCGCGATGCCCTGCGGCCAGTCGGGCGCGGCGCCGAAGCGCGGCGTCGTCGACACCAGCACCAGCGCCGCGATGCGTTCGGGCGACTGCAGTGCCAGCTGCAGTGCCACCTGGCCGCCGAGCGACCAGCCGAGCACGATCGAAGCGCGTGGCAGCCGTGGGGCGAGCAGCGTCGCCACGCGCTCCAGTGTCCAGCCTTCGCGCTGCAGCGATTCCGCTTCGGCGCTGCGGCCATGGCCGGGCAGGTCGATCGCGATCACGGTGAAGTCGCCGGTCAGCGCCTGCGCGAGCGCATCGAACACGCGCAGGTTCAGTGCCCAGCCATGCAGCAGCACCAGCGCGCGCGGGCCGCAGCCGCGGGTTTCCACGCACAGGCCGTCGAGCGCGGAAACCTCGATGTCCTCGCAGGCGATCACGGCCCGGCGCCCTCGTGCACGCGCCGCGCCCACGCGATGGCGAGCGCCTCGACCAGCGCGTCGACGTCGGCGTCGCGATGCGCGGCGGACAGCGTGATGCGCAGCCGCGCGGTACCGGGCGGCACGGTCGGCGGGCGGATCGCGCCGACCCAGAATCCGGCGTCGCGCAGCGCAGCGCTCGCCGCCAGCGCGGCGCTCTCGCTGCCGAACACCACTGGTTGGATCGCGGTCGGCGAATGGCTCAGCGGCAGCCCGCGCGCGGTCGCGAGGCGGCGGAACCGTTCGATCAGCTGCGCGAGTCGCTCGCGCCGCCAGGGCTCGGTCCGCACCAGGCGCAGCGCCGCGCGCGTCGCGGCGGCCACCGGCTGCGGCAGCGCGGTCGTGTAGATGTAAGTGCGGGCGCGCTGCACCAGCAGGTCGATCAGGTCCGCGCTGCCGGCGACGAAGGCGCCGAAACTGCCGAGCGCCTTGCCGAGCGTGCCGACCAGCACCGGCACTTCTTCTGCGCCGAGGCCGAAGTGCGCGCAGCTGCCTCGGCCGCCGTCGCCGATCACGCCGAGACCGTGCGCATCGTCGAGCACCAGCCAGGCGCCGTGCTCGCGCGCCGCCGCGGCCAGCGCCGGCAGCGGTGCGAGGTCGCCGTCCATGCTGAACACGCCGTCGGTCAACAGCAGTGCGCCGGCAGCGGGCGCGGCGACCGCATGCGCCGCCAGTGCGGCGCGCGCGGCGGCCGCGTCGCCATGCGCATAGCGCAGCGAGCGGCGCGTGCGCGCCAGCAGCGCGGCATCGACCAGCGAGGCATGGTTCAGGCGATCGCCGAGCACCAGGTCGTCGCGATCCGCCAGCGCGACCGCGACGCCGAGGTTCGCCATGTAGCCGCTCGAGAACAGCAGCGCGCGCTCGCGGCCGGTGAACTCCGCGAGTTCGTGCTCGAGCGCTTCGTGCTCCGGACCGTGGCCGGTGACCAGGTGCGAAGCGCCGGCGCCGGCGCCCTGCGCGCGCGCGGCCCCGGCCATCGCCGCCGCGAGCGCCGGGTGCGTCGCGAGACCGAGATAGTCGTTGCTGCAGAAGTTCAGGTAGCGCCGGCCGTCGATCGCGAGCGCCGCCGCAGCATCTTCGACGTTGACCGGCGCGGCGACGACGCGGCGGCGCCGCAGCCGGCGATCGTCGACCTCGCGCAGCGCGGCGGCCAGCGCCTCAGGCGCGCGCCGCACCGCGGTCTTGCCCCTGCTCTTGTGCAGCAGCGTGCTGATGGTCATGCGTGTGGCCGCCCGCCTCGCCGCCGGCGATTTCGCGCTCGAGCACCACGTCCTGGGTGTTGATGCCGAGCCGGCGCAGCAGTCCGCGGTCACGTGCGACGTCCGGGTTGCCGGTCGTCAGCAGCTTCTCGCCGTAGAAGATCGAATTCGCGCCAGCGAGGAAGGCCAGCGCCTGCAGCTCGTCGGACATCTGCTCGCGGCCGGCCGAGAGACGCACCGCGGCTGCGGGCATCGTCAGGCGCGCGACCGCGATCGTGCGCACGAAGTCGAATGGATCGATGGCGGCCGCATTCGCGAGCGGCGTGCCGGGCACGGCGACCAGCTGGTTGATCGGCACGCTCTCCGGATGCTGCGGCAGGTTCGCCAGCGTCTGCAGCATTCGGGCGCGATCGCGCACCGTCTCGCCCATGCCGACGATGCCGCCGCAGCAGGTCTTGAGCCCCGCGTCGCGCACCGCCTCGAGGGTGTCGAGCCGGTCCTGGAAATCGCGGGTCGTGATGATCTTTTCGTAGAACTCGGGCGAGGTGTCGATGTTGTGGTTGTAGTAGTCGAGGCCTGCGCCTTTCAGCTGCTGCGCCTGCGCCGGCGTCAGCATGCCGAGCGTCGCGCAGGACTCCAGGCCGAGCGCACGTACCTCACCGATCATCGCCGCGACGATCTCGATGTCGCGCGGCTTCGGCGAGCGCCAGGCCGCGCCCATGCAGAAGCGCGTCGCGCCGGCGGCGCGCGCCGCGGTGGCGCGTTCGCGCACGTCTTCGACGGCCAGCAGCCGTTCGCGCTCGAGGCCGGTGTCGTAGCGGACGCTCTGCGGGCAGTAGGCGCAGTCCTCGGGGCAGGCGCCGGTCTTGATCGACAGCAGCGTGCTCATCTGCACCGTGTTCGGCGCGTGGTGTTCGCGATGCACGCGTTGCGCCTGGAAGATCAGGTCGGAGAACGGCAGCGCGAACAGCGCCTCGACTTCTTCGGTCGTCCAGTCGTGGCGGATCTCGCCGAGACGAGCGAGCGGGACCGTGGCGGGCGGTCGGACGGCCGTCACGGCAGTGGCGGCAGCGGATTGCGACGAATCGGCGGTCGGTGTGGCGGAGTGCATCGTGTATCCGGTCGTTCTGGGTGGAAACGCCACAACCGTCAGGGCCGCCGACGCGGCAGGCTGTGCCGCAGCATGTTCAGCGCCACCCTAAGTCCTGTCAACCGCGCGAGCCCCGCCAGGTCGACAATTGCCCGCTGGCTGCGTCGTCGCAGTCGCCAGGCCCCGCCCTGGCGAAGCCTGTCGATGCGGCTGATCCCGCCGCGCTGCCTGTTCTGCGGCCAGGGCGCAGACCTGGGTACCGTCGATCTGTGCAGCGAGTGCCTGGCAGCGCTCCCCTGGAACGAGGATGGTGCCTCGATCGACGACGTTCACGCCCCGTTCGTGTTCGAGCAACCGGTGGACGAGGCGCTGCGCGCCTTGAAATTCCATGGCGATCTCTGCCCGGCGCGCGTGTTCGGCGCCTTGCTCGCCGCGATGGTCGCCCTGTCGGGCCGCCGCGCCGGCCTGCCGGCACTCTTGGTCCCGGTGCCCCTGCACCCGGCGCGGCTGCACGAGCGCGGCTTCAACCAGTCGGCCCAGCTCGCGCGGCACGCTGCCCGCTGGCTCGGTCGGCCGATGGCCGCGGGGCTGCTGCGCCGGCCGCGTGCGACCCTGCCGCAGACCTCGCTCGAAGCCGCGGCGCGGCGGCGCAACGTCGCGGGCGCGTTCGCCGCGGCGCCCGGGGCCGCCGACTGGCTGCGGCGCCATCCCGCCAACGCCGGCCACGTGGCACTGATCGACGACGTTCTGACCACCGGCGCCACGGCCGCGGCGGCGGCGCTGGCGCTGCACGATATCGGGGTTCGCAGGGTCTCGATCTGGGCCGTCGCGAGGCCCGTGTCGAACTTCCCTACGCCGCCGGCCGGCCTGGTCCCGACACTGCAGGCTGCGGGCCGGCGCGAAACGTCGACTTCGTTTACGTTTCTGGCTCCCGAGTCCAGCTCCCCGACACGATCGGCCTAGCAAGTCCTTGTATCCATTGAGCTCGAGAAAGTTGGCCCGGTTCCTGCTTTGTTCCTGGCAGGGTCGCCCCGAGGGGCCGCCTCGATCGGGACACCAGTCCATAAAAAGCTAGGGGAAACACCGCGCGGGCCGAGAGCAATCTCCGCCCGCGCGCTCTTTGGTGGGTCGGCCACGTCTGGGTATCATCGGGCCGGACCACCACAGGAGTGACAGACGTGATTCTTCGGGACCCGCGATGAAGACACGGCGCGCAGCGCTATGCGCGATCGGCGCAGGCGCGGTGATGGGCGGCGCCGCGCGCGCTGCGACCTCCGTGGAGCGCGCCGCAACGCTCCCAGAACGCGAACGCAAGGACTACGTGCTGGTCCACGGCACCTGGCATGGCGGCTGGGTCTGGCAGCCCGTGGCCGACCGGCTGCGCGCCGCCGGGCATCGCGTCTGGACGCCGACCTGCACGGCTTGTGGCGAGCGCTCGCACCTCGCGACGCCCGACGTCGGGCTGGCCACGCACGTGCAGGATATCGTCAGCGTCATCGAATGCGAGGAGATCGAGCGGCCGATCCTCGTCGGTCACTCGTTCGCGGGCATCACGATCACCGGTGTGGCCGACCGCCTCCGCGAGCGCATCCGGCGGATCGCGTTCTTCGATGCACTGGTGCCCACGCGCGAGCGTCCCGCGGCGATCATGCCGGGACCCGACGGGCGCTACGCGCAGTCCTGGGAGGCGCGACGTCGCAAGTTCATCGACGGCTACATGATGAACTTCTGGGACGAATACCCGATCGACATGCTGGTGCCACCGACCGATGCGCTCAACGTGGCGCTGCTCAAGCGGCGGCTGACGCCGCACCCGGCCCGGCAATGGACCGATCGGCTCGAGTGGCGCAGCGGCGGCTGGGAAGGCCTGCCGCGCACCTACTTCCAGCCGACGCTGCAGACGTACTCGCCCTCGTCCGAATTCATGGTCGGTCCGGCGCGTGCGCCGGGCTGGGATTTCGTGCGCGTGCCATGCTATCGAGACGGCATGCTGACGCATCCGGATGAAGTGGCCGCTGCATTCGCTGCACTCGCGTGAGATGCCGGCTCACGGCTCACGCAGCGCGTATTCCGCCGCGATACCCACGAACACCGCGCAGCCGACGTAGTTGTTGTTCAGGAAGGCCCGAAAGCAGCCCGGCCCGTCGCGCCCCCGCGCCAGCCACTGCTGCCACCCGAACAGCAGCGCCGCGACTGCGATGCCGGCCCAGTACGGTCGACCGAAGCCCATCCCCTGCCCGATCAGCGCCAGCCCCCAGATCATGATCAGCTGCATCACGCCGATCGCGACGCGGTCCATGTCGCCGAACAGCAGCGCGGTCGAGCGGATGCCGATCTGGCGGTCGTCGTCACGATCGACCATCGCATACAGCGTGTCGTAGATGCCGGCCCAGACGACGGTGATCAGGAACAGCAGCCAGCCGACGCGTGGCACGCTGCCGACCTGCGCCGTGAACGCCATGGGCACGCCCCAGCCGAAGGCCATGCCGAGATACAGCTGCGGCGCCGGGAAGAAGCGCTTGAAGAACGGATAGGTCGCCGCGAGCACCGCCGCGATCAGCGACAGCTGCACCGTCAGCAGGTCGAGCTGCAGCACCACGGCGAACGCCGCCAGCATCAGCACCGCGAACAGCGCCAACGCCTCGTAGGGCGACACGCGCCGCGCGGCGAGCGGGCGATCGCGGGTGCGCCGCACGTGGGGATCGAAATCGCGATCGGCGAAATCGTTGATCACGCAACCGGCCGAACGCGTCAGCAGGGTGCCGGCGACGAACAGGGCCAGGATGCGCAGGCCCGGAAAACCGCCGGCCGCGATCCACAGCGCCCACAGCACCGGCCACAGCAGCAGCAGCGTGCCGATCGGCCGATGCAGTCGCGTCAGCAGCGCGTATTCCCGCAGCCGGCGACGCAGCCGGCGCAACGCGAGCTGCATCGAGGTCGGCGGCACGAACGGGGCGGCACCCGCTTCCCCGCTCTCGGCAGGCGCGCTGCCGCTCATCCGCCGAGCGTCCCGATCTGTGGCAGGAACACTTCCTGCAGCACCAGGGGCAGGGCGTCGACGTGGAACGTGGAGCGCCGCACCCACAGCGGTTGCGACGGCAGCCGGGCGCGCTCGAGCGCGCGCCGCACCACCGCGACGTCGTCGTAGAGGCGCGCGTAGTCGAAGTCCGAACGGGTGACCCGGCCGTGGGCTTGCAGCGCCTCGCCGAGCGTCGTCATGCCGATCTGCGCGAGCCAGGGATGGCGCTCGAGCGTGGCGCGCGGCACGCGGGTGCGGGCGAACATCCACGCCACCTCGCCGCAGCCCATCTCGATCTCGCGCAGGTGGCCGGCGTCGCCGTCGCCGCGCTCGTCGACCAGGGTCATGCGGAACGCAGCGCCGGCGCGCTCCCGGATCCGCTGCGTCAGCAGCCCGGGCGTACGCAACCAGGCGCGCAGCGCGACGTTGCCCTCGTAGCAGTCGAGCGCATGGCCGGGGAGCCACAGCTTCGATTCCGTGTCATCCGACCCGTCCATAGCGTTCGTCGGCTCCGATCCAGCGCGCGGCAAGCGGCGCGATTCTATCCGGGTATCGCGCCAGCATCAGTTCGGCGGCCTGGTGGACCCGCGGCAGCATCCCGGAATCGCGCGACAGGTCCGCGACCCGCATCCGCGCGAGGCCGGTCTGGCGGGTACCGAGCAGTTCGCCTGGACCACGCAATTCGAGGTCGCGCTCTGCGATTTCGAAACCATCGGTCGAATCCCGGATCGCATTGAGCCGCGCGCGAGACAATTGGCTGAGTGGATGACGATACAGCAGCACGCAGGTGCTCTCGTGCGATCCACGCCCGATGCGCCCGCGCAGCTGGTGCAGCTGCGCCAGACCCATCCGCTCGGCGTTCTCGATCACCATCACCGTCGCGTTCGGCACGTCCACGCCGACCTCGATCACCGTGGTTGCGACCAGCAACTGGATGCGCCCGGCCTTGAACTCGAGCATCGCCTCGTCCTTCTTCCGAGGCGGCATCCGGCCGTGCACCAGCCCGACGCGGACCTCCGGCAGGGCCCCGGCCAGCATGCCGGCGGTCTCCTCCGCGGCCTGGTACTCGAGCTCCTCGCTCTCCTCGATCAGCGGGCAGACCCAGTAGGCCTGGCGGCCGGCACGGCAGGCGGCCTCGATCCGCGCGACCACCTCGTCGCGGCGGGTCTCGGGTGCGACGACCGTGCGCACCGGCGTGCGACCCGGCGGCAGCTCGTCGATCACCGAGACGTCGAGATCGGCATACGCGGTCATCGCCAGCGTCCGTGGGATCGGCGTCGCGGTCATGATCAGCTGGTGCGGATGGCGGCCGCTGGCCTTGCCCTTTTCGGCGAGCTGCATGCGTTGCTGCACGCCGAAGCGGTGCTGCTCGTCGACGATCACCAGCGCGAGGTCGCGGAACTCGACCCCCTCCTGGAACAGCGCATGCGTGCCGACCACGATCGGCACCTCGCCCGAGGCGGTCAGCTCCAGCGCACTGCGCCGCTTGCGTGCCGGCTGCGAGCCGGTGAGCAGCGCCACCGTCACGCCGAGCGGCCTGAACCAGGCCTCGAGGTTGCGGAAGTGCTGGTCGGCGAGCAACTCGGTCGGCGCCATCAGCGCCGCCTGGTGCCCGCTGCCGACCGCGCGCGCCGCCGCCGCCGCCGCGACCACGGTCTTGCCGCAGCCGACGTCGCCCTGCACCAGCCGCACCATCGGCCGGTCCCGAGCGAGATCGGCGTCGACTTCCTCGAACGCGCGGCGCTGCGCGCCGGTGAGCTGGAACGGCAGTACCGCGATGAACCTTTCGGCGAGCTGCTGCGGATCGGCCAGCGCCCAGGCCGGATCGGTCTGCACCTGCTGGCGGATCAGCTTCAGCACCAGGTGGTGGGTCAGCAGCTCCTCGAACGCGAGCCGCTTCTGCGTCGGGTGTTCACCGGCCTCGAGCACCTCGAGCTCGGCATCGACCGGCGGCCGGTGCACATAGTTCAGCGCCTCGCGCAGCGTCGGCAGCTGCAGCGTCTCGAGGATTTCCGGCGGCAGCCATTCGTGCACGCCGGTGGTGCCGAGCTCGCGCAGCGCCTGGTCGACCAGCGCGCGCAGCCGACCCTGCGCGACGCCCTCCGTGCTCGGGTAGATCGGCGTCAGCGTCGCCTCGTGCGGGCCCTGCGAATCGAAGATGCGGCGGTATTCGGGATGCACCATCTCGGCGCCGAGCGGGCCGCGGCGCACTTCGCCGAAGCAGCGGATCCGCGTGCCGCGAGCGAGACTCTGCTGCTGCGCCCCCGAGAAATAGAAGAAGCGCAGCGTCAGGAAGCCCGAGCCGTCGGAAATGCGGCACAGCAGCTGGCGGCGGCGCCGGTAGGTGACCTCGGTCAGCTGCACCTCGCCCTCGACCACGGCGCGCATGCCGGCCTGCACCGTGCCGATCGGCAGGACGCGGGTGCGGTCTTCGTAGCGCGAGGGCAGCACGAACAGCAGGTCCTGCACCTGCCGCACGCCGAGCGTCTCGAGCCGCGAGGCGAGCGCCTCCCCGACGCCCTTGAGCGCCGTGACGGGGCGCTGTTCGAGCGAGCCCGGCGCTACGGCGCGAAGTGCAGGATGCACTCGACCTCGACGCGCGCGCCCTTCGGCAGCTGCGAGACCCCGACCGCGGCGCGCGCGGGCCAGGGCTGCGGCACGTACTGCGCCATGATCTCGTTGACCTTCGCGAAGTGCGCGAGGTCCGTCAGGAACACCGTCACCTTGACCGCATCGGCGAGCGAGCCGCCCGCGGCCTTCGCGATCGCCGCGAGGTTGTCGAACGCGCGGCGAATCTCGAGCTCGATGTCGCCGCTGACCAGCTCGCCGCTGGCCGGGTCGAGCGGGATCTGGCCCGACACGTAGACGGTGTCGCCGGCGCGCACGGCCTGGCTGTAGATGCCGATCGCCTTCGGTGCGGCGTCGGTGTGGATGATCTGCTTGCTCAAGTTACTCATTGGGGGGGATCGCTCTCCGTTCAGTCGTCGCGGTTGCGCGTCGCGAGCGTGCGCTTGACCGTCAGCACCTCGGGCATGCGGCGGATCACGCGCACGATTCGTGCGAGGTGCCGCCGGTCGCGCACCTTCACCTCGAACACCAGCACCGAGGTCTCCGCGTCGCGCTCCTCGAGCTCGACGTGGTCGATGTTGGTCTCGGTGCCGGCGATCGCCGCGGCCACCGCCGCGAGCACGCCCATCCGGTTCTGCACATCGACGCGCAGCTCGGAGCCGAACGAGCGGTGCAGGTCGGCTTCCCAAGCCACCGAGATCCAGTTCTCGGGATGCTTGCGGTAGTCTTCGACGTTGGCGCACGCCTCGCGGTGCACGACGATGCCGCGGCCCGTCGAGAGGAACGCGAGGATCCGGTCGCCCGGGATCGGAAAGCAGCAGCGCGCGTAGGTGACCAGCAGCCCTTCGGTGCCCGCGATCGCGAGCGGTGCACCCGGGATCGTCGCGGCGCGCTCGCCGTCGAAGGTCGTGACCGCCGTGCCCGGCGCCGCCGGCACGAGTCGCCGCGCCACCAGCGGCGCGAGCCGCTCGCCGAGGCCGATCTTTTCGAACAGTTCGTCGCGATCCTGCATGCCGAGCTCGCCGAGCGCGGCGGCGATCGCGCGCTCGTCGATGTTGGCCAGCTTCAGCTTGAACTCGGCGAGCGCCTGGTTCAGGAGCCGCTGGCCGAGCTCGATTGCCTCGGAGCGGCGCAGGCCCTTGAGATATTGCCGGATCGCCGTGCGCGCCTTCGCCGTGACCACGAAGTTGACCCAGGAGGGATTCGGCATCGCGCCCTTGGCGGTGACAATCTCCACCGTCTGGCCGTTGCGCAGCACGGAGCGCAGCGGCGAGAGGCGCCGATCCACCTTGGCCGCGACGCAGCGGTTGCCGACGTCGGTGTGCACCGCGTAGGCGAAGTCGACCACGGTCGCGCCGCGCGGCAGGCGCAGGATCTTGCCCTTGGGCGTGAACACGTAGACCTTGTCGGGGAACAGGTCCACCTTCACGCTTTCGAGGAACTCCTCCGAGCTGCCGCTCTCCTGCATCGCGACCAGGTTCGTCAGCCACTCGCGCGCGCGATCCTGCTCGGTACGCTGGTCCATGCCGCCGGTCTTGTATTTCCAGTGCGCGGCGATGCCCGACTCGGCGATGCGGTGCATGTCGTCGGTGCGGATCTGCACCTCGAGCGGCACGCCGTTCGGGCCGAACAGCGTCGTGTGCAGCGACTGGTAGCCGTTCACGCGCGGGATCGCGATGTAGTCCTTGAAGCGGCCCGGCATCGGCTTGTAGACGGAGTGCACGGCACCGAGCGCGCGATAGACGGTGTCGACCGTGTCGACGATCACGCGCAGCCCGTAGACGTCGACGATCTCCGAGAGCGCGGTGCGCTTGCGCTGCATCTTGCGATAGATGCTGTAGAGGTGCTTCTCGCGCGCCTCGACCCGGGCAGTGATGCCTTGCTTTGCCAGCTGCGCGCGCATCTGGTCGGCGATCTTGGAGAGGAACTCCTTCTGGTTGCCGCGCGCGCGCTTCAGCGTGCGCTCGAGTACCCGATAGCGCTGTGGATACAGCGCGCGGAAGCCGAGGTCTTCGAGCTCGAGCTTGAGGTTGTAGAGACCGAGGCGCTCGGCCAGCGGCGCGTAGATGTCGAGCGACTCGCGCGCGATCGCGCGCCGCCGCGGCGCCGACATGCCGCCGATCGTGCGCATGTTGTGCGTGCGGTCGGCGAGCTTGACCAGGATCACCCGCAGGTCGCGGACCATCGCGAGCAGCATCTTGCGGAACGACTCCGCCTGCGCTTCCTCGCGATTCTTGAACTTGATCTGGTCGAGCTTGGTGACGCCGTCGACGATCTCGGCGACGCTCGCGCCGAATTTCGCGGCGATCTCCGCCTTGGCGATCGGCGTGTCTTCGATGACGTCGTGCAGGATCGCGGCGACGATCGTGTCGGGGTCGAGGCGCAGCTCGGCGAGGATCTCGGCGGCGGCGACCGGATGCGCGATGTAGGGCTCGCCAGTGTTGCGCTTCTGGCCGCGGTGGGCCTCGGCGCCGAACTCCGCGGCGAGCCGGATGCGCTCCACCTGCTCGGGCGGGAGATAGGCCTCGGCCGCGTTCAGCAGGTCCTTGAGCCCGGGCGTGCGCCGCGAGGCGCCGGGCAGGAATCCGAGGAGCGTCTGGGCATAGTCCATCTCGACCGCCGCGTCGTGCCTGGACGCTCCGTGCAGGAATGCCTACGAGGTCGGGTCAGCCTCCGAGGCCGAACTGCGGCGCACGGAAGCCGGGCTCCGGCTCCATGATGTCCGGCAGCAGCGGCGCCGGCGGCTCCGGCTCCGG